>Ga0194126_10005578_pt1 | contig 18438 bp, 6 predicted proteins | sample TA2KigC150mmetaG_FD_148641 | JGI IMG/M metagenome (GOLD analysis project Ga0194126, IMG submission 148641) | Freshwater microbial communities from Lake Tanganyika, Tanzania - TA2015035 Kigoma Deep Cast 150m | ecosystem: Environmental > Aquatic > Freshwater > Lake | place: Tanzania: Lake... | reverse complement strand
TTCTCCAACACCCGCCTAATCTGCTCCCGGCTCAACGCCACCTTCCCGCTGCTCCCAGACACCCCTGCACGCGCAAACAACCGCCGCCGATACTCCGCACCCACCTCCTTCCACTCAAGCACCCTTCCCTTCCGCTGCTCCTCGGATACCTCTGCAGCCTCCGCGCCGGTCAAGAACGGAGCGCGGGCATCTTGCCCGCGGGGCCTAGCCCCTGCCACAACCTCACCCGCTGGCTCCCCTGCTGCCGCTCCTGCCCCAACCCCGTCCCGCGACGACCCCTCACTCCCGCCCGTGTACAAACTCAACAGCCCCGACCGTGCCTTCGCATCCCCAGCCACCGCAGCCGCATACCCGCAGTGCCGGTAATCCTTCGGATCCTCCACCAATCCCGCCCGCACCGCGTTCAAGTCGATGTACGCCGACACCGTCTCCAGTACCCCCGGCTGATCCTCGACCAACACACTCCGAAACCGTTCCGCCCACAACGTCCCAAACCGCTGATGCCGTATGTTGTACCACTTGCTGAACCGCTGCTTGAACTCCTTCATGAACTCCGACACATCCCCCATCCGCGCCAGCATCCGTTCCCGAAGGTCCGCGTCCACCCGACCATGGTCGTGCAACCCCTTCTCGGCCTCATAGAGCAGGCCGGCCTCTCGGGGCTTGGCCTTCCCGTAGAGGGCCTTCATGCGCTCGACCAGTTCCTCGTCGGTCGGGTTCTGCTCGGCCGGGACGCGGACCAGGACATGGAAGTGATTGGACATGATGCAGTAGGTGATGACCTCCAGGCCGCAGAAGGTGGCCAAGCGCCGGAGGAGCCTGACCAAGGTTTCTTTGCCGAGGTCATCGAGGAGGCGTTGGGCGCCGACGATGCGCGAGACGCAATGGTAGACGGCGGGTCGGCCTCTGATCTTTATACGTGTTAGTCTCACAAGGGGGGTGTGGCCTGTTGTTGGTGTTGGTGTTGGTGTTCTGGCGTTGCGTTGTGACGAGCGTGAGGGTGGTCGTGCGCAGTCAGGTTGTCAACAATTAAATTAGCGGCATTTTAATTGTGGGTACAGTTCACGGCCTACCCGATCTGCTGCTTTCGGACCCCCTGGCGCCCCTTTCCGTTGCGCACTCACGCTCGCGCATAGCGAGGGAGTGAGGGCTTGGGCACGGCTACGGCCAGGTGGCCAGGTGGCAGGTGGCCAGGTGGTGGTCATGACACCACGGTGTCAACTATTATAAACCCGGTATATAATATGGACGCCAAGCAGCACTGGACAGGAAGGAACCATGTGGCTGAACCCCAGAAACTCGACCCTACCAAACTCCCTGCGAACGTTGAGCCCCGCGCGCCTTGAGATCGGCCGCGGCGGTCGCGAGGGCGTGTTGCTCCTCCCGAACAGTTGGCCCGATTGCCTCGTAGGTGCCATCGAACCTGCGGTTGGGGGAAGCGGAGTGCTGCATTTCCCGACTGTAAAGGAGGCAGACGCGCCAATCGCTGTCACTCGGAGACAGTATGGGGAATTCGGCTGATCCACCTGGCGGGACCACATCGCGGTCCCAACCGCGCGCCGGATAGTCGCTCTGGAGCGTCTCCCAGAAGGTGAGGGTGCCGTTCGGTAGCGGCGTGGACACCTGCTGCCTCACATTCCAAACGAGGGCGGAACGTTGGCCGGGGTTTGTCAGCCGAAAGATTGCTACCGGCACACCGTCGTTCTGTAACCACCGGACCACTTTAAGGTCCAGCCCCTCCCCGTCCGGCTCGCGCTCGACCCGGTAGATCGACTGGCCGTGCCTAAGGAGGTAAGGATACTCGTCTCCGTCGACCGCAGACGTGGCGGGCTGGGTGCTCGATGGCCCCTGCGCCGCGCTCTCGTCGTTCAGGAACCGGAACACGGTCACACTGCGGAAGTCCCGGCCCGGCCGAACCACCGTCGAGGGGAAGTGCGGCTGGTTAGGCGAATCCGGGTAATGCTGAGTTTCAAGGCAAATGCCGCGGTGCTGGACGTGGTTGCCGGAGTAAAGTTGCACGCCGGGTTCGGTGGTCGAGACTTCCATGACGCGACCGCTCTTGGGATCGCGCAGTCTGGCGAAGCGGCGAGGCACCTGGCTCTGGCCGAGGACGTAGTTGTGATCGTAACCGTTGGGACGCGGCTTGAGCTGCTCGATGCGCGCGCCGATCGAGGTCGGTTCGGTGAAGTCCAACGGCGTGCCGGAGACGGGGGCGGTTGCGCCTGTCGGGATCAACTGCTCGTTTGCGGGCGTGTAACGAGTGGCATCGAGCCACAGGATGTGATCGAGGGCATCGCCGGCGCCGGCCAGATTGAAGTAGGCGTGGTTGGTGAGATTGACGACGGTGGGTTTGTCCGTGCTGGCCGTGTACACGAGGCGCAGTTCGTTGGCATCTGTGAGCGTGTACGTGACGGTGACGGTCAGGTTGCCCGGGTAACCTTCCTCGCCGTCGGCACTCCGGTAGGTCAACCGCACCGAGGCTTCGTCGCCGCGCTCGGGCAGGGCCTCTCCGTCCCACACGACGCGGGCAAATCCGATCCGCCCGCCGTGGATGTGGTTGGTACCGTTATTGGCGGCCAGCGTGTAGGTTTGGCCGTCCAAGGTGAACTGCGCCCCGGCGATGCGATTGGCGAAGCGACCGATGACCGAGGCCGCGGCCACTCGGCCCTTGAGGAAATCCTCGAGTTGGTCTGAGCCCAAGATGACATTGGCGGTGCGCCCGTGGCGATCGGGCACGAGCAACTCGGTGACGGTAGCGCCCAGGGTCATGATGCGCGCGACCATCCCATGCCGGTTGCGCAGCGTGAACCGCTCGACCGCGCGGCCGTCGGGCAACTCGCCGAAGTTGGCGCGTTCGACCCGCGCCTGGGGCGGTGTTTCGGTCGCCGCCGGCTGCGTCCAACCGCTGGAGAGAACGGCCAACGCGAGGCTGGCCGAAGCCAGCGTCATCCGGGGAGGTAGGTGGGGAGGTCGGGTGCTCATGAACATGTCAACGACGCGGGGAGCACCTGCGTGGGCGGGCGCGGCGCCCCCTGGGAGCTCAGGCCAGCCATGGGCGGACGCGCTCGGTCAGGCCGGCCAAAGTGGTTTGGGCGATTTGGACGTCTTCGGCGATCTCGAAGTCGAACATGCCGGCCAGCACGAAGTCGGCGCCGTGTCGGAAGGCGTGCTGGAACGCGTCGGCTGGAGGGATAGCGCCTGCGGCCATGACTTTGAAGGCGATCCAGGGCTTCTGGACGCTTTCCATGAATTGCGCGGTGGCTTCTGGGTCGCGGCACCAATAGCCCGGGAACTCATTGTAGGGGGCGTTAAGTTCTTCGGGCTTGGGGCCGGTTGGGTATCGGTGATGGTGGAAGGTTTTGATGTAAAAGTCAGCCTGGGCGTCGTGCTGCTCGCACGCTCTGACCACATCCAACGAATGGGCTCCCACCCCGGACGGCACGCCGAATTCCTTCGGGATGGCGACCGCTTTCACCAACAAGTCGATCCGATCCTGATTCACCAGGGCGTCGCTGGTCACGCCCCAAAGGTAAATGGCCTCGGCGCCATCCTTCACCAGGTCTTTGACGGCTTGGCGGTACTTGACGAGGTCGGGTTCGACCGGCGCCGTGGGGCAAATGATCCACTGGATTTTGCCTCCGCGCTCGCGGCGGTAGCGCCGGAGGAGCGTCATGGGATGGTCGGGGTTATGCATGACCAGGGTGTTGATCCCGTGCGCCTCGGCGGTGGCCAGGGTCTCGAGGATTTTCTCGTCCGTGTTGTAGCGGGCGGCGAGTCGGTACACGTACCGCAGGTCACGGCTGTGGGTGTAGTGAGTGAGCAAGTTGCCTCCCAGGAGGAGGCGGCTGATCTCGAGCGGGCCGATCTTGCCCCGGGGCAAACCCGGGGCCGGCGCCGGTTCGGCCGCTGGACTTGGCGCCGGCGCGGTGGGTTGCTGCGGCTGCGCGCGCGAGGGGCGCGACCAGGCCAAGGCGGCGGTGGACAGGAGCGTGCCGCGCATGAAGGAGCGACGATTGAGTTCAGTGGCCATAGGCTGGGAGGGCGATTGCGCTGGTGGTTCCGAGTGCGACGACGATATTCGATCTGTATTCAGGAATCCGCGAGATAGACCGCAAGGGGGCGGTCAGGCGCGCGGTCCTCTGCACGCCGCAAACCGCCGTGGAGACGCAGAGGACTGCGCACCTTCCCTCCAGGTGTAATCTATCCGGAGGTCTCATGAGACTACGGGGTAGGGTAGGTCAGCCAGGGCAACTTTCCCAAACCTTTTTTCACGGGTCTGCGCCTATTTCTTCTTCTTGCGCGGTGCGCTTTCCTTTTCGGATGACGGCGGCGGGGCGGGCGTGACGGCCTCGAAGCGCTTCTTGAGGTCGTCCAAGTCGCGGCGGAGTTCGCGGTTCTCCTTCTGCAAGCCGAGGACTTCGTCGCGGAGGGTGCGCAACTCCTCGGGGGGCTTGCGGGCGGCGCGGACGGCAGCCACGGCTCGCTCGGCGGTCTGGCGTTGAGGGTTCTCTTTGCCGGCCTGGGCGAAGGTCTCTAGGACGGGGAGGGCTTGGGGGTCGCCCAGATCGCCCAGGGCGCGCAGGGCGGCGAGTTGGACGCGCAGTTTGGGGTGGTTGACGCGGCGCAGGAGGAACTCACGGACGGGGCCTTTGTCATCTTCGTGGCGAGCCAAGTGCGCGAGGGTGCCCAGGCCGGAGGCGAACCCGTTCGATGTGAATTCGGGTTCCCGCCGGTCGAGGACCTCTAGCACGGCTGGGATGGCGGCGGGGTCATCGAGGGTGCGGAGGGCGCGCAGGGCCGCCTCGGCTAGGACGTTGCGGAACGAAGTCGAGCCGAGGTAACGCGACAGGGTCGCCCGGATGTCCGGCGCGCCGTAAACGGCCAGTCCGCGGATCGCCTCGGCCAAGATGTCCGGGTTCTGCTCGCGTTCGAGGATCGCCTGGAGGGCGGCCGAGACCGACCCGCGATAGAACCCGGTTAGGTCGGCGGTGACTTGTCGGCGCACGCGCGCATCGGGTTGGTCGGTCGAGGCGAGCAAGGCGTCGAGGGCATCGTCGGTGTGGATGGCGCGCAGTGCTTTCGAGGCTTCGATGCGCACCCCGTAGAAGGCGTCGGTGTTGAGGACTTGCTTAAGTTTGGCGACGGTTTCTTTGTCTTTGCGCTTGGCGAGTTCGATGACGGCACCGAGCCTGCCGAGGAGGTCGCTGGGCTCGTCCAGTTGCGCCAGCCAGAGGGGGTGTGGGAGGGTCAGCTTGGTCTTGGCGAGGACGGTGAAGTCTGGGTCCACCCGTACGAGGGTTGGGGCCTCGGGCAAGGCGAAATAGAAATCCTCCGTTTTCTCCTTGACGGTGACCTGGTGGGTGACGGCGCCGGACTTGCCTTGGAACCGGACGGGCAACGGGAAGTGGAAGAGGAGGACTTTGTCGCTGAGGGTTTGGATCTGCTTGACGGTGAGTTTGGCGAGGCGGGTTTTTTCATCCCAGGCGTAGGCGATCTCGAGCTCGGGGTAATGCGCGTGGTAGACCCACTGGTCGAAGAACTGGTCGAAGGACCGGCCGGAGAGTTCCTCGAGCACCGCATTGAGGTCTTCGGTCACGACGGTGTCGTAGGCGTGGCGCTCGAGGTAAGTCCGGATGCAACGCCGGTAGAGGTCTGGGCCGAGTTGGGAGCGGAGCATGTGGAGGACCCAAGCGCCTTTCGGGTAGGCCAGGTAGCTGAACTGCTGATCGGGCGAGTCGTAATTGCGCCAGGCGATGGGGCGCAGATCGAGGGGCTGGCCGAGGATGGTTTGGGCGTCGCGGTAGAGGTTGTAGAGGAAGGCGTCGCGCCCGTTCTTGTGGCCGTCGTAGAGGGCCTCGTAATAGGTGGCGAAACCTTCGTTGAGCCAGAGATGGGTCCAATCCTTACAGGTGACCAGGTCGCCAAACCACTGGTGCACGAGCTCGTGCGCCACCAGTCCTTGGCTGCTCCGCAGGTTCTCGGTGGCGTTGGGGAACAGCGTGCCGTCGGTCAACACGGTCAGCGAGGTATTCTCCATGCCGCCGGCGACGAAATCGTTGACACAGACCTGGGCATACTTGGCCCACGGATACGGCACGCCGATCTCCTGTTCGAAGAAGGCCAGCATATCCTTGGTGTCGCGGAACGAGTTGGCGGCGTCGGCGAACAGGGAGGGCGGGGTGTAGAAGGTGAGCGGGATGGCCGCGTCTTGCTCCTCCAGCTTGAGGAAATACCCGGCTACCAGAGCGATGAGATAGTTCACGTGCGGCTTGTCTTGGAGCCAGTGGAAGGCGACCAGGCCGCTGCTGGGGTTTTTCGTTTCGGCGAGTAGGCGCCCGTTGGACAGGACGATCATCCCCTCCGGCACGTGGCAGACCATTTCGGAGGTGAACTTCTCGTTCGGCGCGTCAAAGCACGGGTACCAATGGCGCGCGTGGATGGCCTCGCCCTGCGTGAAGAGGTGGGTGTCCCCGGGGCGATACCCCATTTCCGGCGTGCGAAAGTAGAGGCCCTCGGTCGGCTCGGCCCGGTAGTGGATCGTGACGCGGGCGGCGTGGTCCGGCGGGATGGGGTTGGCGAAGGTCACGAGTAACTTGTCGGGAGTCGTCTGCCAGGCGCGGATCGGTTCGGTGGCTGCCACGGTCTGGATCTGCAAGCCCACCGCATCCAGCTTGAGTTCCGCCAAAGGCAAGGCGATGGGTTGGAACTGCAGTTCGACCTGCGCGCGCAGGGTGCGCTGGGCGAAGTCGGGAGTGACCTCGATCCGCAGGTGCAGGATGTCCATCTCGCGACTCGGCGCGTACTTGCGGTGGTCGGAGGCGTCGACGGGGGCCGCTCGGGCGGTGCGGTAGGCGCACTCGATTTCCGCCCGGGTATCCTCGGCGCGGGACGCGCCGACACCGCCGCACCACAGCCCGAGGATTAAGGAGGCCAGCGTTCGCTTGGTCATCATAGACAATCCCATTCAGGTTTCGCGCCCGCTCTTACACTGGTGAAGGGCGAAACGGAAGCCGGTAATTTGCGGGCGTGCTGCGCGAGTCAGGTGCCCCTGGCCGTCCGGGTGCGTGCCGCCTTGCTGGCTGGGTTGACTTTGGGCGCGCGCCGGTCTTTCAATAGTGGTGTGCAGCGACTAAAGACCCAACTCGGCGCAGCCATCTCGGGTGGCGTCGGCGGCCGGACCCGCGCGTTTACGCTGATCGAGTTACTGGTTGTGATTGCGATTATCGCCATCTTGGCGGGGCTGCTGTTGCCGTCGTTGGCGCGGGCGCGGGACAAGGGGAAGACCATCGCTTGCGCGGGTAACCAGCACCAGTTGATTCTGGCCGCGCTCATGTATGAGGAGGATTACCAGGTGTTCCCCCTAGGCTGGGTGCCGAGCCGATTGCCGGCCATTTGGTATCGCCAGCTCCAGCCCTATGTCGGGCGGCGCACGGATGTGTCCGGCCAGGGGGTATTCGTCTGCCCCTCGAGCCTGCAACCCAGCCAAGCGGAGGGTCTGCGCGGCGGGGTACGGCCGGGCGGTTTCTGGGGTTTTCTGGCCTATGCCCAGAACAAGGAGATCAACCTGGGCCGCGAAGACATCGGCATGCGCCAGGTGGAGGATCCGGCGGGGACGATTCTGTATGCGGACACGGACGGCTGGGATGCGTGTCTGTATGCGGACACGGATCCGACGGGTAACGTTCTCTATCGGCACAGCGGCGGTTCGGAGCTGAGCACGAAACTGGTGCGGGTCACGCGTCGCAGCAGCCAGGCGGCGTTGATGGGCCGCGCCAACGGGGTCTTCCTGGACGGGCACGGAGAGTTGTTGCGCCACGCCTCGAACCGCATCTTCACGCTGAAACGGGATTGACGCGGCATGACGTACTTCCTGTGGCTTGGCCTGTTCCTGGTCTTGGGAGCCGTCGGGTTCAGCCTCAGGAGACGAGGTGGCCTCGTGGGTCCGGGCCTGATGGCCGTCGGCGCCGTGGGATTGGGCGCCACGCTGACTTGGCGGGTGTACGCCTTCTTCCACGCCGGCAGGCCGCCGCCGGCTGACCGGCTCCATGCCGCGGTGGCCTATTTCATGGGCTACGAGGTGATGGGTGAGTTACGCGGTTTAAGCGGACCGATCTGCGTGGTGTTGGCCGAAGAAACCTCGGCAAATCGGGACACCTTGGATGCGTTGTTCAATACGTTCGCCCGGGTGTTGGCGCCCCTGCCAGGCATTCAGCCGAAAGAAGCGCCGCTGCGGGTGAAGCCGGCCTTGGTCCGCGCGGGTCAAGTGCCCCGCGCCGAGTTCGAGCGGGCGCTGGCCGAGGTTCCCAATGCGTTGGCCTACGTCTCCTTCGTGGGGGTGCCGCTCGAGTGCGATCAGCTCGCCCTGTTTGGGCGCACCAACGCGGCCCCGCTGTATGTGTTCGATCCCACCGGAGGTCAAACCTGGCGCGCCGCGCTCAAGGCGGGCAAGATCCGGCGCGTGATCGTGCCGCGACTCGACGCGGAGGCCAACGGCGGGCCGCCGCCTGCCGGTCCTCCCGACGAGATTTTTAGGCAGCATTATCTCATGGTTACGCCCGAGACCGCGGACCGGGTTGCCGCGCAACTCGAGCGAGCGGGGCGGCGCCCCCGCTGAGGGCGCGAGTGCGTGCGCGGCTGCAGCGCCTCGGGCGGAGCTGCCCGGGTGAGGTCACCGTACTCGTGGTGTCGACATGAAGCGCCCCCTCTTGCCGGTTGCGTCGGCGTATGTCGGCGGTGTGCTGGTGGGCGCGGCGTTCTCGGTGCCGCTGGCTGGGTTGTTGGGTGTGGCGCTGGCCGTCGGTTGGGGGGCGGTCGCGCTGGCGCGTGCCCGGCCCTGGTTGGTGTGGGTGCTGCTGGTCCTGGCCGGTTGGACTCACATGACGCTCCGCCAGGCTGTGTTATCCCCCGTCGACCTTCGCCTCGTTTTGGGAGACACGGCTGCGATTGTCACGCTGCACGCGCGGCTCGCCGCCACCCCGACCCACCGAATTCGCGAGCGGGACACCGGGGAGTCCTGGCGCTCGATGGCCGTGTTGGCCGTGGATGCGGTGGCGCGCGAGGGTCGATGGGAGCCGGCGCACGGACGGGTGGCGGCCACTACCCCCGACGTGTTGTCGGCGGAGTTCTACGCGGGCCAAGCGGTCGAGGTCGAGGGCGTGCTGCGCGTTCCGCGCGGGCCGTTGGCGGCCGGGTTGTTCGATTATCGCGCGCACTTGCGGTGGCTGGGGATCTACCACCAACTCGAAGTCGGCTCGACCAACGACTGGCGCTTGCGCACGCCGCCGGAGGGCGCGGCTCGGCGGCCGTGGGGAGACCGGTTTTGCGGGTGGGCGCAGCGGACCATGGCGCGCGGGTTGCCGGCCGAGGACGAACCGGTGCGGTTGCTCTGGGCCATGACGTTGGGTTGGAAGACGGCGCTGACGGAGGAGGTGTCGGAACCCTTTATGCGCTCGGGCACGATGCATATTTTTGCGATTAGCGGTTTGCACATCGCCCTGATTGCGCTGGTCTTGGTGGCTGTGCTGCGGGTGTTGCAGATGCCCCGCGCGGCCTGCGGCTGGGTGGTGGTTCCCCTGCTCTGGTTCTACACCAGCGCCACCGGTTGGCAGCCGTCGGCGATTCGCGCCAGCCTCATGATGACGGTGGTGGTCTTGGGTTGGGCGCTGTACCGCCCCACCGATCTGCTCAATTCCCTGGCGGCGGCGGCGTTCCTGATTCTGTTGTGGGAACCGCGGCAGTTGTTCCAGGCCGGCTTTCAACTGTCGTTCTTTGTGGTGCTCAGCATCGCCTTGATTCTGCCCCCGGTCCGGCGCGGGTGCGATCGGCTGCTGCAGACCGACCCGCTGCTGCCGCCTGAACTGGTGCCGGTTTGGCGGCGGCGGCTTGACGCGCCGTTGCGTTACCTGGCCTCGAGCGTGGCGACCTCGTTGGCGGCTTGGCTCGGCTCGCTGCCGTTGATTGCGCACTATTTTCACCTGGTGACTCCGGTCAGCTTGCTTGTCAACCTCGTGGCCGTGCCGCTGGCCGGGTTGGCTTTGGCGGCCAACCTGGGGAGCTTGCTGTGCGCGGTCTGGGCACCGGGGTTGACCGAGTTGTTCAATCACAGCGCGTGGCTTTGGATGGCTGTGCTCATCCGGCTCTGCGAGTGGGCCGTGACCTTGCCGGGCGCATGCTTCCATGTGCGCGGGCCGAGCCTCCCGGGTCTGCTGGTCTACTATGGGCTCCTTATCGGGATCGGCACTGGCTGGCTCCTGGCCCGGGGCCGCCGCCGCTGGTTCGCCCTGGCGTTGGGACTGGCTGCGGTGTGGCTGGCGGCCGACCGTTGGCACTCGCGGAGCCGCACCACGCTCCTGTTCCCTCCGGTCCAGGCGGGCGCCGCGGTGTTCGTGGATGCGCCCGGTCGGGCGAACGATCTGCTGATCGATTGCGGCAGCGAACGCGGAGCGCCCTACCTCCTGCAACCGCTCCTCCAATCGCTGGGGGTGAACCGGCTCGCGCGAATCCTGCTGACGCATGGCGACGCTCGACACGTCGGGGGCGCTCCCGTCATCCGCGCTCGATTCCGCGCAGTTCAGATCGTGACGAGCCCCGTGCGCTTCCGCTCGCCTGTCTACCGCCGCGCGCTCGCGGAACTCGAGGCGGACCCGCCCCGCCGGATGCAGGTGCAGCGGGGTGACGCCGTCGCTGGCTGGAGGGTGTTGCACCCCTTGGCGACGGACTCGTTCTCACTGGCTGACGACGCAGCGCTGGTTCTGCGAGCCGAGGTCCATGGTGTGCGGGTGTTGTTGTTGTCGGATCTGGCGCGGGCTGGACAGACGGCGCTGCTCGACCGCGGCGGCGATCTGCGGGCGGACGTGGTCGTGACGGGCCTGCCCTCGCGGGGTGAGCCCTTGATCGACGACCTACTCGCGGCCATCCAACCCGCGGTGGTGATTGTCCAAGATGGCGAGTCCCCGGCCTACGAACGTGCCGGCGGGGTCTTGCGGGAGCGCCTAGCGCGATACCCTGCCACGATCCTCTACACCAGCGAGGCGGGCACCGTGACTCTCAGGGTGGGGCGTGGGCGGTGGCAAGTGCGAACCATGACCGATTGACCGGTCTTTCAGGACCATGCCGGCGGAAGCCGATACTTGTCGCCTACACACGATCGCCTCGCGCCGGTTTCCCCGGCTGGTCACGTGATACCACCGACCCGGCACCAGGATTCTCAACGACCGCGCCGTGCCGACGGGGCATAAACGGTGCCAATCGCGCCAGCAACCGAGATAAACTCTAATATCGGGAATTATTTTTTCCTTGTAATCCGGGCTCAAATCTGTCATGCCAGACTGTGCCTTTGGCACGAAAGGCAAGTGCGTCTATGAATACCCAACGACCGCCCTTGTTCCGAGCCCTTCCCCTGGTCTTGTCCATGGCCGTTTTCCCGTCGATCGGTGCTGTTGCCCTGGCGGCCACAGCGGCCGCGCCCCCACCGCCAGCCCGCTCGTTCGCTGCAAACGAGCTGCCGCCGCCCGGGGGCGAGTACGCCACGGCGGCGGGGCTGCAGGTCGTGTATCCGAACGGGGCCTTGCTTCGCGATGTGCGGGCGCGGCTGTTCACGGATCGCTGGCCGCCGCCGGCGCGGGGCACGACCCGCACGTACGAGTTCGGAGCGCGGATGGAGTTCGGTTTTTCGTTCGATGGAGGGCGGTTTTTCCAGGAGGCGTACGCGCAGGCGCGGATGGTGGTGCGGTTGAGTCATGCCGCGACGCAAGGGCAGCAGGAGGTTTATGAGGCGGAGCTGGTCGAGATGGTGGTGGCGGGGAGTCCAGCGGCGGGCCCAGCGCCGCCAGCGGCGGCGCGGGCTGAGGTCGGAGTGGGGATTGGGGGCGGCATGCCTTTACCGCCGGAGTTGCGGTTGCGGGAGAACCCCTCAGCCAACGCGGTTTCTCGGGGGCAAACCGTGATCGGGGCGGCGCCGGGCGGATTCGAGATCTCGAGCTTCTTCGATGTGTGGACCGAGCTCAGTTGGGATGGAGGTCAAACCTGGAGTTCGGCGGTGCAACCGACGCGAATCGAGCTGGGGGTCGATACGGAAAGCCTGCCGGCTATCGTCACGCCCACGCCGTTATTGCCGCCGCCGACCGACGAGTACGTCTCCCCGGCGGAATGGCACGCGGCCTATGCGGCCGGGATTATCATCAAGGACATTCGGCACCGCTTCTTCACGCAGTCTTTGCCGCCTCCAGCGCCGGGGAGCGGTCCGCAGATCCACACGTTCGATTCGGTGGTCGACTTCCAGATCTCGCTCGATGAAGGCCGCAGTTTCCAGCCGGCCCGGGCGAACGCCATGGTGGGCGTGCAGGTGAGGCATCGAAGGGGCGAAGGCGCGACGCAGACCTTTGACACGGAAATGCTGCAACTGAACCTGCAGGGTGGCGACTTGCCGCCCGGGGTCCTCATGCGGGAGAGCCCGACCCGGGCCTCGTCGGGCGGCACGGCGATTGGGGCGCTGCCGGACGGCACGTTTAGGGTGGACAGTTTCTTCGACATCTTCACCGAACTGAGTGTGGACGGGGGCCAGACCTGGATGCCAGCCGATCGGCCGGCGCGGGTGGTCTTGTCCAGCCCAGCGGAGGAGGTGGGCGTGCCGGGGCCGGAGCTGCCACCGCCCAGCGGCGTTTACGTGAGTCCGGCCGAGTACCATGTGGCGTATGCCAATGGCATTGTGCTGAAGGACATCAGCCATCTCGAGTTCTCGCGCGGCACGCCCCCGCCCCCGATCGGCCAAACCCAGATCCATAGTTTCCAATCCGCGGTGCTGCTTCAGATCTCGCGCGACCACGGGGCGACCTTCCAGCCGGCCAATGCCCAGGCCCAGGTGGGCGTGCGCGTGCATGGCCGCCGGCAGGACGGGAACACGCGGTACTACGACACCGAGATGCTCCAGTTGACCCTGCAAGGGGGAGGCTTACCGGCCGGGGCCATGGTGCGGGAAAGCCCGACCCGAGCTTCCACGGGGCGGACCAGTGTGCGGGAGTTGCCCGGGGGAGGTTTTCACATCGACAGCTTCTTCGACATCTGGACCGAACTGAGTGTCGACGGCGGGCAGACTTGGCTGCCGGCGGCCACAGGACCGGCCCCGGTGCGGCTGACCACTTTCGAGGACCCGACCCGGATCGAACCGGGGCTGGACCTTTGGACTACCCCCGGCACCGGAACGACCTATCAGGACTTTGGGGAGATGCCCATCCCGGCGGATTTCTTTGGGCCGGGCTCGCAGCCGTTTGAGGGGCGAGTGGTGTTTGGGGGGGCGCCGATGGACCCGGGACAGTTCGGTCCGGCGGACACGTTGGTGCAGCGGCTCGACCGCGCGTTCGTGCCGCCTGGGGGGAGCGACACGGTGCCCATCGAGATCGTGGCCCTGTGCTTGCAGAGCGTCCAGCCCATCGAAGTGAAGTACACCGGTGGGAAGTCCGAGCTGTGGCACGTCGCGGCCTGTCTGTCCAGTCAGGGCCAGGAGCGTGGCCGCATGACCATCGAACGCAATGCCTGCGGCGACGGCGGGACCTTCCAAGCGATCTTGCCGGTGCGCCCCCGCCTCTACTTCACTCCGCTCCAAGGAACCACCCTGCGGGTGTTGGACGGTTTGCCGCCGATCCAGTTCCAGACTCGAAACGGGCACTGGGTGGCTGGGGCCCCGCGGGAGCTGGGGCTCACGCGCGTCGCCGCGGGCGGGAAGGTGGATCATGACTGCGACCCTGCGACGCCGCCCCGAGGACCGCTGCTCGGCTCGACGGACAATTTCATTCCCGGCGTGCGCGCCCTCAGGTGCCGCCCGGAAGACTGTCAGGAACCACCGCCGAGGGTGGTGAAAAGGCTGACGCAAGAAGAGGCCCGCTTGGCGGCTCACGGCGTCTTGCCCGCGCAAGAAGAACGCCCGGACCGCGACGGCGACGGCATCCCCGATGACGCCGACAATTGTCCGGACCTGCCCAACCCTTTGCAGAGCGACCGCGACGGCGACGGCGTGGGCGATGAGTGCGACATTTGCCCTACGACGCCGAATCCGTGTCAGGAACCGTGCGAGGTCGAGATCGATTTCTTCCCGTACTCGCTGGCGCGCCTCACCCTCGAGCGACCCGACGGCGGGACCGAGGAGCTCAGCCTGGCCGGCCCGTCCCTCGTCCACGTGTTCGTGCCCTCGAACGGTCGCGCGCTGGACACAGACGGCGACGGGCGCGACCAGGTCCAGGCCGAGATGGTGGACTTGGTGCTGAGTGGGAACAGCTCGCTGGGACCGCTGTTGGTGCTGCTCGACTTCGAGCGACGCTCCCTGGGCCAGATCCAGGAGGTGGCGAACCCCACGCCCGGCGTGCTCGATCTGCCGCCCTTTACCGCCACGGGCGCGGCCGACAGCTTCTTCGATGTCTTCTTCCGCGTGCAGGTGGCGGGGAACCAGTTCCATACCGCCGCCCCGGCCCGGATGAGCTCGCGCATCACGCACAAACCACCCGCGCCGGGCGAAGCTTACACCAGCGACGGCCCGACCGGGCCGTGTGTCGTCCCCGACAACGGCTCGGGCACCATCTACTTGCCGCCGGTCGGTTGCCAGTATCTGAGCCCCGACGAGGTTCACCTGATCATCGATGGGCTGCCGCCCGGAACCACCATCGAGCTGAGCGCGATCCATCGGGACTTCATTTGCCGGCAGGGCGGCACCCCGGGCCCATGTTTCGCAATCGATGACGGCAATCCTGCCAACGGCGAGACGGAGGCCTTCTCGAGCACGGTCGAGCTGCGCCTGCGCGGGACGGGCGCGTTGGCAGGCTGGAACCGATCGCTGGTAATCCCGAGCGTGAATTGTCAGGTGCAGAGCGGCCCGCGCATCCCCGGCCAGCGCGTGCAGAGCTTCGACACCCAAATGCAGGAGCTCCAAGGCCAGTTGCCGACGGGCGACCCGGATTTCGATCTCTTGCGCGTGACGGCCGGCTCGGAATTCGGCTTGCCCAGCCCGGGCCACACCACCCTGACCCGCCAGCCCGATGGCAACTGGAATGTGGACAGCTTCTTCGACATCACTTACCGCATCGATTTTGTGGGCGCGCCCGGCGGGCCGTTGGCCGGCCACTCGGGGTCGACCACGGGCACGATCCGGATGCAGGCCGGGGGCGGGCGTTCGTCGTCTCAGGCCCTCGAACTGCTCGATGCCAACGGCAAACCGACCGGCCTCAAGATCCTCCGCGAGGTGCACGTGCCCAACCCGGAAAAGGAAATCGATCATTTCCCCGCTTCCACCGCCGAGATCGAACTCGAGCTGCCCGGCGGCCAAACTGAAGTTGTCCGACTCAGCGGACCGACCACCGTTCACGTCATGATCCCGCCTGACGGCTGGGCGGCCGACACCGACGGGAACGGTCGGGACCAGGTGCCCGCCGAGATGCGCGAGTTGTCTTTGAAGGGCAACAGCTCGTTGGGGCCGGTGGAAGTGCGTTTGGCACGGGGTGGCCAGGCGATTGGAGCCGTAGGGGCCCAGGCCGTGCGCCTGCATGCCGAGCCGTTCTATGGCTTCGGCCTGATCGAAGAGCAGGTGAACAACACGCCAGGAACCTTGGATGTGCCTCCGTTTACCCCAGTGGGTCTGGCCGACAGCTTCTTCGACGTGTTCTTCGAGGTCGCGGTCGGAGACCGAGTGCTGCGCGCGGCCCAACCGGCGCGCATGACGGCCGTCATCTCGCACAAACCGCCTGGCCCGGGCGATCGCTACACCAACCCGTTCACCGAGCCGATCGAACTGCTCGACGAAAACGGCAACCCCACCGGCATCAGACTTCTGCGCGAGGTCCATACGCCCGTGCCGGAAGAGCAGGAGTGCACCGTCGCGATTCAGTGTCCGCCGGACCTGGTGGTCAAGACGGGCGATCCGACCGGGGCGGTCGTGACCTATCCGGCGCCGGTAGCGGAGGGGAACTGTCCGCCCATCACGGTCAAGTGCGAGCCGCCCTCGGGCAGTCGCTTCCCGTTGGGGACGACCGTCGTCGCGTGCACGGCCACCGATGCCAAAGGGAACACTGCCCGGTGTACGTTCAAAGTGACGGTGGCTTTCGTCGAGGTCGACCATTTCCCGGAGAGCGTGGCGCGGTTGTCAGTCTGCACACCGGACGGAGCGGAACTGGACTTGGCCTTGAGCGGGCCGGCAACGATCGAAGTCGCTATCGGGCCCAACGGGGAAGCGGCCGACACGGACGGCGATGGGCGCGACCAAGTCGGCACGCGGATGACGGAGTTGGATCTGCGGGGCGAGCACCCGGTGCTGGGGTTGGTCAAATTGCGGCTGCGGGATCCGGCCCAGGACCCGCACCAGGCCAGCGGCGGTGAGATTGAAGAGCTGGTCAATAACACGACGGGCATTCTGGATGTGCCGCCGTTTGCGGCCACCGGATTGGCCGACAGTTTCTTCGATGTGTTTGTCGAGATCGAGGTGACCCCGCCGACCGGCGCGTCCTTCGTGTGGCACAACCACGAGCCGAAGCGCGTGCGCACGGTCATCGACCACAAACCGCCCGGGCCAGGCCGGACCTATGAGGATCCGCAGCGCATCCCACTTTTTGATGCGCAGGACCAATTCACCGGCTATTACCTGTGCAAGACGCGGCACACGCCTGTGCCGCCGGAGCCGGAGGTGGATTACTTCCCGCAATCGCGGGCGGAGGTGACGTTGTGTGTGGGCAACCAGGAGGTGCCGGTGAGGTTGAGTGGGCCGACGACGGTCGAGGTGTACATTGGGCCCAACGGGGAGGCGGCCGACGCCGATGGGAACGGTCGGGACGAGGTGGTGGCGTTGATGCGGCAGATGGACCTGGCGGGGACAGATCCGGCAGGGAACACGGTGAAGCTGCGGTTACGGCCGGTGGGGATGGAGCCCTTTGGGGTGTCGCGGGGTCTGATCGAGGAGCGGGTGAACAACACCCCTGGGAGGCTGGACGTGCCGCCGTTTACGGCGACGGGATTAGCGGACAGTTTCTTCGATGTGTTCTTCGAGTTGGAGGTGACGGGGCCGACGGGTGCGCCGTTGCTCAAGCTGCATAATCATCAGCCCAAGCGGATGCGGACGGTGATTGATCACAAGCCGCCTGGGGAAGGGCCGGTGTACGAAGATCCGGCGCGGATCCCGTTGTTCGACGAGCAAGATCGGCCGACGAACTACAGTCTGTGCGCGACCCGGCATATTCCGGTGCCGCCGGAGTGTGCGGTCTCGATCAGTTGTCCGCCGGATGTGGTGGTTAAGACGCCCGATCCGGTGGGTGCGGTGGTGAACTATCCGGCGCCGGTGGCGGTGGGCAATTGCCCGCCGATCGCGGTCAAGTGCGAGCCGCCTTCGGGGAGTTTGTTCCCGTTGGGGACGACGGTGGTGACCTGCACGGCGACGGACGCTGAGGGGAACACGGCCCGGTGCACCTTCACGGTGACAGTGCGGTTTGTGGAGATCGACGTGTTTCCGGCGAGCGTGGCGCGGCTGACGGTGTGCATGCCGAATAATGAGGAGATCGAGCTGACGTTGAGCGGGCCGACGACGGTCGAGGTGGACATTGGGCCCAACGGGGAAGCGGCTGACACCGATGGGGACGGTCGGGAGCAGGTGGCGACGCGGGTGACGCAGATGGCGTTGACGGGGACACATCCGGTGCTGGGCCAGATTGGGTTGCGGTTGCGGGATCCGGCCAAGCATCCGCAACGGGTCAGCGGGGGTGAGATCGAGGAGTTGGCCAACGCGACGGCTGGGATTTTGGACGTGCCGCCGTTTGTGGGGGCTGGGTTAGCGGACAGCTTCTTTGATGTGTTTGTCGAGATCGAGGTCAAGCTGCCTGGCGGGCCGACGGTGGTGTGGCACAACCACGATCCGAAGCGGGTGCGGACGGTGATCGATCACAAGCCGCCTGGGGCGGGTCGGACGTACGAGGATCCGCAGCGGATCCCGTTGTATGACGAGAACGAGGAGCCGACGGGCTATTACCTGTGCAAGACGCGGCACACGCCTGTGCCGCCGGAGCCGGAGGTGGATTACTTCCCGCAATCGCGGGCGGAGGTGACGTTGTGTGTGGGCAACCAGGAGGTGCCGGTGAGGTTGAGTGGGCCGACGACGGTCGAGGTGTACATTGGGCCCAACGGGGAGGCGGCCGACGCCGATGGGAACGGTCGGGACGAGGTGGTGGCGTTGATGCGGCAGATGGACCTGGCGGGGACAGATCCGGCAGGGAACACGGTGAAGCTGCGGTTACGGCCGGTGGGGATGGAGCCCTTTGGGGTGTCGCGGGGTCTGATCGAGGAGCGGGTGAACAACACCCCTGGGAGGCTGGACGTGCCGCCGTTTACGGCGACGGGATTAGCGGACAGTTTCTTCGATGTGTTCTTCGAGTTGGAGGTGACGGGGCCGACGGGTGCGCCGTTGCTCAAGCTGCA
>Ga0194126_10005575_pt1 | contig 18443 bp, 15 predicted proteins | sample TA2KigC150mmetaG_FD_148641 | JGI IMG/M metagenome (GOLD analysis project Ga0194126, IMG submission 148641) | Freshwater microbial communities from Lake Tanganyika, Tanzania - TA2015035 Kigoma Deep Cast 150m | ecosystem: Environmental > Aquatic > Freshwater > Lake | place: Tanzania: Lake... | reverse complement strand
TTCCCAGGAGCCCTTCCGGCAAGATCCTGAGACGTGTCCTAAAAGAGGACCACGCATAGACCCAACTCTACCGAAGGGACGCTGAGCAGAGAAAATCGAAAAAGCTACTCCCAGAAGGGTAAGAGTTGATCCGCGCGTCGCTCATCGCGCGTCTCCGCACTATACAGCCACGCATTGAATCCGACCCCATCTCACTATCCCCAGTCCCCTCCCATCAAAGGAGGGGGACTCATGTTTCTCCCCAGGTAGGAGGGGTTAGGGCATAGGCGTTAAAAGAGGATTGGCCTCTGGCGCTGGACATTCCCCCTCACCCTGCCCTCTCCCGCCAGGGGAGAGGGTTTCCGGAACCCCCTCCCTCGATGGGAGGGGTTAGGAGAGAGTGAGAGCGGGTCAGTTTCAATGCCTGGCTGTATACTCCGGCGTTCCGCGCGGGACTGGACCCCGGCGCCGGCTCCGAACCACGATCCGGGGTTCGCCGGCGAGACGGGTGATCAGCAGGCCGTTACTTACGGCAAATGCCGTAACCTTTGTGACGCAGGGACGCGCCTGACCTGGACAATGTCCAGGGCAGGGCCTCTTCGCGGATGTGAGTGACTCCAACCTGATATGACGCGCGTTATTTTGCGAAGTCGGTCACTCTCTTGACGAATTCGCTTGAAATCACCAGGATTGTCTGATTGCGGTTTTCCAATTCCATTGCCGCATGTAATGACTGCGCGGTCGCGGTGTCGTTCAAGACGCTCTTGGTGAGACGGAGACCTCCCGGTGTTTTCCCAAGCATTACCTGGGCAATATTCAGCGCTTCCTTGATGAGGTCGTCCTTGGAGAGCACTTTGCTCACCAGGCCGATTCGCTCGGCCTCTTCCGCGGGCACACGCCGCCCGGTAAAGAGAATTTCCGAAGCCCTGGAGAGACCCACGAGCCGCGGCAAGAAGTACGAAGATCCCATTTCGCCTGCTGAGAGACCAATGTTGATGAATGAAGCCACAAAGAAGGCTTCAGGGGACGCAAGTCGAACATCCGAAGCCAAGGCAATAGCAAAGCCGCCGCCCGCGGCAGGCCCGTTCACGGCCGCGATCACCGGCTGAGGAATTTTCCTCAACCCAAGGATGAGACCGCCGTATCGTTCCTGGATCTTTCTGAGGTATGTGTCCGCGGACGCGAAGTACTCGTGGTCCACATGAGTGGCTGCTTCCACGAGGTCCGCGCCCGAGCAAAAGCCCCGGCCGGCGCCGGTCAGAATCACGACCCGGATGTTGTCGCTTTGCTCAAGGCGCTTGAATACCTCTTCGAACGCCTCGAGCATGTCCGGGTTGATCGCGTTGAGCCTCTCCGGCCGGTTCATGGTGATCAGGTTCACACCCGCGACAGCCTCTTCGAGTTTGAGCGGTCCGATTTCGATCACTTCATTTTCAGACACGTGAGATCTCCCTTGCCGACGCCGGGGGAAATCCCCCTTTAGAAAAGGGGGACTTTGCTGAACTCTCCTTTTCTAAAGGGGGGATGGGGGGATTTGAAGGGCCTCCTCGGCAAATCTCTCCAAAACTCTTAGCTTTTGCAACCGCTATTTAAGCTCCTTGGGTTTTCGCCAGTCGGAAATGCTCACAAGGCGTTTGTTGGGCACATCCGCCTTGAAGAACTTCACCATTTCACCCGGCGCGTGGCTGGTGGATGAATAGTTCACTGGAGGAAACACTCCGCCTGTTTCGTAGTTCTTGAGGGTTTCAAGCGCGGTCTTGAGCGATTCCGGGCTCAAGTCCTTACCGGCTCGCTTCATGGCTTCTCCGAAGAGCCAAGAGACACCCACGCCGTTTATGTAAAGGGAAGTAAGCCCCACTTCGCGATTGTTCTTCTTGGCAAGGTCACGGGCAAGCTTGATGCCGGGAGTCTCGTCCGACCATGCGCCCACGAAGTTGACCCCGATGTAATTCTTAGCCCCTTCGTCGCATGCTTTCACAATCATGTCATCAGTGGCCCAGTTGAAGCCGAAAACCGTCGGCCAGTAGTTGTACTTTTGGCCGCTCTTCAAGAATGTAATTGTCGCGGGGAGCAAGGTGCAGGTGATAACGATGTTGGCATTTTCCTTTTGCAGGGCCATTATCTGCGAGCTTGCGTCCACCGAGCCTGTGGGCAGGACAAGCTCCGCGACCACCGGGATGTTGTACTTAGCCGCTCTCTCCTTGATGGCGTCCAGGCTGATCTTTCCGTATTCTTTCTTCTCGTACACCACGCCGATGCGGGGGTCTTTCATCTTGAGCTCATCGACGATGTAGTCCACGATGCACTGATACTGGGCCTCATAGGTGGCGCCCATGGCAAAGATATAAGGCTGGAGCGGATCGAAGAACTCTCGCACCAGCGCGTTGGGGATGTTCGTGATTTTGAACTCGTTGATCTGTTCCAAATTCGCGATGGTCTGTTGTGTGCCGCCGGTGGTGAGAATGGAGAGGACTTTGTCGCGGTGGATCAGTTTTTTCACCGCGGCCACGGACTTGGGCGCCTCGAACTGGTCGTCTTCCCAGATCACCTCCACTTTGCGACCATTGATGCCGCCCTGTTCATTGAGATAGCTCATGTAATCGACCATCCCTTGACCGTTGGGCAGTCCCAACGCGGCCACGGGACCGGTCTTCACGAGCACCAAGCCGAGCTTGATTCCATCCTTGGTGACTCCGCGTGCGTCCGCGAACACCCAGCTCGCCGTAAGCAGGCTCAACATCACGACGAGCGCAAGTTTTCCCGTCCAAACTCTGTGGCGCCTCATCTGTTCTCTCCTTTCCATAAAAGTATAGAGGGTCTCCGGAATGAAGGTCCGACGGCCTGACGTTGTCCAAAGCGAATGAGATACTCAGCCAGGCCCGTCAGTACGTGAACGGCCAGTTCTTGAATCCTATCTTGATTCGATTCCAGATCGAATAAAGCCCCCCGGGCTCGAAGATGAGAAACAGGATAATGAGCAGCCCAAAAGCCGCTATGTTCCACTCTTCGTCGTATCGACCTTCCAAGACGGGGAAGACGCGCGCCGACGATTGAGCAAAGAGCTTTATGAACTCCGGCGCCACCACGATGAACACCGCGCCGAAGATCGATCCTACAATGCTCCCCATGCCGCCTACAATGATCATAGTGATATATTGGATGGAGAGGAGCAGGGTAAAATGATCCGGATGGATGTGCCTCATAGTGTATGCGTACAGACCGCCCGCCACCCCTGCGTAAAAGGAGCTGATGGCAAAAGAGAGCACCTTGTAATAGGTGAGGTTCACGCCAATGGCTTCAGCGGCAATGTCCCGGTCCCGAATCGCGACGAAGGCTCTCCCCACACGGGTTCTGGTTATGTTATTCGCTGCGAAGAGCAGCATGGCCGTGATCGCGATCAGAAAGAAATAGAGTCGTTCGTCCGTGCTCAGCTTGTAACCCATGATAGAGATCGCCGGGACACTCATTCCGCGCACGCCGCCGGTCAGGCCTTCCCAGGTGATCACCACGTACTCGACCATCACGCCGAAAGACATAGTGATCATGGCCAGGTAAAGACCCTTGAGCCGCAGGCAAGGTATGCCCACGATTGCGCCCGCGACAGCCGCGATCAAACCGGCCGCTGGGAGATTGATCCAGAACGGCGTCCCCAGGTGATTCGCCAAATTTGCCGCGGTGTAGGCTCCGATGGCGACAAAGGCCGCGTGTCCCAAGGAGATCAGGCCGGTATACCCGGTCAGGATGTTCAGCCCTACCGCGGCCACGGTTGCCAGGCAAGAAAGGTTGACCAGGTAAACGAAATAAGGATCGCCGATGTACGGCAGCAACGCAAGCGCAGCAACGAAGATCACCGCCCAGAACTTGATCCAAATTGTCCTGAAGAGCTTGATGTCCTCGTAATAACTTTCGTTGAAGGTCTTGCTGCGGATCGGCACGTGCTACACCCTTTCGATCTCTTCCTGGCCGAAGAGCCCGTACGGCCGGATCATCAGGATCACGAAGAGCACAACGAACGGCGTCACATCTTTCACACCGCCGCCGATGACCTGATCCAGATAGCCTCCGGCCAGGTTTTCGATCAGTCCGATGGCCAGACCGCCCACGATCGCGCCGGGAACGCTCTCCATGCCGCCCAGGATCACTGCGGGAAACGCGCTGATCGCGACGAACGCAAGCCCCACGTTGAGCACCATCACGTTGGCAAGGAATATGCCGGCGACAGCGGCGATGAGAAAGGCCAGTCCCCACGTAAGCGCAAAAACCCGCCTCACGTTCACGCCCATGAGCGCCACCGCGTCCTGATCGTTCGCGGTTCCTCTCATGGAGAGCCCCATATTGGTGAATTTGAAAAAGATGAAGAAGGCCAACATGAGCACGAAGGAGGCCAACATGCTCCATAGGTGCGTGTACGAAAGGACCACACCGCCCACACGCAAGCCTTCGGCGGGGAACGGACTGGGGAAAACATAGTTGTGATGACCAAAGAAAATACCGGCCAGGCTGCGCAGGAAAATGCTCAGGCCGATAGTGACCATGACCACCGAAAATACGGGCTCGCCCAGCATCGGCCGCAGGACGAGCCGCTCGCTCAGCACACCCAGCAGGCCGGTCAGAAGCATGGTGAGGGGTAGGGCGACCCAGAACGAGAGCTGAAATAGCGTTACCAGATAGTAGCAGATGAACGCGGCCACCATGATGGCTTCGCCCTGGGCGAAGTTCACGATCTTGGTCGCCTTGTAGATCAGAACGAACCCCAGCGCGATGAGGGCGTACAGGCTCCCCACGGCCAGGCCGCTCACCGACAGGCCCACAAAGTAAAGGAGAGAACTCTCCACTGCGGCCTCCTCTATCCTCCCTGCGAGCCGATCTTGCGGCTCTCAATACATGCTTTCGATCAGTTCCTTGAACTTCTTTTCGATGATTGAACGCCGGACCTTCATGGTGGCGGTTAGTTCGTCATCATCATGATCCAACTCTTTGCTGAGAATGGTAAACTTCTTGATTGTTTCCACACGGGCCAACTCTGTGTTGACTCTGTCCACCTCGCCTTGGACAAGCTCCCGAACCTCCGCGTGTTCCGCCAGGCTCTTGTATGTGGTGAAGGCGATTCCCTTCTCTTGAGCCCAATCCGCGACATTATCCGTCTCCAATTGGATGAGCGCGACCAAATACTTGCGCCGATCACCGATGACAATGGCTTCCTTAATGTAGGGACTGAATTTGAGCTTGTTCTCGATCTCAGAGGGCGATATGTTCTTGCCGCCCGCGGTGATAATGATGTCTTTCTTGCGATCCACAATATGCAATTGGCAGGTTTCGTCCATGTAACCCACGTCGCCGGTGCGCAGCCAGCCGTCCTCGAATGCGTTAGCGGTGGCTTCCGAAGCCTGGTAATAGCCCTGGAACACAGGCTCGCCTCGCAAGAGTATTTCACCGTCCTCTGCAATCTTCACTTCAATCCCTGGAATCGGCTTGCCCACCGCTCCGGCGCGGATCGCGTCAGAGGACGGCATGAAGCTGATACCGGTGGATTCGGTCATCCCGAAGCATTCCCGGACCGGCAAGCCGATGGTGTGATAAAAGAGCTGAAGGTCCGGAGCGAGCGGCGCGGCTCCGCTGACCAGGATGCGGGCATTGAGCAATCCCAACTTGTTCCTGAGAGAGCGGAAGAGCAGCACATACCCCAACGCATTCAACAACTTCCAGAGAAGCGGCGCCGGGCGCCCTTCGAGCCGAGCGGCGGCCATGCGCTTGCCAACAGGCATCATCGCCTCGAACATCCACCGTTTGATGAAGAGCGCATCCTTGATCTTGATCGCAATGCCCGAATGCATCTTCTCCCAGATTCTCGGCACTGAGAGAAACGCGGTGGGCGAAATCTCTCGGAGATCGTCTTGGAGTGTGTACACACTCTCGGCAAAGTTGACCGTGCAGCCTGCATAGAGCGGAAAAATGAGCGAAAACATACGCTCCGCTATATGGCAGAGCGGAAGAGCAGACACAAAGGAGTCGTTGTCATGGAAGGACAACACCCGCGCCAGGCCGCTAATCATGGAAATCATGTTGCGGTGGGTGATCATAGCTCCCTTGGGCGCGCCCGTAGTGCCGGAGGTGTAAACCAGGATCGCCACGTCATCCGATCGAGTGGCCTCAACCATCCGGTCGAAGAGCCCCGGCTCCTGCTCGTGCGCTTTGCGCCCCAGTTCTTCGACCCGGGCAAAGCTCATGATCTTGGAATGCGCGTACTTTCTGAGACCCTTCATGTCGACCACGATGATCTTCTTGAGGCCGGGAAGGCTCTTTTCAATCTCCAAAACTTTGTCAACCTGCTCCTGATCCTTACAGACCACAAATGAGGAGTTTGAATTGTCCAGAAGGAAACGCACTTGGACTGCCACGTCCGTGGGATAAATCCCAACGGTGATTGCGGCTGAGGCCTGAGCGGCCAGGTCAGCGTAGAGCCATTCAGGGCAGTTGTCCCCAAGGATGGAAACCTTGTCTCCTGCCTTGAGACCAAGTTGCCGGATCCCCAGCGCGAAGTCTCTCACATGAGCCCAGTAATCCTTCCAGGAAATGCGTTTCCAGATGCCCAGGTCCTTCTCGCGGAGCGCGACCCTGTCGCCGTAACGAACTGTGTTACGGGCCAACAACTTGGGGAGCGTCATTTCTGAGAGGCTCTGGTCTAGGCTCATCACATCTGCTCCTCTTCGCCCAAATATGCCTGGATCACTCTCGGATTCGATTGTACTTCATTTGGGGCCCCGTCCGCGATCTTGACGCCGAAATCCAGCACCGTGACCCTGTCCGCGATGTCCATAACCACTCCCATATCGTGCTCCACCATGAGAATCGCGATCCCCAATTCCTCTTTGATGTCGATAATGAACCGGGCCATATCTTCGGTTTCTTCCACGTTCATACCGGCGGCGGGCTCATCCAGGAGGAGGAGTTTGGGGTCCGTGGCCAGGGCCCTGCCTAACTCCACGCGCTTCTGAATACCGTACGGCAGCGCGCCCACCGGCTGCTTGCGGTAGCGTTCAATCTCCAGGAAATCGATGATCTCTTCCACGCGGGCGCGATGCGCGATCTCCTCGCGGAGCGCCCGGCCGAGAAAAAGCGCCGCGGAAAAAGGGCCGGCGCGCATCAACTGGTGCCTGCCCAGGAGAAGGTTGTCAATCACGGTCATGTGTCTGAAGAGCTCGATGTTCTGGAAAGTGCGGGCGATCCCGAGCGAAACGGTGACATGGGGCTTCTTCCTGGTGATCCGTTGCCCCTCAAAGATCACTTCCCCGCGAGTCGGCGCGTAAATGCCGCTGATCACGTTGAAGAGCGAGGTCTTACCCGCGCCGTTAGGGCCGATGAGGGCATGGAGGTCCCCGCGCTTCACCTCAAGGCCCACGTCGGCCAACGCAGTGATGCCACCGAATCGAAGGGTCACGTTCTCGACGGAAAGGATCGCGCTCATGGCACAGATCAGGACAACCAGCGCTTTCGGCGCTTGTAGTGTTTCACATCCGCGTAGCTCTTGCTCGCGGAGTCTTCCGTTACTCCCAGGTAGAACTCCTTGACGTCTTCGTTCTCGACAAGGTCTCGGGTCAGCCCGTCGAGCACGATTCTGCCGTTTTCCATGATGTACCCGTACCGGGCGAATCTGAGCGCCAGCCGAGCATTCTGTTCAACGAGCAGGATCGCCGCGCCCTGCTCACTGTTGATCTTGCGCAGGATGATGAAAATATCCCTGGTTAGCAGGGGCGCCAAGCCCAACGAGGGTTCGTCGAGCATCATCAGCTTCGGCTTGGACATGAGGGATCGTCCGACCGCAAGCATTTGCTGTTCGCCGCCTGAAAGGAATATCGCGCGCTGCTGTCGTCGATCCTTCAGCACCGGGAAATATTGCATCACCAGATCCAGATCCCTCGCGACGCCCGGCCCATCGCGCCGCGTGACCGCGCCGATCTGCAAATTCTCCAAAACAGTCAGCTCATCCAAGATGCGCCGGCCCTCGGGAACCATAGAGATACCGAGTCGAACGATCTGGTCGGTCTCCAAGGTCTGAATAGGCAAGCCCTGAAACGTTATGGCGCCGCCTTCCAGATCGCCGTTCAACGAGCGCAAAACGCCCGCTATGGTCCGCAGGGTCGTTGTCTTCCCGGCGCCATTGGCCCCCAGGAGCGCGACCACTCCATTTTCGGGCACACTCAGAGAGATCCCCTTGAGAACCAGAATCACGTCGTTGTACACGACCTCAATATTGTTCACGTCCAGCATTCACCGCTCCAAGAGAATCCCGGTTCCCACGCCTCCTCCCGCGCACAGCGCCGCGATGCCCGTCCCTAGTCCCCGGCGCTCCATTTCATGGTACAGCGTCACCAAAATGCGGCAGCCTGTGCATCCGACCGGATGTCCCAGGGATATGCCGCTCCCGTTCACATTTGTTATCTCCCGGTCGAGCTTCAGTTCTTTCTCGGTAGCCAGGTAGTACGAGGCGAAGGCTTCGTTGATCTCGAAGAGCTGAATGTCACCCAACGACATCCCGGTTCTGGAGAGCATTTGCCGTATTGCCGGCACAGGAGCCATCCCCACCAGGTGAGGATCCACCGCGACCGCGCTGTGCGCCTTGATACGAGCGAGCACCGGCAAGCCCAATTCCTTGGCCCGACGCTCGGAAGCGATCACCACCCCGGCCGCGCCGTCATTGAGGCTGGACGCGTTTCCCGCAGTGACCACCCCGTTCTCCTTAAAGGCGGGCTTGAGTTTTCCCAGCTCGTCCAGCGAGGTGTCCGCCCGAGGATGCTCATCTCTATCCACGGCGACCGTCTTGCCTTTACCCGCCGGGACGTTTATGGGGAGGATCTCCCGCGTGAATCGGCCTTCTTGAACGGCTCGCGCGCCGCGCTGATGGCTGCTCACCGCGAGCTCGTCCAGCTCCCCGCGGCTGATGCCGTACTTCTCGGCCAGGCGCTCCGCGGCCACGCCCATACCGCCTCCCACGGGGTACTCTTGCATGGATTTCCAGATAAGATCGATTGCCTCTCCGTGCCTCAGCCGCTGACCCCATCGCGCGAAGTCCAAGACGTACGGCGCGTTGCTCATGGATTCCACGCCGCCGGCCACCACCACATCGGCGAGTCCGAGACTGATGTTCAGCGCTCCTGTGATGACAGCCTGCATTCCCGAGGAGCATGCGCAGTTTATGGTGTGCCCGGGCGTTTCATAGGGCAGTCCGAGAAGCAGCGCCGAAATGCGAGCTATGTTTTGCTCCAAAGGAGCAAAGCAGTTGCCCACGAGCACCTGGTTTATCTGTTCCGGGGCGAGCGCGGCCCGTTTGATGGCCTCTCCCATGACCTGGCGCATCAGGTCCAGAGGTTTCAGGGCACGCAGCGCCCCGCCGAAATCACCGATGGGCGTGCGCACCGCGCTCACCAGGCATACCGACTCGGTCATACTTCACGCCTCCTGACGCGGTTCTTGAATAACAGTATCTGTGAGGGACGCGTCCTTCCGCGGCAGCGAACCCGCCATCAGCCTTTTTTTCGGCCTGACTCCAGAGAGGAGGGTCTGACGAAAAGCTCTCACGTACTCGCGGCCGTCCAGCAGTTCTCGGCTCCTCTGCCACTGGAGCAGTATTCCGTCGTGGAACGCGATGATCACGTACGCCAGCGAATGGGTATCCAGCCCGGGATCAAAAACTCCTCTTATCTTGCCGTCCTCGATGAGTCGTTGTAGAAAGCGGGTATACTTGGAGTAGAGGCGCCGAAAAACATTGTCGAATTCGCTGTGAGACCCCTGCAGCTCCGCGGAGAGAATCGTGGCAAGCAGACACAATTCACGGTTCTTCTCCGCGAAATCCGACGCAAAGCTCAGCAAGCGATGGAGCTTGGCCACCGGATCCCCAAGCTGGGCGCTCACCGCGCGAATAAGATTATCGAGGAATTCCGTCTCGAACTTCCGGATCAACGCCAGTAGGAGATCCCCCTTACTGTTGAAATGGCAGTAGAGCGCCCCCTTGGTAATGTTCGCGGCCTGAGTGATCTCCGCTATGGAAGTCCCGTGGTAGCCTTTATTGACAAAGAGTTTGAGAGCCGCTTCGAGGATACGAGCAGTGGTCTTTTCGCTCTGGCGCCTTTTCGAGGCGCTTTCCTTGGAAGACTTCATGACGAGACCCGGAAATGAAACGGACTGATCGTTTAGTATCAGGTAGTGAATCAAACTGTCAATCACTTTTTTCCGAACCGCGAGCCCGCCCTTCGCGTGAGAGCAATCCCACTCCAAAAGCTAATATTGCGTGAGGCGCACGCCATGTTTTGTGCTTGACACGCGGAGTCGTTCGACCTTATTTAGTTTCCTAAACGAGCGTTTAGTAATTTGACCTGACCGCGCGCCCACTGCGCCCCAACTCCGCTTGGGCCACGAACCGGGAGGAGCTGATGGATTTCGACCTTTCCCAGGAACAAAGAGAGATTATGGAAACCGCGCGGAAATTCGCCCAGACCGAATTCCCTAAAGTGGCTCGCCAGTGCGACCGGGAAGAGCGTTACCCCCGTGAAATCTGGCAAATGGCCGCAGATCTCGGTTTCATGGGAATTCTCATATCCACGGATTATGGCGGCCTGGGTCTGGGAGTCCTGGAACACTCCCTCGTTATGGAGGAATTCTGGAGGGCCGACCCTGGAGTGGGAAACGTCCTCCTCGCAGTCTTCGGATCCGAAATCATCCAGGCTTTCGGGACCGAAGAACAGAAACAGCGCTATCTACCCGAAATCGCCCAAGGGAGGGCCATCAGCGCATGCGCCATCACCGAGCCCAACGCCGGGAGCGACATATTCGCCCAGACATGCGCGGCGGTCCGTGCCGGAGACGATTACGTGATCAATGGAACCAAACAGTTCATATCCAACGGCGCCGTGGCGGACTTTGTCGTTGTGATGTGCCGCGTGCGGCCCCAGGAGGAGAATCGGCTCAAACGGCACGGTTTCCTGGTTGTCGAAAGGGACCGTAAGGGTTTCACAGCCACAAAGCTCACCGGCAAGATGGGGATCCGCGCTTCGGATACCGCGACTCTCTCGTTCGACGACGTGCGTGTGCCCGCGGAAAACCTCATCGGCATGAAAGAAGGCGAAGGCTTTCGACAGGTGATGCTCCTCTTCAATATCAACCGAGTGGTTGCGGCGGCTCAGGGCGTGGGAGTAGCACAGGGCAGCATGGATCGCACACTGAAGTACGTCAAGGAGCGTATCCAGTTCGGACGCCCCATCGCGTCGTTTCAGGGGGTGCAGTTCACCCTTGCGGAGATGGCGGCTCGGATCGATTCCGCGCGCCAGATGTATTACCTGGCTGCTTGGCAGATAGATAATCATCGCATCGACCCACGAACCATCTCCATAGCCAAACTCCTGGCCGGTCAGACCGCGGTATGGGTAACCCAGGAAGCCGTCCAGCTTCACGGAGGCTACGGGTACATGGACGAATACGACGTGGAGCGCTTTTACCGGGACGCGAAAATCGTGGAGATTTACGAAGGAACCCGCGAAATAGAGAAGATGACAATCGCCCGTGAATTGTTGGGGCGAGAATTCTAGCAGAGATTCGAACTTCAATAAGGCTTCCAAGGAGGCCGCCCGGTAGGGCGGGAAGACTGCGCCTTCGCCGGCGAATCAGTCTACGGACATCGCGCAACGCTCAAGGCCGGACACACAAAATCCGCCTTTGGCTTGGCATTTGTCGAAGTCCATGTACGAGCATCTGCTCATATACGAATCAAGGCAACACTGGCAGCACAACTTCTCGTCTTGACCCTGTGCGAGCAACTGCGCCTCGGAGCCAATGTTCCGGTTCGCGGCGGGTCCGGAAACGTTGCTCCAGCTTCCCGGCGTCTGCGCCCGGAACATGGTCACACACACGAGCAATGCGGCCACCGGCGCCACATAGCAGATGACTCTCATAATGCGTTCTCTCCTTGAGAGGATAAGCTCACGAGCTTGGCGCCTTCTTGCTTTCAACAGAAAAAAGACCGGCCTTCCCCTCTTCTTGAACTTCGGATAACTCCGAACAGAGCCTATTTCTCCGACTGCCGCAGAGGCTTTGCCCCACGTTTCTCCAAGAGCTCTAACGCCCTCTGGTGCCCATACTGAAACGCCCAATCCGCTGCCTTTCTCCCTGTCTTGTCCGTAAGGTTCACGTCAGCCCCGTGCTCCAGAAGCAGGCTGATCGTACGCACGTCCCCCTCTCCGCTTGCACGCATCAGAGCGGTCCAGCCACCCTGATCCTGCGCGTTGACGGCCGCTCCGCTCTTCAGCAACAGCTCCACTACCGCCGGGCGGCCTTCCTCCACCGCTTTCATGAGCGGCGTCTCACCGTTCGCGTCCTTGGCGTTCACATTCGCGCCCTTGGCGATCAAAAACCGGGCCATCTCAGGATCATTGGCAAAAGACATAAGCGCAGTGTGACCTTTTTGATTAGTCGCATTCACTGCGGCCCCGTGATTCACCAAGAGCCTGACCATTTCACGATCTTTTGAAAAGGCAGCGTTCACAAGCGGCGTGGACTCTGTCGAGTCCTTGACTTCCAGGTCCGCTCCCTTCTTGGCAAGCGCTCGCGTCATGTCCACGTACCCGTGATCGACGGCGGTCAGGAGCGCGTTCAGGCCGGTCTTGTCCCGGGCGTTCACGTCCATGCCCTTGTCCAGTAGGGCTTCCACCACAGCCGTGTATCCCTTTTCCGCCGCGCGCACCAGGATGCTCTTGCCGTCTTCGATAGTCACGTTGACATCCGCGCCTCTGCCCAGGAGCAGTCTGGTTGTTTCGCCATCGGATGCGTGCATCAACGCCGTGTATCCATAGTCATCCCGATCATCCACCTTGGCGCCGCTCTCCAGAAGAAGCTTTACAACCTGGGGCTTTGCGTGCATTGCCGCCATGATGAGAGGGGTGGCCCCATCGCGGAAATCCCGCGTGTTCACGTCAGCCCCCTCGCGCAGGAGTCGTCTCACCTGCTCGATCTTTCCTTCGGCCGACTGGTACAGGATTTGTGTGTTTTTGTCCTCGGCATACGCTATTTCGCAATGGCATGAAACCGCAAACAATGCGAGACACAAGATGACGCAGGGCCACGTCGCCCATATGGCGTTATTTGATGGCAACATCGAGATTCTCCGACCAGGGCAATGCGTGTTGGCCTCGCGGAAGAACGATGGGAATCAAGGGCATTCCAGCAGTTCTCGTCAGCCGGCCCTCATCCGCCGAAAGCTTCTCCGGATGCAACATACTGCGGAAGCAAGAACCAGGAGCCGGCGCCCCGCCGTTCTGCCGCCCCAAGCAAGCCTTAGAGCCGCTGCGCCTCATGCCGAGCAGATTCGAGTCACTCTAAGAACCGCAACCCGGTTTGTCAAGGAACTCCTCTGATTCAAATGCGCGGGCGCCTTCTGCTGCTCTAGGTCTCAGGATGGTGTCACATAAGAGCGACGGCTCTCATGCGGCAAAAAGCCTTGACACTTGATGAGATTGTTTGTTAATCGAACATCAGACAGATAACTCGAACTCTGCTCAGGACAATCCTTCGGCTTCATGAAAGTCAGGTAAGGTAGGTCCAACTGGCTCATCGGGCATTGTGTCTGGTTCGGACCCCAAGGAAAACTTCGGCTGAGAGAGACGAAAAAAGGGTTGTGTTACAGCATGTTATGCCCCATGCATGGGGGCGGAGCCTGGAAAATAACCCGTCCTCGCCGTGCCTCGCAAGGATGCCCACTTCTCCCGATCCGCCCTCACTAAACATGAATCAGAGTCTTGGCTCGTAGCCGAACGTGCGTCAACTGAACTCCTCCCATGCGTCTTGCGGCAGCTCTTCTCTCTTGAGCGCGCCTTGCGGAACGAGCGATCTTTTCCAGGAGCAATTTCGGGTCCGGCCGGTTTCTTCCTATGCGTGAAGGCGAAAACTGGACTACAGTCATCGGCGGTCGGTCGGCCTGGATAGATCTCGATCTGCCCCATATCTGGCGGTACCGTGATCTCATCCGGCTTCTTGTCTGGCGGGATTTCGTCACACAATACAAGCAGACCATATTAGGCCCCGCTTGGTTTGTGTTGACTCCTCTCGCGACATCGGGGGTCTTCACCATCATTTTCGCGATGATCGCAAAGATTCCCACCGACGGCGTCCCGCCCTTCCTTTTCTACATGGCCGGGAACACGTGCTGGGGATACTTTGCCGCGTGCCTAACTCAGACTTCGAGCACATTCCTTGCCAATATGAACCTGTTTGGCAAAGTTTATTTTCCGAGAATGGTGGTGCCTCTTGCTGCGTTGATTTCCAACGTGTTTAAATTCTTGGTGCAGTTAGCGCTTTTCTCGACGGTTCTGCTTTATTTCTGGCTTCGGGGATATGCGGTGCATCCGAACACAGCTATGCTTTTCGTGCCGCTGTTGGTGGTACAGATGGCAGCGCTCTCCTTGGGATGTGGGTTGATCGTCTCGGCCGTCACTGCAAAGTACCGCGATCTCAATTATGGTCTGGTCTTCGGCGCCCAAATTTGGATGTATGCCACCCCCATTATCTATCCTCTGTCGCAGGTCCCGGAGGCGTACCGGGGAATGGTCGCTCTTAATCCCATGACTACGGTAGTCGAGGGTTTCAGGTGGGCCTTTCTCGGAACCGCGACCTTGACCACCGGGCACATCCTCGTGGGCTTGATTGTCACCGTGGGGATTCTCGTTATCGGCCTGGTCATGTTTAGCCGAGTGGAGAAGACGTTTGTGGACACTGTTTGAAACGAGCGGACTGCGCTCGTCGCGTCCTCGAGCGAGTGAGAAGTCGGCAGAGTTCCTGAACGCATGACTACAGTTGTGGCCCTTGAAAACGTGAGCAAGCAGTACCGGCTTGGCGTTATCGGTCATGGAACCCTGCGCCATGATTTGGAGAGTTGGTGGGCGCGGCTTCGCGGACGGGAAGATCCAAACGCGCCAATCGACATGGGATTGAGCGATGACTATGTCTCCCCGGATAGGATTTGGGCGCTGCGTGACATTTCCCTTGAAGTGAAGCAGGGAGAAGTGCTGGGGATCATCGGCAGAAACGGGGCGGGCAAATCCACGCTGCTCAAGATCATCTCTCGACTCACCACGCCTACCGGCGGCACAGTCAAGATCAAGGGCCGACTGGCCTGTTTGCTGGAAGTGGGCACTGGGTTTCACGGCGACCTCACGGGCCGCGAGAACATTTTCCTTAACGGCGCCCTCATGGGCATGACCGTTGCGGACATCAAGAACAAATTCGACGAGATGGTTGAATTCTCCGGTCTGGAGAAATTCATTGATACGCCTGTAAAGCGTTATTCCAGCGGTATGTATGTGCGGCTCGGTTTCGCGGTGGCTGCCCACCTGGAGCTTGACATCTTGGTGATAGATGAGGTGTTGGCTGTCGGCGATGCGGATTTTCAGAAAAAATGCATGGCGAGATTGGAAAAGGCGAGTGGTGAAGGCCGGACGGTTCTGTTTGTAAGCCACAATATGAATGTGGTAAATCGTCTATGCACTCAGGCAATATTGCTGGAAGAAGGACGCATAATCGCGCGAGGCGGGAGCGGTGAGGTTGTGAATTCATATCTAAGCTGCAATACGACACCGGCGCCGTCTCGTGAATGGATGGATGCCCAACACGCGCTGGGTAGCAAAGTCGCTCGCCTACGTGCCGCCAGGGTGCGTAATGCCTCCGGCGAGATTACGGAGGAGATGGACGTAAGAGAACCAATAGCCATCGAAATGGAATTTGACGTTCTGATAGAAGGGCACGTTCTGACTCCGAACTACCATGTAGTGAATGACAAGGGGATTTGCGTGTTTGTTGTTCGAGACATCGATCATGAGTGGCTCAGGAAGCCACGCCCCAAAGGTCGTTTCATTACTACTGCCTGGATTCCCGGGAATCTCATGGCAGAAGGGCAGTTCAGCGTTAGCTTTGCCCTCACGACTTTTCGTCCTTTCTACAATCACTTTTATGCAGCGGATGCCGTCTCATTCCAAGTCTTCGATCCTGGGGTAGACGGCACCGCTCGTGGGGACAGCGACCAAGTGGCGATCCCCGGCGCAGTCTCTCCGTTGCTCAAATGGCAGAATCAGTATCGGCCGGATTCGTAGCAGTCAGAGAAGAAACAGGCTTCGGCGTGAACCCAACAAGATTTGCCTCTGAGCCGTGTCGGAAAACTGGTTTTTTGTTCCGATTCCTGCTCATCGCGCTCCAATAGGAACGAGGGTTATGTTTTCGATTTTTTTCAACCGTTTTTACACGTTCATTAACAATCTTGCAGTATGGCGGAGGCCCTGCGAGGGACCCTCTGAGGATCCTGAGGACCGTTCGAGCTCTACTTCAGCCTTCAAAGAGCCTGAACCGGAAAATGCGGCGCCTACTCCCGCCGCGCCGAGTGACGTTCATGTGAGCCAAGAAAGTTCTCCACGCAGCTTCGATTCAACCATTCTCTTTGTTAGTCTTCCCAAAAGTGGGACAGTCTTTACCATTGATAATCTGGCCATGATGACCGGCAGTAAGAACTTGACGCAGGAGGTTTCAGAAAACGATCCTGAATGGAACAAATACATTGCCGGATTCGAGTACGCGGCTACTCATCATTATCTCACAGGCGAATTCACTTCCATTTTCTTGTTGCCTCAACAGTTGCAGAGCTACCTTGGAAAACGTTACATTATACATGCGCACATGCCTGCTTCTATTCATAATACCGAAACACTCACCCAGCTTGGAGTGCGTAAGCTGACGATTCTTCTGCGAGACCCAAGGGACGCCTGTGTTTCTTGGGCGTACTACCTTCAAGCCAACGGTGCGACCGGTCGCGATTTTTTCTCCAAGTTTTATCACATACCTTCAGAGTATTTTGTATGGTCTTTTCAGCGACAACTTTCTTACCAAGTGCGAACCTTCTTGCCGCTTGCAGTGAATTGGATTGAATCGTGGCTCTCTTACTACAGTAATCCCGCGCGAACAATAGATACTCTGCTGGTCTATTTTGACGAGCTGAAAAGACGACCGCTCGATTACTTTAGAAAGATCACTGAATTTCACGGCGCGTTGAATGTCAATTTCGAATCGTACCTGCCACCCGAAGAGGGTCAAAGGAATTTTCGGAGGGGACGACATCATCAGTGGCAAGATGAGTTCACCTCTCAAGATAAGGCGTTCTGCCATGCGTTAATAGGGAATCGGCTCAGCGAAGCTATGAGAAGCGCGGCCATGACGCACCCCGCGTGGCCGGCAAGCCTGGAGTCTCGTCCGGAACGATACGCCGACGCGGCAGCCTTGCTCTTGTCTCTATTGGACCAATTTCCGAATTTTATCGAGGGCTACCTGCGGTTCTTTGAGCTGCTCCGGCGCTCAGGAGCATCGATTGACGAAAGCATCCAAGCTCGCGCTCTTCAAGTTGTGACTGCATCCCAGGGGACACCTTTCATGTACCATGACGAGGTTCTCGCCTTATGTCACGGACTTGTGGAAAAACATTGTCCGACGACACAGCCCTGTGAGTCGGACATTATGAAACCGGAGGTCTGACACGCAGTGACCGAATTGCGCTCTCCAGGCCCCTTGCGATCACGGGAGGAAGCAATTGAGCACGCGCCGCACAACCGTTTCTTCTGATGAGCGCTGAATATCCGGAATTTGATCGATCGCTGCTTACGGTAGCGCCTCTCTCCGAGCGCGTCCATGATCTGGACCTTTCATGCATCTTGCCGCTGGAGCCGACGGCGTCCGTTGCAAAGGAGTTCCATACAGTCGCATCGCGGATAGTCCGTGCCGCAAAGGAAGGCTCCGCGGTGGTCTTGATGATGGGCGCGCATGTCATTCGAGCAGGCGTTCAGCGCTATCTTATCGACATGATGGAGCGCGGGTTGTTGAGCTGCATCGCCACCAACGGAGCCACCGTCATCCACGACTTTGAGTTTGCGCTGATCGGTGCCACCACGGAAAGTGTAGCCCGTTACATAAAGGACGGCCGTTTCGGGCTCTGGAAAGAGACCGCCAGGATAAATGACATCGTGAACGACGCTGCAAAGAGCCGCCGCGGCCTCGGAGAGGCTGTGGGGCGGGTGATCGAGGAAGAGGGCTTCCCTCATCGCGAGTTCAGCGTCCTTGCAGCAGGCTTTCGATTGGGAATTCCCATCACCGTACACGTGGGAATCGGATATGACATCGTGCACGAGCACCCCAACTGTGACGGCGCGGCTTACGGATTGTGCAGTTATGTGGATTTCCTGCGATTCGCCAAGGTCCTGCAGTCTCTCGAAGGTGGCGTGCTCATGAACTTTGGCAGTTCGGTGATGGGTCCTGAGGTGTATCTCAAAGCCCTGGCTATGGTCCGAAACGTGGCCGCGCAACAGAATCGGCGAATAGCCGACTTCACCACACTTGTGTGCGACATTGCTCCTTTACCCAGCAAGTACCGCGAGGAACCACCGCGGGAG
>Ga0194126_10005568_pt1 | contig 18457 bp, 15 predicted proteins | sample TA2KigC150mmetaG_FD_148641 | JGI IMG/M metagenome (GOLD analysis project Ga0194126, IMG submission 148641) | Freshwater microbial communities from Lake Tanganyika, Tanzania - TA2015035 Kigoma Deep Cast 150m | ecosystem: Environmental > Aquatic > Freshwater > Lake | place: Tanzania: Lake... | reverse complement strand
GCTTACATACATGAACAACAGCGGTACTTCTGTAAAGCATTTTATTAATCAATATTTTTCAGAAATTGAAAGAATACTTGTTATTCATGATGATATTGATATAGAGTTTGGTTTAGTAAAGCTTAAGATCGGCGGCGGGTCAGGCGGCCACAATGGTCTTGAATCGCTCGTTAAGCATCTTGGAAATACTGACTTTGACAGGCTAAGGTTTGGCATAGGAAGACCACCTAAAAAGATAGACCCGGCTGCTTATGTTTTATCAGGGTTTAAAAGGATAGAGTTAAAAAGCCTTGATAATATTATTGACAGGGCAGCAGAAGCAATTAAGGATTATATCGAATTCGGCATTGATTATGCCATGAATAAATATAATAATTATCACCTTACCTGAAAGAAAAAAGCTTTTATTTAATCTCCTATAAATAGCAACTTTCAAGAATTGCTTTAGGAAGAATCTAAAATTTCGTAATAGCAATAAAAGTTAAACTTTATTTTTTTTCACGAAATTTTAGATGCTTCCTTACTTTATAATCCAGAAGCAATTTTTAATGATAAGCCTTATACTTTATATTTACTATTTCACCGGTATGATACCGCAAAAATTAATCTGATAAAAAGATCTGATAAAAAGATATTGACATCATCTAAAATATAACTATAATAATATTATAATGATTATAAAATTTGTATTTATTTAATATTTTAATAATTATTAGTAAAGGGTTAAAAAATTGAACCAGAAGATTGACAATCTTGCAAGAATACTTATTGAAAAAAAAATAAAGCCTTCTTATCAGAGAATTAAAGTACTTCAATATATTAATGAAAATATAAATCACCCCACTGTTGATAGTATATTTAATAGCCTTATAAAGGAGATTCCGACTCTGTCAAAAGCGACAGTTTATAACACATTGGAATTATTTAAAGATGCAAATTTAGCAAAAGTTATAACCATTGAAGATAACGAAACAAGATATGATTCCAGAGTTCACAATCACGGACACTTTAAATGTGAATCCTGTGGAAGCATATATGATTTTGAAGTAGATATTGACGGTCTTGATGTTAACTCTTTGAAATATTTCAAAATAAATGAAAAAAATGTTTATTTTAAAGGTATTTGTCCAAAATGTCTTAATAAAAATAAAAACCAACAAGAAAGGAAAAAGTAATCTAAAAGGAGGATTATCAGATGAATGAACAAAACAAATGTCCAGTAACGGGAGCAACCGGGCATAAAAAATTCAGTAGTGGTACGACTAACCGGGATTGGTGGCCTAACCAGTTAAATCTTAAGATTCTTCACCAGAACCCTGATATTAGAAACCCAATGGGTAAAGATTTCAATTATGCTGAAGAATTTAAGAAACTGGACCTTGGTGCAGTAAAAAAAGATTTATATGCATTAATGACCGATTCACAGGAATGGTGGCCTGCTGACTGGGGTCATTACGGGTCACTTTTTATCCGTATGGCGTGGCACGGTGGAGGCACATATCGCATGGGGGATGGCCGCGGAGGTGCAGGCACAGGTTCCCAGCGCTTTGCTCCTCTAAATAGCTGGCCTGACAATGTAAACCTTGATAAAGCACGGCGTCTGCTCTGGCCTATCAAGAAAAAATACGGCAAAAAAATTTCTTGGGCAGACCTGATGATCTTAGCCGGTAATTGCGCTCTGGAATCAATGGGCTTTAAGACTTTCGGTTTTGGAGGTGGACGTGAAGATATCTGGGAACCTGAAGATATTTACTGGGGTTCTGAGGGTGAATGGCTTGGAGATAAGCGATATTCAGGAGAGAGGGAACTTGAAAATCCACTTGCAGCTGTGCAGATGGGCCTGATTTATGTGAACCCGGAAGGACCGAACGGTCAACCAAGTGCAGTAGCTTCCGGAAAAGACATCCGCGAGACTTTTGCCCGCATGGCTATGAATGACGAGGAAACTGTTGCACTAATTGCAGGGGGACATACATTTGGTAAATGCCACGGTGCAGGTAGCGCGACCCATGTAGGTCCAGAGCCCGAGGCTGCAAGTATTGAGGAACAGGGGCTTGGCTGGAAGAACAGTATGGGCAGAGGTAAAGGCAGCGATACTATCTCAAGCGGTATTGAAGGGGCCTGGAACCCTACACCAACCAAATGGGACAATAGTTATCTGGAAACACTGTTTAAATATGACTGGGATCTTGTTAAAAGTCCTGCCGGAGCCTGGCAATGGGTTCCAACTGATCCTGCTGCTGCAGATCTTGTTCCGGATGCACACGACCCTTCAAAAAAGCATTCACCAATAATGACCACTGCTGATCTTGCCTTAAAGATGGATCCCATTTACAGGCCGATTGCCAGGAATTTTCTTGAAAATCCGGATAAGCTTGCTGATGCTTTTGCAAGGGCATGGTTTAAGCTGACTCACCGTGATATGGGCCCACGATCGCGCTATTTAGGGGCGGAGGTACCATCTGAGGAACTGATATGGCAGGATCCTGTACCTGCAATCGATCATGAACTGATTGATGAAGGGGATATTGCAGATCTTAAAGCCAGAATTCTTAAATTAGGTTTGTCCGTATCACAACTGGTCTATACAGCCTGGGCATCAGCTTCGACGTTCCGCGGATCCGATAAGCGTGGAGGGGCAAATGGGGCTCGCATTCGCCTGGTACCGCAGAAGGATTGGGAAGTAAACCAGCCAGCACAACTTGAAAAAGTTTTGCAGACCCTTGAAAAAATTCAAAATGCTTTTAACAGTGCACAGTCAGGCAAAAAGAAAGTATCGCTTGCAGATCTGATTGTACTTGCCGGATGTGCAGGGATTGAACAGGCGGCTAAAAATGCCGGTTTTGAGTTGTCTGTTCCTTTTACACCAGGGCGTTCAGATGCTTCGCAGGAGCAGACCGATGTAGTCTCATTTTCAGTCCTTGAACCGAAAGCAGATGGTTTTCGCAACTACAGTAAAGCTAAATATGCAGTTTCTGCTGAAGAAATGCTTGTTGATAAAGCTCAGCTTCTGGGGCTTAGCGCACCTGAGATGACGGTTCTGGTTGGTGGTATGCGTGTGTTAAATGCAAATTACAATAAATCCCAACATGGTGTATTTACAAAGAACCCCGAAAGCCTGACCAATGACTTCTTCGTAAATCTGCTGGATATAAACACCAGGTGGAAAGCGGTCTCTGAAGACGGGGACACCTTCGAGGGAAGAGATTATAAAACCAGTAAGCTCAATTGGACAGCTACACGGGTTGACCTAATCTTCGGTTCTAATTCTGAGCTTCGTGCCATCGCAGAGGTATATGCAGGTGATGATGCAAAACAGAAGTTTGTCCAGGATTTTGTAAAAGCCTGGAATAAAGTGATGAATGCAGACCGTTTTGACCTTGCTTTATAGCTTTATAATTAAACTTAAGTGAAAATAGAAATGAAATGGGTAGAAACTTAAGTGAAAATAGAAATAAAGCTGGCAAAGACCTTCATGAAATCGCTTATGAGGCAGGATTAGAACAGGTTTTTATAGGACATGCTGTTACGGATTATGCAGTTTGCCCTTATTCTGAATCAGACATGGGCAATAATTATGATGAGTTTTAAATTGTATAAGACATAAAAACATAAAACTAACAATTAATAAACCAGAGAAGGAGTAAAGAAGATGAAGAAATTTACACTGTCCGAAGCGCTTGATATAGCTAAGCAGCTGGGTATAGACTTTGATAAAGTGAAGTTTACACCAGAAGAATACCTGGAAGGTATTAATATTGAACTGGAGCATGGAACTGTTGATCCCCATACAAATGTAACCAATGATGACCCTTTAATTACTGGTAAAATTGCTCTGGCACATTTGAATGAATCAGAAATTTACTATAATGATGATATAGGACTGGAGGCCTGGGAGCATGCCGTAGAAGCTTTTAAGGGAGATCACAAAGGCAAAAAAATTCAAATTGTATAACTGCTTTCTTAAAAACAGGAGGGACAGGGGTTTCCATCCCTCCTGTGACTATCCTGCTTTAATCAAAATATAAAGTAAAATTTTTAGTTAGAAGGTAAAGTTTCCGACTCATTTGATGACTTCTTGCAAATGGCCGAAACCTTATATTAAGCATAACTGGTTTCATGGTAAAAATCTTGGATTCAGAACTAATTGGTCCTAGTTGGATAAGTTAATTGAATTTACCATTTTTTTGGTAAAAAAATATTACCCATCACTAAGTATATATTTTTATTATTATGTTTACTCATATATATTTTGTAATTTTGAATTTATTTTTGGGAGAAACTGGAAAATTAGTCACATTGTATACTAAGAATAGTTAGGTTAAAATGACTTATGAGAGTGATAGAAAGGGAAAAATATTTCTTAATCTTATATATAGAGTTGCTTATTACAAGGAGGCCAGACCTAAATGGTATCAGTGGGGGCATTGAAACCCTAAAAAGAGTAAAGAAATCAAAGTGATGATTAATTGCGTTTTATTTACTCTTTTGCGGGAATTTGTTATATTTACTTTTTAAATTAAATAGATAAGAAAGGTTAAAAATTAAAAATTGTAAAAACAAAAGAATAATAAAATATGGCATGGTCGGAGGGGGTCCTGGCAGTTATGTTGCTGGATTCCACAGAAAAGCAGCAGGCCTGGATGAGGAAATAGAACTTGTTGCTGGTGCCTTTTCTTCAAAGCCTGAAAAATCATATGAAATGGGTAAAATTCTTTGCCTGAACCCTGAGAGGGTTTACGGCTCCTATAAAGAAATGGCTCAGCGGGAAGCAGGTCTCCCTGATGGAGAGAAGCTGGATTTTGTTTCTATAGTGACACCGAATTACCTGCATTTTCCTGTTGCAAAAGAATTCATTTTAAAAGGATTTAATATTTTATGTGATAAACCCCTTGTAATGGACCTTAATGAGGCAACAGAATTACTAAAGCTGGTAAAAAAACACGATGTCTTATTTGCAGTCACATATAATTATACAGGTTACCCCATGGCAAAACAGGCAAAGGAAATGATAAGACAGGGAATGCTTGGTGATATACTAAAGGTAATAGTTGAATATTTATGCAACTATGTTCCTGTTAATACAGATATAAAATCAATAAAAAAGGATTTTTGGAGGCTCGATCCTGCCAGAGTAGGCTCGTCATCATGTCTTGCAGACCTAGGTTCACATGCCGAAAATTTATCCAATTATGTTACCGGGCTGAAAATTGAGCGGGTTTTTGCAGACCTCAAATCCTTTGTGTCAGGTTGTGAACTTGAAAATGATGCAACAATCTTGCTTCAATATAAAAATGGAGCAAAGGGGTCAATTACACAGTCACAGGTATTAACCGGTGAAGAGAACAATTTGAATATCAGGGTATATGGAAGCAAAGCCTCACTGGCATGGTACCAGAATAATCCTGCTGTACTTTCTGTCCGCTTTTTAGATAAGCCGGAGGTTTTATTTAAAGCAAATAATGATTATCTTGAGCCCCTGGTTAAGAACAGCACCCGTTTGCCTCCGGGCCATCCTGAAGCTTTTATTGAAGCTTTTGCAAATATATACCGTAATTTTGCAAGGACTGTAAGGGCAAGAAAATATATGGAAGAGGCTGGCCCTTTTGACAATGACTTTCCAACAATAGAGGATGGATACAGTGGAATGAATTTTATTGATAAGGTGATTAAAAGCTTCAAAACTTCAAGTTGGGTGGACATTTAAATTCTAAATTTCTGGATTATTCTTATTTGGTATTAAAGTTATATTTGCATATTTTCAATAAATACCTTTAATCAGGCACCCATGGGGTTAGCCAAAGAGTTTGCGCTTTTTTTAATTCTTCAATAATTTTCATTTTCTTGTTGTAATATTTTGGAGGCCTGAAGTCAGGTGGTTTCGGTATTGCAACACCTAAAATATAACAATCAAAAGAATATCACTTTTCCCATGAATTGGGATGACAAACGCTTTCACTATTTTCTTCTAGATATCCAATAACTGTAGTCATAACTTGCTGATTGGGCTTTTTAATTTTAAGTAACCAATTTAATATATCTTCTATGCTACATTCAAACTGTAAATCAATAGAGTTAACTGTTTTCTGAACTTTTAAGCAAATTCAACTGGTATAATATATAAAAATGGATGAGGAGCTTTAGTGGAAGCTTTAATGCAAAATTATGTAAAAGAACAAAGAAATCTATCTCAAATCTCAATTTTAAAGTTTATTGCAATTATTATAAGCCCCTTTACCTATCCTGAAGAAGAATATGCAATTGCAAAAATCCTTCAAGAAAAATAAATTACCTAAAAAAATATCCTTTAATTAGATGTTTTACATTTCAGAATTGCTAAAAATAAAAACTTAATAAGATATCAATTTTACCTTGAAGTACTGCAGCGTCTTTATGACTTAATTTCCAGGAATGATGTTTTTTTATAAGCATATGTTTAAGAGTGTAATTAAAATCAATTTAAAATATTTACAATGTCGTATGATTTAAAAATTTCTGGAATTAATATTTTTAAATCGGGATCAATCTTTTTTATAACTTTGCTAAACTCATTTAGATTTATTTTCCCAAAAAAAGGAAATTTTCTTGATGGAGCTTTAAAATAGGGTCTTAAAGCAACTGATAATGGCAAAAAAAAGTTATCCCAATGCAATGGTACTAATATCTTAGGCTTAATAGAATCAAAAAGTAATTTATAGTATTCCATACTGTAGCTTGCACTTATAAAAAGAACATCAGCTTTTTTAAAGCACTTCGAAAAATTATTTATACCTGGATCTGTCATAAAACTTATTCCATTTACAGAAATATGAAATGCAAAACAATTATCCATTCTATACTGCCTTGCAGTAAATGGAGGTTTTAGCGGGTAACCTAAATGACCTGCTGAAAAACCTAAGACATTTCTGTGTTTTGCAAAAAGCACTTCTATTTTAAATTTTCCTAAATTTAATATGTCCGCCACTTTAATTCTATATACATATCCTTTTGCAATTTTGCACGAATGAAGTAAACTGCAAGTATTATTTGAACCGTAAACTCTGCACTCTGTATTATTTACTATGTCAGGTACATCCATAAGGTGATCTATATGTGAATGAGTTACTAATATAAAGTCACAGTGTTTGATATGCTGGCTTATTAATTTGCTCTCCGGTATAACCTTGCCAATCCACATCTTATAAAACGGAACACGGGTAAAATATGGATCAATTATAAGAACACAATTTCCTGCTTCCAATTCAATACCTGCAACACCCAACCATCTAAAAAAAATTTTGCCTGTTTTTTCCATTTAGAAAAATAATAATGAAATAATATAAATAATTCTATAATTTTATATTCTAATTTTCTTATTTTTATTTTTTTATTTTTAAAATCAAGCGAAATTAATTAATAATACCCGAGGTGGTAACCCGCTATAATAATTCCCCAAAAAATACAAATTTTCAATAGGGGAAGTTTTAAGCTTTTATATTAGCACCTTGCCAAAAACAGGCTAAGATGATTACAATTTTACAGGCATTTCATTTTTTAAAATATAATCCTGCCAATTCTTGTTACAAACACCTGCCTTTTTATTTAAGAGAAGTACTTTCTGGTTAAGTAATCATTAACAGGGGCTTAAAAACCCCGACGATTATTATATTTATATCTAATATATCCAGAAGTTCTTATAAATCTTTTAAATAATTATAATCTGTTATTTTTTTGCTTTATATTCTATTATTTTTTCAGGTGATAATTGAAAATGAATACAGTATTTATTAAAAATTTCATGGAGGAAAAATCATGGGTTGACTTCATGACATATTATAACAGTTTTAGACAGGATATTAATTCAGATTCTTTAAATAAAAAAAATCAGAATTTATCGGCAGATAGTATTGAAAAAACTATAGAAAAAAATCCTTACGCATTAAGAAATCCTGCATGTGCTGAAGCTGACGAAGATTTATGGCCCTTTATTATAGGAGCATTCAGTTTAAATTTCTTTTTTCCCGCTGTAGTTCTTACCTCAACACTTGATAGGGCTGAAGAAATTGTCAGAGAAATAAAGACTCTTGTGGGTAATGGTCTTGTTTATTTATACCCAAGCGCCGGATCTGGCATTTTCAGTGCAGATAAAATTACTGCAAATGAAAATGTTGCAATGAGACTGAATGTGTATAGAAAGATAATTGAGTACGGCAAAATGTATTCTGATATAAATACGATGAAACAGGACAGCGGCGATTTCAGGAGAAAAGATATCGGAAAAAAACAGAAATTGCCAGACCCTTTTATAATTGTTGCAACAGCCAGTTCAATAATTGACCTTATCCAGGAGAGCAGAATTTCTCAAAAAGGAAGTCTGGATCTTGAATTAAATAAAAAATTTAACAGGGAAGAGCTGATTTTAAAACTTACTGACATGGGTTACGAGAGAGTAAACAGGGTTTTTGATAAGGGTGAGTTTAGTGCCAGAGGTGATATTATAGATGTTTTTGATATTACACTAAACTTTCCGGTAAGAATTGATATGCTTGATGATACTGTAAACAAGATCATGTTTTATAATTTAAGTGATCAGTCTCTTGTTAAAAGAATCAACAGCATTTCGATTTTTCCAGATATAAATATTTTTAATAGCAGCAAGCATGATAGCGAAAAAGATATAGGTAAGCAATCCGGATATGTCAGTTTAATTGATTTTTTTACCAATCATGTGCAAAGATACGGTTTCATTATTTGTGACCCTGTTGAAGTAGAGCTTAAAATCAGGAGTGATATTGATATTATCCAAAAATCAATTGAAATTAAAAACAAGGTTAGCAGGTATACGGCTTCAGGCAAAGATAGTGATAATGAAGAATTTAAAAATATAAGCAGCAGAATTATTCCTTCAAATTTTTTAAAGGAAGGAATTTTAAAAAACTCGATTTGCAGATTGGATCTTCTATCCTCTGAATTTGAAGGTGAAGGGTTAAAAACTTTTTCTTTCAATAGAATTTCAAGACAGAAAAAAAGCTATGGCAGGTCTGAGATTTTTATACAGAACTTAAGAAAGGATTTAAAAAATAAAAAGGCAGTAATTATATCTCTGGAAAATATGCAAAGGGCAGACAGGATTAAAAAGCTGATGCTTGATTCTAAAATTTCTTTTAAAAATTATTTATTAAAGGATAGAAAGCAATCTGGTATAGGAAACACAATTCCTTCAAATCAATATGGTATAGAAAGCTCAATTCCTTCAGAACAAAATGATTTAATAAGCACAATTAATTCACAACAAAATGATATAGTAGGCCCAATTTCATCACAAATTAAATTCAACAGTTTTGATAAAAATGTGGTAAATATTTTGAATGCTGGACTTTTTAATGGTTATGAAACAGAGGGAGTTTCTCTTTATGGTGAGCTGGATGTCTACGAGCAGCTAGAAAAGGATACCGGGGGGCAGACATCTATGTTTGAGGCAAAACATGAGGATTTTCTTCCCGGTGATTATATCGTTCATAAAACCCATGGTATAGGAAAGTATATCGGGATAATTTCAGAACAGATAAATGGATATAAAAGAGAATACTTTTTGATTGAATATGCAGGTAATGATAAACTGTATGTTCCTACATGGCAGGCAGACAGGGTAACAAAGTATATAGGTGATAGAACACCACTAGTTACATCCCTGACTTCAAAACAATGGGACAGTTTAAAAAAGAAGGTAAGAAGTTCTGTTCAAAAACTGGCAATTGATCTTGCCTCCCTTTATTCAGAAAGAAATACTCTTGAAGGTTATGCCTACCCCGGTGACAGCATCTGGCAGAAGGAAATGGAAGAGCTTTTCCCTTTCAGCGAAACGGATGACCAGATAAAAGCTGTAAATTACTTGAAGGTACTTATGCAGAAGCCGAAGCCAATGGATCTGCTTGTTTGCGGTGATGTTGGTTTTGGTAAAACCGAGGTTGCTGTAAGGGCTGCATTCAAGGCAGTGGAAAATGAAAAACAAGTATTGATGTTAGTTCCAACTACAATACTTGCAGACCAGCATTTCAGAACTTTTAGTGAAAGATACAGGAATTTTCCAGTTATTGTCGAAGTTATAAGTAGATTTAGAAGCAAAAGACAGCAGAAAGAAATACTTAAAAGCTTTTGTGATGGTAAAATTGACATGCTGATAGGTACGCACAGGATACTTTCTGAAGATATAAAACCCAAAGACCTGGGGCTTATTATTGTTGATGAAGAACACAGGTTTGGAGTAAATGCAAAGGAAAAAATAAAGCTTCTTAAAAAAGAAGTTGATGTACTGACTTTAACAGCAACACCGATTCCGCGCACTCTTTATATGTCTTTAACCGGGATAAGGGATGTAACACTAATAGAAACTCATCCGGCAGGGAGATTTCCAATCGAGACTTTTGTTGGTGCAAAAAACGATTTTGTTATAAGAATGGCTGTTGACAGAGAAATAAAGAGAGGTGGCCAGGTTTATTATGTCTTTAACAGGATAAGGGATATCAATGAAAAGAAATATAAATTACAGACAATGATGCCGGATGCTCGAATTGCACTTACTCATGGAAAAATGGACGGAAAAGAAATTGAGAAAATAATGCAGGACTTTCTGGATAAAAAATACGATATTTTACTGACAACGACAATAATTGAATCAGGAATGGATATAAGCAATGTAAATACCCTTATTGTTGAAGACGCCCACAGATTTGGTCTTGCCCAGCTTTATCAGATAAGGGGAAGGGTTGGCAGGTCCTGGCAAAAAGCTTATGCTTACTTTTTTTATCCGGATAGAAAAGTATTAAATCTTGCTTCATTTCAGCGGTTAAAAACCCTGGCCGAGCATACAGAATTAGGTTCCGGTCATAAAATTGCGATGAAAGACCTGGAGATCAGAGGTGCAGGAGAGCTTCTTGGTGCAAAACAGCACGGCCACATCAACAGTGTTGGATTTGATCTTTACTGCCAGATTGTTAAAGAGGAGGTTGATAGACTGAAAGGTTTGACAGTTGAGGAAGATATAAATATTCAGATTGAGCTGCCTGTAAGTGCCTATATCCCTAAAAATTTTATAAAGAGTGAAAATGACAGAATAATGCTTTATAAATCACTGGGAAGCATTAAAGATGAAAGCGAGGCTGAAAAGATACTCCTGGGGCTTGAGGAAAGGTACGGTAATACCCCCGAGGTTGTTACAAATCTTGTAAATATTGCCAAAATAAAGTGCCTTGCAAAAAGAGCAAAGATTGAAAGGGTATTTTATTTGCGCAGCAGAGGGGTTGTTTTCAGGAAGGTAATGCTTCAGCAGGATAAAGTTAAATTGCTTGAAAATAAAAATTCCCTGCTGTCATATATTGATAAAAACCGTGAAGTTTTAATAAAAACCTCTGATGAAAAAATAGATGTTGATTTATTAATAAGTGTTTTAAATGATATAATAAGCCTTATTTAAAATTATAGTTAGCCTTATTTAGAATTATTTTGAATCAGTTATTCATTCAAATATCTTAGGAAATTAGAAAGGGTCAGAATTGGAAGATAATAATTTAGGGAAAAAGGATTACAGTAAAATATACCATTGGGATGATGAAGAAGAGCAGAAAGAGCCAGAACAGAAGAAAAAAAGTAAAAAGGTTTTAAGGCGGGAAGCTAAAGAGCAGGAGAGGAAAAGAAAAGCTGTTTTAAAGAAGGAAAAGGGTAAAGCAAGAATAACAAAAAAGGGCACCACAGCAATAATTATTGGAGCAGTTATTTTTGCTGCTGTTGTTATTTGCTGGTTACTTTTCGGATATCTTGGAATTAGTCTGGACTTTACAAAAACTTTCGCAACGGTAAACGGGAGTAAAGTGACACAGAAAGAAGTAAATGATTATATAGAAGTTTTAAAAAATCAGAATCCGGATTCTGTCCCACCAAAAGATGACCCGCAGTTCAAAGTTCTCCAGGGAAATATACTCGATTCAATTATTGTTTTAAAACTCCTGGAAGAATATGGTAAACAGAATAGTATAATTATCACCAAAAATGAAATTAACGATGAATACCAGAAACTAGTGGCAAATTATCAATCAGAAGCTGAATTTAAAAGCGAGCTTAAAGCAAAAAATGTTTCTCAAAAATTTCTTGAAGAGCAGATAACAAGTCAGCTTCTGCAGGATAAGGCTTTTAATAAAGTGACTGAAAATGCTAGTGTAAACGATGAAGAGATAAAAAAATATTATGATGATAATGATGAGACTCTCTTTAAAGTTCCCGAGCAAATAAAGGTAAGCCATATTTTGGTAAAGTTCAATGTTCCTGAAGGCCAGGAGTTAAATGATAATATAAAAAATGAGGCAAAAGCAAGGATAAATGATATTGAAAAACAGCTTGAGGGAGGAGCAGATTTTGCAGAACTGGCAAAAAAATATTCTGAAGATGTTTCAAGTGCCTCAAATGATGGAGACTTAGGCTTTATAAGCCGCGGTACGACTGTTGCTGAATTTGAGGAGGCAGCTTTTGCACTGCAGGTTGGTAAGGTAAGTCCAGTTGTTGAAACATATTATGGTTATCACTTAATAAAAGTAACAGGAAAAAAAGATTCCTATATAAAAAGCTTTGACGAAGTAAAGGATACAATTAAATCGTATCTGCTTAATAATAAAAAAATGCAGTTGTGGCAGGATTTTATTTTTTCGCTTATAGATAATGCAGAAATAAAATATGTAACTGAATTGAAGGGCCAGCTGTTAGATATAGGACAAACTACTGATAGTATTGATATACCATCAAGTTCGGGTGAAACATCAGAAGAGGAAGTTCCTGAAGCATCTTAAGAAAAATCCTGAAAATGTAATAATGAAGAAAATAATTCTAAATAGTATGATATTTCAAGTTTAGAAACCATGAAAAAAAATTTCAAGATTAGCTTAAAAAATATCGAGTATTTAAGTGATTCAGGCAAGCTGTTTTTAATACTTGTAAACATAATGGAAAAATTACGCTCGGAAAATGGCTGTATGTGGGATAGGGAGCAGACGCACGAGTCAATTAAGAGGAATTTAGTAGAAGAAGCATATGAGGCAGTTGACACTATTGAAGAAAAGAAATACCAGGAACTATCAGAAGAACTTGGGGATATCCTGCTTCAGGTTGTATTTCACAGTAAGATTGCCGCCGATAATAGGCAGTTTAATATTTGTGATGTTCTGAAAAAAATTATTAAGAAGCTGGTCAGAAGGCATCCTCATGTTTTTGATAATAAAATTGTTAACAGCAGTCATGAAATTCTTACAAACTGGGAAGAGATAAAAAAAGAGGAGAGAAGGATAAAAGATAGGGAGAATAAATCAATGTTTTCCGACATACCAAAAATTATTCCTTCACTTCATTATGCTTATGAAATTCAGAGCAGAGCCTCAAGGTTTGGATTTGACTGGGACAGCTTAAATGGAGTTATCCAGAAAATAAAGGAAGAATTTAAAGAAATAGACGCTGAATATAAAAAAGGAGATATAAAAAAACTCGGAGAAGAAATAGGAGATATTTTATTTAGCATTGTCAATCTAAGCAGGCATATGAGTATTGATAGCGAGAAAAGTTTAAAAGACGCCTGCAATAAATTTATAAAAAGGTTTGATTTTATGGAAAAATATGCAGAAGAGCGCGGGCTTGATTTTAAAAATATGCCGCTTGATAAAAAAGACAAGTTGTGGGAGATTGCCAAAAAGAATTTATGAGTTGAAAAAATATAAGAACTTTTATAAATATAAGTGTACACGAAATTTATAGCAGAAATTATATTTTGTGTTTGCTTGGCATTGGTTGACTTTGAATATTGTATTTTAATTATTAAATAATCAAATTTAATCAACGAAACTAACCCGACTGAAGTTGGGGGCTTCTTCTTTATTCCATATAATAGTTAAAGCCTATCTATCACCAGACTAAAGTCAGGTGTTTTAACGGCAAACTAAAAATAAATATATTTATCCCGAAATTTTAGATATTAGCCTTAAATTGTGATATACTTTTAAATAATTATAAAGTTATATATAATAATTAATAATAATTTTTTTAACACTTTTAAATTTATAAGAAAAGCAACAAGTTGAATTTAATGTCACGAGTCTGTTTAACAGGCATTCAAAAACGTAGTAAACTAAAATAGTCAAAAATATAATAAAACAGGATGGACAAAGATTTAAAAGTAATTGGCGGTCTTTCAAAGAAAAAAAAGATAAATATATTTATTACAGTTTTTCTAATATTCATCCTTATCTCTATTTTTTCTTCTATAAGCCAAATTTCAAATATCATTAAAAAGCGGGAAAAAGTAGTAGAGCTTGAGGAAAAATTGAACTGGGAAAGAAGTAATAGTATCAAGCTTCTTGCAGAAGAAAAAAGTCTTTACAGCGAGGAAGCCATAGAAAATGAGGCAAGAAAACAGTTTAATATGACAAAGGGTGAAGAAATAAATTATTTTGTAGAAATTATTGATGACTTGAGTTCAGAAGATGATTTATATTCAAAATCTGACCCAGAACAGGATTCGGATCACCAGACGTTTAATTTTGATAATAAAATATATAAAGAATCAGATCTCTGGGAAAACTTAAAGATTTTCTACAACCACGAAATTAAAGAGTAAAGAGAATTGATTTAATTAAAATTTATAATATAGTATAAAATCCATAATTCAAACAAAATTAATAAAATTAATATTTCATTTAAAAGCCTTAAGATTCTAAAAATTAATTATTCAAGTAAGGCTTTTTTTACTAACCATAAATGAAATTAGCGGCTATTGATACTGGTACAAATTCAACAAGACTGCTTATTGCTGATGCATTCCTGGATTTTAATAACAGGTTGAGACTGGCGGCAGTTGAAAGACAGATGCAGATAACACGACTTGGCAGAAATCTTGAAAAAACAGGTATAATTTCAGAAGAAGCAGCAGAAGATACCCTGAAGGTTTTAAAAACTTACCAAACTTTAATCAACAAAAATAAAGTTGCAAGATACAGAGCTGTCGGGACCAGGGTGCTCAGGCAGGCAGGTAATTCCAAATGGTTTAAATCTTATGTGAAAAAAAATGCTGATTTAGAGCTTGAAGCAATAGACTGGGAAGAAGAAGCAAGGTTAAGTTATACTGGAACAATAACGGGAGATAATGTTCTGGAGCACTGCAGGGTTAAGGGTAATAATATTTTTGTGGTTGATATCGGGGGAGGAAGTACTGAATTTATTCTGGGCAATACAAGAAGGGACATTTTTTTAGTTGCCAGTGCTGATATCGGCAGTGTAATGTTGACAGAAAAATTCTTTAAGAATGATATTCCTTCAAAACCGGAACTTATGGCGCTCAAGGTTTTTCTGAAAGAAAAAATAGATAATACACTAAAAAATATATTGGATAACTTAAAGGATAAAGATTTTCTCTGTATGGTTGGGCTTGCCGGTACAATTACAACTTTAGCATCTATTGATTTAGGGCTTAAAATTTATGACAGGGAAAGAATACATGGCCACATCCTGAAAATTCAAAATATACTTGGAATTTACAATAAATTTATAAGTTTAAACCTGAAAGAAAGAAAAAAAATAATAGGTCTTGAATCAAAAAGGGCTGATATTATTACAGCGGGAACAGCAATTCTTATTGAGATAATGAATATGGCTGGTGTTCAGGAATTGTTTGTCAGCGAGAGCGATATACTGGATGGAATTATTTACAGTATTTTTTAATTCTGTTAAAATTAGCCACGCATTACCTCAATGACAGGATGAGTGGCATAATTTTGGTTCCAGTGTTGAATTATTTAATTGCCCGAGTGGCGGAATAGGTAGACGCAACGGACTTAAAATCCGTTGAGGCTATGCCTCGTGCCGGTTCGATTCCGGCCTCGGGCACCATATTAATATATTATTTATTAATTTTATTTATTAAAATAGTTATAATATTATTGAATTAATTTTAATACTTATTTAGATTTTATCTATTTACAATTAATTTAAATGATGTTATATTATAATCACTTAGTCCTTTGCTAGTGAAAGTCGGCTTCATGCCGTGCGTTGATTTAATCAACCTAGCTACAAAGGGCTTATTTTTTTAATTGAGAATACATTTTTCCTGCTATAATAATTTTTAGGATATTTTTTTAAATCATAAATATCTACAATAAAACTAATCTTTTCTTTTATAAAGTTAACATAACGTTTATCTTGATTAATAAAAGCTCTATATACAGCCCAATTAATATAATCAGTAATTTGTAAGCATGGCTCTCCTGTTGGTGTCTGAGGGAAAATTTTATTGTCGGAATAAATTATTTTATTAGATTTTTTTTCGAAAATGTTTTTTGCAGTAATTATTGCATTATTTAAGGGAGATTGTCTTTTTTTATTGCCCCTTACAGCAAAATAAATATAATTAATTGGTGCTAAGTGTAATTTATTTTCAAATAACTTTGTAACCATATCATCATAAAAAAGTTCTTCTTTTCCTTGATGCCTTTTTAAAAATATACTTTCAATTTTTATTGCGACAAAAAGTTCTGCTTTAAAATCAAGAATTTTTATTAATTTAAAAAATTTTTCTCTTATCTCAGGAGCATCATTTTTAGCATGAAATACTTCCTCTAAGGTTCTTTGAAATGAAGGTATTGCTTTTAGATAAGAATCATTTGATATTTCATCTCTTAAATTGATAATAGATTTCCTTAGTATGTCAGGATTTTTAGTTCTAATAAAACCTAAAATTAAAATTTTTGAACATCCTTCTTCACCAACAATAAATTTTCCCTCTTTATTATAAAAAGTAGGGTCTCCTGATTCATCAACAAAAAAATAATTAATATTACTATTTTTTAATACCATTTTTGTATTTATAATATTTATAGATTAAATAAAAAATTAATTTAATAATTTATATTATAGGAAAATCAATAAAATATTTATAATTAATTTTTAATAGAAAGTAGTTTTAAAAATTTAAACATCAAAAAGTTAAAATTCTTGTTTGTGAGATATACAAATTTAAAAATTTATGTTTAATAAAAATTATGGACATTGATAGTATTTCAGGTAATGATTTTGAAGATTTAGTTGAAAAATTAGTAAAAAAATTAGGATTTGTAACAGAAGAAAGAAAAAGAATCGCAGATGGCGGAATTGATATAAGAGCAATAAATGAAAATCCTATTGTTAAAGGTCTATATATAATTCAATGTAAAAGATTTAATAATCCTATAGGTGAATCGATAATTAGAGACTTATATGGAGTAGTTACTTCAGAAAGAGCAAATAAAGGAATATTAATTACAAATTCAATATTTACAAAAGCAGCTGAAAATTTTGCACAAAATAAACCATTAGAATTAATTGATGGTATTAAATTGGCAAAACTACTAGAAGAAAATCTAAATGAAAAATATACAAAAGAAATTGAAAGTATTTATGTAGGAGAACAATTTAAACTAACTTTTGAACATTTAAACAAACATGCAAAAATAATAAATGAAAGGCATGTAGAAATAAATAATAAAAGAGTATTTTTAGGTTTGAAGTATTATAAAAGTGAAAGAGGTTATACAGATTTTGTTGAAAGAAAGATTAAAAAAATATCAACAATTACTGATGTTTTTTTAAATCAATTTAATAATTTTAACAATATATGGGGTACATTTAAAAAAAATAACGATAATTATATAAAGGTAAAAGAATTGAAAAATCAATGTAATGAATTTATTAAAACAGTTGATTTAATAGAGAAAGAGCGGGGGGAAGTATTGTCAATAGTTCCACCGGATAATTATTATCTTTTAAACGTACATAATGCATTAATAAATATATATAATCCACTTTTTAATTTTTATTTTGATTTTTTGAATCAATTAGGATTAATGATTAAAAATCCTGAAGATGAAAGATTAATAAAAGAAGTTGAAAATGGGAGACATATTGTAAAACTTGATTTTGTGCTTTCTGGTAAAGAATTACAAATTTTAAATAAAGAAATTAATAAATACATTAATTCAAAAAAGAAAAGATGTTTTATTGCTACAGTAGTTTATGGAGATATTAATGCTTATGAAGTAATAAAATCAAGAGAATGGAGGGACAATATACTTTCTAAAATATTTTTGGTAAATTAATAATAGAAATTTATTATTTTTGTGGTAAATATTTGGCTTATTGGATTGGTGAATTTAAAATATTAAAGCGAGTAATTAAATATTTTTTAGACTTATTTGTAAGAAGATTACAATAGTAAATGTTAGAAATATAGTTTTAAAGTGTAATTGATATATAGAGTCATATTTTTAAAAAAATTCCAATATAAATTAGACATTTAATTTATTAGTTTAGCTAATTTCTTTTAAAATATTATCCAAAATTTACAAGTAATGATAAAAATAGATTTAATTGTCAAATTCTCTAAGTTTTTTCAGTTCTTTAATAATTTGGTTCG
>Ga0194126_10005567_pt1 | contig 18463 bp, 20 predicted proteins | sample TA2KigC150mmetaG_FD_148641 | JGI IMG/M metagenome (GOLD analysis project Ga0194126, IMG submission 148641) | Freshwater microbial communities from Lake Tanganyika, Tanzania - TA2015035 Kigoma Deep Cast 150m | ecosystem: Environmental > Aquatic > Freshwater > Lake | place: Tanzania: Lake... | reverse complement strand
CCATCCGTTTCCGTCGCGAAACCGTGGAGGAACTGCAGCACGCCGAGCTGATTGTCCAGCGGATGCTGGCCTTGGGGGTGGCACCGGCGGCTTCTCAGCTGCGGCCCGTGGGTCATGCCCCCGATCTGGCTGGCTTGCTGCGGCTCGACCTTGCCCTCGAGGCCGACCTGATCCAGCTTTACGCCGAGGCAGTGCGTTTCTGTGTGCTGGTGGGTGATGGCGACAGCCAGGCCTTCTTCCAGGACCTCTTGACAGACGAACAACATCACGGAGAAGAACTGGGCGACTGGTTGCGCAGCTTCGGCCCCAGCCGTCACCCCTCGATGGAGCGGGCCACCTTCTAAATCCCGGATTCCGCGGCCCATCCCTAAAGTCAACTGCCGGCTGAACTGTTCATTCCGAACACGACCGAGCGACTCCCTCCCCTCCCCTTGTCCGCCCCACCCCTGCCACTCCCGATCCAGCTGGCCTGGCTGCTTCCCCTCTACGGGTTCAGCGGGATGGTCCTGTCGCTGCCTTGGGCGGCGGGCTGGTTCAAGCGGAATGGACCTCGGCCGGCGGCTTATCTCAACCTCCTCGTCACCCTGCTGGCGGTGGTGCATGGCACGCTGATCGTGCAGGAGATCTGGACCCTCGGACCACAGCATCTCGACTTTCCCTGGTTTCAGGCGGCTGATCTCAACCTGCGGATCGGTTTCGATCTCTCCCTCACCAATCTGGCGGCGTTGGAGCTGGTGACCACCATGAGCTTGGTCTGCCAGGTATTTGCCCTGGGCTACATGGACAAGGAGTGGTCACTGGCCCGCTTCTATGCCCTGGTGGGTTTCTTCGAGGGGGCCATGAGCGGGGTGGTGCTGAGCAGCAACCTGTTCATGAGCTATTTCCTGCTCGAAATGCTCACCCTCTCCACCTACCTGTTGGTGGGCTTCTGGTATGCCCAGCCCCTGGTGGTCACCGCCGCCCGCGATGCCTTCCTCACCAAGCGGGTGGGGGATGTGTTGCTGCTGATGGGCGTGGTGGCGCTGTCGGCCTGGGCGGGCTCCATGGAATTCAATGATCTTTATGCCTGGGCCGGGGAAGCCCGTGAGCAGCAGTTGATCACCCCCCTGGCTGGCACCCTGCTGGGTCTGGGCCTGATTGCGGGGCCGATGGGCAAGTGCGCCCAGTTCCCGATGCATCTGTGGCTGGATGAGGCGATGGAGGGTCCGAACCCCGCCTCGATCCTGCGCAATTCGGTGGTGGTGACCTGCGGCGCCATTGTGCTGATGAAGCTGATGCCGATCGTGGCCCTTTCCCCTCTGGCCACGGATGTGCTGCTGGCGCTCGGCACGATCAGTGCCCTGGGAGGTGCTTTGGTGGCCCTGGCTCAAGTGGATCTCAAGCGAGCCTTCAGCTACTCCACCACCTCCTATCTGGGACTGGTGTTCATCGCCATCGCCCTGCAACTGCCTGGCATCGCCCTGCTCCTGCTGTTCGCCCATGGCCTGGCCCGGGCGCTGCAGTTCATGAGCGTGGGCAGCATCATTGCCACCACCAACTGCCAGGACCTGACCGAACTGGGCGGGCTCGGCACGCGCATGCCTGCCACCAGCATGGCCTTCCTGCTGGGCAGTGCCGGGCTGTTAGGGCTGTTGCCCTTCGGGAGCTTCTGGTGCATCGGGCTCATGGTGGAAAATCTGCGCTCCCAGGCACCGCTCTTCGCCCTGGTTTTCCTGCTCACCAATCTGCTGGCTGCCGTCAACGTCACCCGGGTGTATCGCTCGGTGTTTCTCGGTCCCGTCCTGCCCAAGACCAAACGGGCACCGGAGGCCAACTGGTTGATGGCCCTGCCGATGGTGAGCCTTTCGGTGCTGGTGGTTCTGTTGCCCTGGATCATGCAACGCATCGACAGGGTGCCCGGCATTGCCGCATTCCCTTTGCCGGTGGGATTGGCGGTGGCCGCTAGCGGCCTGGTGGGTGTGCTGATCGGCTCGGCGGTGCGCCTCGATCAGTTCTGGTCGCGCTCCACCCAGCCCACCCTGCGGGTGCTGCAGGATTTGCTCGCCTACGACTTCTATACCCCCGAGATTTACAAGCGCACCATCGTCTCGCTGGTGGCGTCCCTGGCCCGCCTCACCCGTTGGTTTGACATCACCGTGATCAAGGGCCTGGTGGACGGCGTGGGGCGCCTCTCGCTCACCACGGCCGAAGGTCTGAAGCTCAGCATCAGCGGTCAACTGCAGAGCTACGTGCTCACGGTGATCGTGGCGATCGTGCTGCTGCTGGCTTCACTTCAGACGTTGCCCGGAGCTGGCTGACTGTGTTGCTCACCAGCCTGCTGCTGATTCCTTTCGCCGGAAGCCTGGCCTTGCTGCTCTGGCCGGGTGGCCCCAGCCCGGCGCGGTTGCGCTTGATCGCCATTGCCATGCTGGTGCTGCAGCTGGGGGTGAGCCTGGCGGTGGCGCTGGCCTTTGATCCGGCCCAGGCCGGCATGCAGTTGCAGGAGCGCCATGCCTGGGTTCCTGGGATTGGCCTCGACTACGCCCTCGGCGTGGATGGGCTGTCGCTGCCGCTGGTGCTGATCAACGCTGCTCTCACCCTGGTGTCAGCGGTGATCACCCGCGACATCGACAAGCGGCCACGCATCTACTTCGCGATGCTGCTGCTGATCAGCGGCGCCGTGAACGGTGCCTTCCTGTCGGAAAACCTGCTGCTGTTCTTCCTGTTCTATGAACTGGAGCTGATTCCGCTCTGGTTGCTGGTGTCGGTATGGGGCGGCGTGAATCGGGCCTATGCGGCCACCAAATTTTTGATCTTCACGGCTGCCTCGGGCATGCTGATCTTGGGGGCTTTTCTTGGGCTGGCCCTGCTCACAGGCAGCGTGGACTTCAGCCTCACCCCGGTGCTCAGCGAGCGCCTGGCCATGGGCGGCCAGCTGTGGCTGCTGGGGGCGTTGCTGATCGGCTTCGGCATCAAGATTCCGCTGGTGCCCCTGCACAACTGGCTGCCCGACACCCACACCCAGGCCTCCACGCCGGTGTCGGTGCTGCTGGCGGGGGTGCTGCTCAAGCTGGGCACCTACGGCATGTTGCGCTTCGGCCTCCAGCTGTTCCCCGAGGCCTGGGCAAAGCTGGCCCCGGTGCTCGCGATCTGGGCTGCTGTTTCGGTGCTCTACGGCTCGCTGGCTGCCATCGCCCAGACCGACATGAAACGGATGGTGGCCTACAGCTCCGTGGGCCACATGGGTTACGTTCTGCTGGCCGCTGCCGCAGATACGCCGGTGAGCCTGCTGGGAGCTGTGTTCCAGATGGTCAGCCATGGTCTGATCTCGGCCCTGCTGTTCCTGCTCGTGGGGATCGTCTACCGCAAGACGGGCACCCGCGATCTGGAGGTGCTGCGCGGTCTGCTCAATCCTGAGAAGGGTCTGCCGTTCACCGGGTCGCTGATGATCGTGGCGGTGATGGCCAGCGCCGGCCTCCCCGGCATGGCGGGGTTCATCTCCGAGTTTCTGGTCTTCCGCGGCAGCATCGCGGTGTATCCCGTGGCCACGTTGTTGTCGATGGTGGGTTCCGGCCTCACCGCCGTGTATTTCCTCTTGCTGGTGAACCGCGCCTTCTTCGGTCGGTTGGCGATCACCCCGCCCAGCGCTGATGCGTTGGCCGATGCACGCCTCGATGTGCAACTGGCTCCCGTGGCACCGCGCGAAACGATTCCGGCCGTTGCCCTGGCGTCCGCTGTGGTGCTGCTCGGTCTGTGGCCCAGCAGCCTGGGTCGGCTGAGTGAGGTGGCCACCTCCGCCCTGGCCAGGCTCACGGCGCTCCCGGGGGGGGTGGGCTGAGATGCCGATCGTTCCCGCCGAGCTGGTGCATGCCAACCTCTCGATCGAGCGGGAGGAGGTGCAGCGCCGCCTGCTGGCCGGTGAAACTCTTCTGGGCGAGAGCGCTGATCACCTGTTGGAGGTGGTGGATGTGCTCAAAAGCTATGGCGAGGTACTGGATGCCTACAGCATCAACCTGATCTACCAAGCCGAGCATCAGTTTCTCAATCCATTTCCGATCTTCAAATACCTCGATGGTGACCTGAACCCCGCCAAGATATGGCGCCACCTCAACCATGACCGGATCAACTTCGAATACGCCGAGTACTGCCAGAAGGCCATGTTCTGGCATGCCACCGGCGGCATGGATGCCTACTTCGATTCCGAGGCCTTCGCTGCCAACTGCAGCCGCATCATTGCGGCCAAGAGCCGGCGTGACCCTCTGCTGGCCATCCTCAATCCACTGTTCCCTGGCTTTCTGCCTGAACTGATCCGCTCGGCCGCCACCACCCACGCCCTGGGCCAGTTCTGGCGGGTGATGAGCGATCTGTTTCTCGATCTGGCTGCCGCTGAAGCCGACGGCCGGGTGGGCTGCATTGCTGATGTGGTGGAGTTCATCAAGGACGGCCTGGTGGCCGCCGCCGCCAACCCGATCTGTTACAGCGTTGACATCGGTGGCCAGAGCTACTGGGTGTTGCCGCCGGAAGCCGAGCTCACCTTCCTGGTGGATGTGGCCGTGCCCTATGTGGAAGCCGTGTTTCTGCGGGGCATGCCCTTCCTGGGCACTGTGAGCTTCAACGCGCAGGCCCAGCAGATTTCACCCGACCAGGCCCAGTTCACCTACGGGGCGCTCTACGCCGATCCGCTGCCGAGCATGGGCTCCGGCATCCCGCCCAGCCTGTTGATGCAGGACATGTACCGGCACCTGCCGGAACGGCTGCACCAGTGGTATCTGGACCGCACCCGTGGTGAAGGCGACGTGCGCGTGAAGATCTGCATGAGCTTTCAGAAATCGATGTTCTGCGTTACCAACGCGGCCATCAATGGCACCATGCCCCACCCGCTCGGCAACAGCGATCCCGAGGCCCGGGAGGCCAATAAGGCCTATGCGGGCGCTTGGGCCCAGCGCTTGGGCATCGCCCGCACCGATTGCTTGGAGGCGTAGCGTCGAAGCCATGAATCAAGCCTGGATCGCACGCCCCAAGCCCGAGCAGCCCGAGCGGCTGGAGCGGCGCCTGGAATTCGCTGATTACGCCAGCACCCGCGATTTTCTGGATCGGCTCAACAGCCTTTGCGAAGCGCAGCAACGCTTCCCTGATATCAGCTTCGGGCGCACCTACGTGAATCTCACCTTGAGGGCGGAGGCTGAAGGCAGCCTGATCGGAGCGCCCGAGTGGGCCTTCAGCGCCGCCATCGATGCCCTGATCGCCTGAGCCCCCATGGGATCTGATCCCGACAGCCCGATGGCCAACCCAACCGCTGCGAACGACACCGCCATCGATCTGCAGTTGGCCTATGAGGGTGCCGGGATTCAGGAGATGCTCGACCAGCTCGATCGGGAGCTGATCGGCCTGCGGCCGGTGAAAGCCCGCATCCGCGAGATCGCTGCCCTGCTGGTGGTGGATCGGGCCCGTCAGCAGGTGGGGCTGGAGACCACCCCTCCCAGCTTGCACATGTCGTTCACCGGGCGGCCGGGCACGGGCAAAACCACCGTGGCAGCGCGGATGAGCAAGATCCTGCACGGGCTGGGCTACGTGCGCAAAGGCCACGTGGTGACCGCCACTCGCGATGACCTGGTGGGTCAGTACATCGGCCACACTGCTCCCAAGACCCGGGAGATGCTCAAAAAAGCGATGGGTGGCGTGCTGTTCATCGATGAGGCTTACTACCTCTATCGCCCTGAAAATGAGCGCGACTACGGCGCCGAGGCGATCGAAATCCTGCTGCAGGTGATGGAGAGCAACCGCGACGATCTCGTCGTGATCTTTGCTGGCTACAAGGAGCGGATGGATGTGTTCTATCAATCCAATCCCGGCCTCTCTTCGCGGGTGGCCAACCACATCGATTTTCCCGACTACAGCGCTGCTGAACTGTTGGCGATCTCCCAGTTGATTCTGGCCGCTGAGAACTACCGCTTCAGTGAGGAGGCGTCCGTCGCTTTTGCTGACTACATCCAGCGGCGCATACAGCTGCCGTTTTTTGCCAATGCCCGCTCCATCCGTAATGCCATCGACCGCTCCAGGATGCGTCAGGCCAATCGGCTGTTCAGTCGCATGGGCACTCCGCTCACCAAGCTCGATCTGATGACGATTGAGGCCGAAGACATCACCGCCAGCCGGGTGTTTGCCGGCGAAGTGGAAGGGCTCGACCCAGCCCGGCCGCTCACCTGATTTCCCGACGTTCCTCATTTATGATCTGTGTAGTTTCTCCTCCCTGCATGACTGCATTGGCTCCCCAACCTGCGACCCGGAACTTGGCCTCTGTGGCAAGCGCTTGTCTTGGCCTAGCCCTGAGCCTGGCCTTCGCGGGTCCTGCTGCCAGCGCCGCACCCACCTGCACCTTTCTCCAGCCAGTGGGTGGCAATGGCACCACGCCAATCGTGTCGAAGTCGGTGGGGCGGGGCAAGGTGATCGGGAAGACCAACTGGAACACCGATTTCTTCGTAACACAGTCCTACACCAGCTACAAGTTCTTCTTTACCGCCAACTCCTCGGATGCCAAGGCTCAGTATCCGGTGGAGGCCTACATGAAGTTCAGCGATGGCTCCAACCTGCAGCTGTTCAACACTCTGATGAACCCGCCGATGGGCACCGGCAAGATGTTTGGTCCGTTTTCGGCCGTGCCCGGCAAGCAGGCCACCCAGATGAATTTCAAGGTGGGTGCCAGCAATGACCCCGCTGCCCTGGGCTTCAGCTACAGGATTTCGGTGCAGGGCTGCCGCTGAGCCGCTGGCTCCTGAAAGCCGTCAGCGCCGCTTGCGCGAATCGATCTGCAGCAGGTCGCGCACCTGCTGCACTTGGCGGGAGAGGGCTGGATCGCTGTTGAGTTTGCGGTCGATCTGCTCCACGGCGTACATCACCGTGGAGTGATCCTTGCCGCCGAAGGCTTCGCCGATGCGCGGCAGGCTGAGGTTGGTGCTCTGGCGCATCAGGTACATCCCCACCTGGCGGGCCTGGCTCACGGCCCGCTTGCGGCTGGCACTGCGCATCTCCTCAACGCCCACGCCGAACACTTCGGCCACCTTCTCCATCACCTGGCTCGGTTTCACTTCCACATCGCCGCCGGCAGGATCGAGCATCGGCGCCACCGATTCCACCGTCATCGGCAGACCGGTGATCGAGGCGAAGGCCACCGCCCGGGTGAGAGCGCCTTCGAGCTCGCGGATGTTGGAGGTGAAGCGGCCGGCGATGAACTGGATCAGATCGCGCGGCAGCACCATCTGCTCCTGCTCGGCCTTCTTGTGCAGGATCGCCATGCGGGTTTCCAGATCCGGGGCCTGGATGTCGGCGATCAGCCCCATCGAGAAGCGGGAGATCAGCCGCTCCTGCAGCCGGGGGATCTGCGATGGGGGCCGGTCGGAGGCGATCACGATCTGACGGCCTGCCTCGTGCAGGGCGTTGAAGGTGTGGAAGAACTCCTCCTGGGTGTATTCCTTGCCTTCGATGAACTGGATGTCGTCGACCAGGATCAGGTCGGCGGCCCGGTAGCGGTCGCGAAAGGCCTGCATGCCGTCCTTGCGGATCGCCTGGATCAGATCGTTGGTGAAGGTTTCGGTGCTCACGTAGAACACCCGCGCCTCGGGGTTGATCTCGAGGCGGTAGTGGCCGATCGCCTGCATCAGGTGGGTCTTCCCCAGCCCCACCCCACCGCAGAGAAACAGCGGGTTGAACTCCCGGCCGGGGGCCTCGGCCACCGCCAGGGCAGCCGCGTGGGCCATGCGGCTGTTGGGCCCCACCACGAAGCGGTTGAACACGTAGCGGGGGTTGAGGCCTGGGGCCAGCTTGCGAGGCGTTTCGCCGGTGGCCCGGGGGGTGGCGGATGGCCCGGCGGGGATCACGGGAGCGGCGGACCCATGGGTTCCATGGCCAGGGGTGGCGATGACGTCATCGCCACTGGCGGCGCTGACCAGCACCTGCACCGGCCGGCCGGCGATCTCGCTGGCGACGGCCTCGATCGTGCCGAGATAGTTCTTGCGCAGCCAGCCGCAGGCAAAGCTGTTGGGTGCTTCAAGCTGGAGCTGGTTGGCACTGAAGCCTTCGCAGCGGGCCGGGCGGATCCAGGTCTCGAAGGTGGGTTTGCTGAGGTTGGCCTGGAGCGCCTGCTGAACCTGGTGCCACAGCTCGTCTCCCTGCTGCGTGGACTGCTGCACCAATCCCTGCTGCACCGACCGCGCCGTTTCGTGGGTGCCGAATCTACGCGTGGGTTTGTGGCCGCGCCGTCTTTAATGAAACGGATTCCGACCTGGCCCCACGCCCGCCCCATGCCGCGCCTTTCCCCCCCGAGCCGAGCTGCGCTGATTGCTCCCGTCGCGCTGCTGCTGGTGGGGTGCAGCCAGGGTCTGCCGGGTCTGCCGGGCCGCTCCGGTGCCCAGGCGCCGATCAGTGATGCGGCTCCCACGCCGCCGCTGCAGCAGGGCAACACCTTGATCGTGGATGCGGTGGCCAAGGTGGGACCAGCGGTGGTGCGGATCGACACCGTCAAGCGCGTGGTGAATCCCCTGGGCGGGCTGTTCGGCCGCGGGCCCACCATTCAGCAGCAGCAGGGTCAGGGTTCGGGCTTCATTACCCGTTCCGACGGGGTGCTGCTCACCAATGCCCACGTGGTGGAGGGGGCCAACGAGGTGTCGGTGACCCTGCCCGATGGCCGCAGCTTCAACGGCAAGGTGCTGGGCAGTGATCCCCTCACCGACGTGGCCGTGGTGAAGGTGGTGGCTTCGAAGCTGCCGGTGGCCCCCTTGGGCGATTCCGCCAAGGTGCGGCCTGGCGAGTGGGCCATTGCCATCGGCAACCCCCTCGGCCTCGACAACACGGTGACGGCAGGGATCATCAGTGCCATCCAGCGCACCAATGCCGTGGGTGAGGGCCAGCGGGTGCCCTACATCCAGACCGACGCGGCTGTGAACCCTGGCAACAGCGGCGGCCCCCTGATCAACGACCGCGGCCAGGTGATCGGCATCAACACGGCGATTCGCCAGGCCCCGGGGGCGGGCCTGAGCTTCGCGATTCCGATCAATGTGGCCCGTCAGATTGCGGCGCAGATCCTGGAGAAGGGCTCCGCCAGCCATCCCTACATCGGTGTGCGCCTGCAGGCCCTCACCCCCCAGCTGGCCCGGGAGATCAACGCCAGCACCGATGAGTGCCGCCTGCCGGAGGTGAATGGCGTGGTGGTGGTTGAGGTGATGCCCGGCAGCCCGGCGGCCAAGGGCGGCCTCAAGCCCTGCGACCTGATCGATCAAGTGGGCGGCAAGGCGGTGAAGAACCCCTCCGAAGTGCAGCTGGCTGTGGATCAGGGCCGGGTGGGCCAGCCCCTTGGTGTGTCGTTGCGCCGCGGCAATGAGCGGCTGAGCCTGGAGCTGAAGCCGGCCGAATTGCCCCGTCAGGGTTGAGGGCAGGGGTGCGCCAACCCGCGGGCTGCCAGTTGATTGTGATGGCCCGTTGGCCAGCCCCGGGGCGCTGCAAGCGCCGTTTGGCGGGGTGCCTCGGCCCGGTGGCGGCGGCAAGGATCCAGGCCCGACTCACCGACCACACCTTGGCGGTGGCCCGCGCCGGGCGCCGTCGGCTGGGCTTTGCGTTGGTGCTTGCGGTGGATGGGTTGGCCGGGCGGGCTGCCCGCCGCTGGGGTGAGGCGCTGGGAGCCGATCACGTTCGGCTGCAGGGCACCGGTGGGCTGGGCGTGCGGATGCAGCGCCAGATTCAGCGGGCGTTCCGCGCCGGGGCCCGGCGGGTGGTGGTGATCGGCAGCGACCTGCCCCAGTTGGATGGCGACGACCTGATGGCGGCGTTTGCGGCCCTGGAGAGCAGCGCGGCGGTGCTCGGCCCAGCCCGTGATGGGGGCTATTGGTTGCTCGGGCTGCGCCAGCCGCAGCCCGCGTTGATGGCGGGCATCGCCTGGGGCACCCCCAGGGTGCTTGCGCAAACCCTCACGGCCATGGGCCGGCTGGCGCTCGAGCCGGTGTTGTTGGCGCCACGGGCCGATCTCGATTGGGCCAAGGATCTGCGGCCGTGGCGGTGATTCCCCCGCCGATTGCAGTGGTGATCGCCGCGCGCAATGAGGCGCCTCGGTTGCCGCTGCTGCTGGCCGACCTGGCCGCTGCCCCCCAGCTGGTGGGGGAGATCCTGGTGGTGGATGGCGCCAGCGACGACGCCACCGCCCGGGTGGCTGCCCTGGCGGGGGCGGCAGTGCGGGCTAGCCCCCCTGGCCGGGGCCGGCAGCTGGCCCTGGGTGTGGCGAGCACCGCATGCCCCTGGCTGTTGTTGCTGCATGCTGATGCCCGGCTTGAGCCGGGCTGGGACCGGGCGGTGAAGGCGGCCCTGGAGCAGAACGCTCTGCAGGTGGATCCGCAGGCCGATCAGCCGATGGACGCCTCCTGGTATTTCGATCTGGCCATCGCCGCTGGCCACCCTGCCCTGCGCCTGGTGGAGCTGGCCGTGGCCCTGCGCAGCCGCTGGCGCCAATTGCCCTTTGGCGATCAGGGTCTGCTGGTGCCGCGTCGGCTGCTGGCGCGGGCCGGGGGGGTGGCCCCGATCCCGCTGATGGAGGATCTGGAGCTGGTGCTGCGCCTGCGGCGCTTCAGCCAGCTGCGGCCGCTGGGGGCCCGGTTGCAGGTGGATGGGCGCCGCTGGCAGGCGCTGGGGGTGTGGCAAACGGCGCTGGCCAATGCCCGGCTGCGGCGCGCCTGGCGGCGGGGCATTCCGCCCGAGGCCCTGGCGGCCCGCTACTACGGCAGTGAAGTGCTGCAGCGGCGCTCGCTGCCCCGTTAGGGGGCGTACCAGAAGGCGCAGCGCCGCTGCAGCGGTTCGAGCTCCCAGCCCTGGGCGGCGTAGAAGGCCACCACATCGGGGTCGGCGAACAGGCTGACCCGATTGACCTCCATCTGCCGCAGCTGGTCGAGCACGTAGACCATCAGCTGCTTGCCCAGCCCAGCCCCCTGGTAGAGGGGATGGACGGCCACATCCCAGACGGTGGCTTCCACCACGCCATCGCCGGTGCAACGGGCGAAGCCCACCAGCTTGGGCAGGCGTGGGTCGTGGCGCCACAGGCCCACCCGCAGCAGGCTGTGCTCCAGCGCCTTGCGCACCCGCCGCAGGGGGCGGCGGCTCCAGCCCACCGCGTCACAGAGCTGCTCCAGCTCGATCAGGTCGATCTCCCGATCGCAGCTGAGCACGAGGCTGAGCTGGGGATTGGGCGTGGGGCAGAGCCGGTGCTGCTCCCCGTAGAGGCTGGTGAGGAGCTCGGCGGAGGCCACAACGGGCGGGTGCAACGCAATGGCACGATCCTGCCCGATGGCCGCCCAGGGTGGCGCGCGCCGGGGCAGCCTGGTGGCTCTGATCCTTGGTTTCCTGGAGCACCCCGCCCAACCGCCCCTGAGCCGGCCCCCGTTGCTGGTGGCCCTGCATGGCTGGTTGCTGGCCGGGCGGCTCTGGGGGCCGCTGGCCGCCGCGCTGGCGCCGCGCTGGGAGCTGTGGGCCCCCGATCTGCCCGGCTTTGGCCAGCGGCCTCGGCCGCCAGGGCTACACGCCACCCTGGCCAGCTACGGCCGCTGGCTGGCTCAGTCGGCCCGGGAGCAGGCCGGCGAACGCCCGATCGTGCTGCTGGGCCACTCCCTGGGGGGCAGCGTCGCTTTGCACGCCGCGCCCCATCTGGGGCCGCAGCTGGTAGGCCTGGTGCAGATCGCCGCCGGGGGTGGCGTCTACCAACCGCGGGCCTTCGCCCAGGTGCGACGCGGTGGCGCCCTGTTTCTGCGTTGGCGCCCCGGCTGGCTGGCGGAGCTGCCCGGCAGTGACCCGCTGCGCAGCCCGCTGCTGGCCGAGCGCCGTGCCGCCCAGGGGCTGCTGGCCTGCAGCACAAATCGCGGCGCCGTGCGTCAGATCCCCCAGCTCACGGCCCAACTGCAGGTGCCGACACTCTGGATTGCCGGCAGCCGCGATCAGGTGATGGCACCGCGTTATGTGCGCCATCTGGCCGGCTATGCCAACCAGCACCAGTTTGTGGAGCTGGTTGGAGCCGGGCATCTGCCGATGCGCCAGATGCCCGAGCAGCTCGCGGCAGCGATCGGCGGCTGGCTGCAGGATCAGGTTTGTTGAGTCAGAGGGCCGCCAGTCCGCGCTCCTGCAGGTCGGCCAGCTGGGCATAGACGCCGCCGGCCTGCCGCAGCTGGCTATGGGTGCCCTGCTCGATCAGGTGGCCCTTGCGCAGCACCAGGATGCGGTCGGAGGCTTCCACCGTGGCCAGGCGGTGGGCGATGACGATGGCGGTCCGCTGCTGGAGCAGCCGCGCCAGATCGCGCTGCAGGGTGGCCTCGGTGGAGGGATCCATGAAGGCGGTGGCCTCGTCCATCACCAGCACCGATGGATCCCGGATCGCCACCCTTGCCACCGAGAGCAGCTGGCGCTCGCCGGAGGAGAGGTTGCCGCCCCGTTCGCGCAACGCGGTTGCCAGGCCGTCGGGCAGGCGCCGCAGCAGGGGCGCGAGACCCAGTTCGCCGCAGATCCGCTGCAGCTCATCGCTGCTGATCTCGGCATCGAGGCGCAGATTGTCGGCCACGTTGCCGCTGAACAGGAAGGTGTCCTGCAACACCACCCCGAGGCGCTGGCGCAGGGTGGGGATGGGCAGCTGCCGGATGTCGATGCCATCGAGCAGGATGCGGCCGCGCTGGGGCTCATAGAGCCGGCAAAGCAGGCGGATCACGGTGGTTTTGCCGGAGCCCGTTGGGCCCACCAGGGCCACATGCTCCCCGGGGGCAATGCGGAATGAAAGGTTGGTGAGGATCGGGTCGTCGTCGCGGTAGGAGAACGACACGTTCTCGAAGATCACCTCGCCGGCACTGGCGCGCTCGCTGCCGCTGGCAATCGCCGCCGCCGTGCGCTCAGCCGAGGGAAGCTCGGCAATCTCGATGGGCTGCTCGAGCAATTCGCCGATGCGTTCCACAGCGGTGAGCCCGCCTTGGATCTGGGTGAAGCGCTCGGCCAGCTGGCGCAGGGGGTCGAACAGGCGCTGGGAATAGAGGATGAAGGTGGTGAGCGTGCCCAGGCCCATGGCGCTGCCCAGCACCATCCAGCCTCCCAGGGCCAGCACCACCGCAACGGCGCTGAGGGCCACCCATTCGATGAAGGCCGAGATGGCGCTGTCGTAAAGGATCGTGCCTCCGACTGCTTCGCGGTAGGCGGTGGTGACCTGGGCAAAGCGGGCGCTGTTGGTGGCCTCCCGGCGGAACATCTGCACCACCTCGAGGCCCTGGAGGTTCTCCTGCAGATCGGCGTTGAGCTGGCTGAGCTCCTCGCGCACGCGGTAGTTGGCCTTGCGGTAGCGCCCCTGCAACCAGAGGATGCCAAACACCACCGGCACTTGGCTCGCCAGCAGCAGCAGGCCCAGGCGCCACTCGATCGAGATCATTGTGACCGCGATCACCAGCAGGGTCACCAGATCGGCGAGCACGCCCACGGCGCCGCTGCCGAACACTTCGGCCAGGGCGTCGACGTCGCTGGTGAGCCTGGTGAGCAACTTGCCCACGGGGGCGCGGTCGTGGAAGCGCAACGACAGCGCCATGGCGTGGGCGAACAGGTCGTTGCGGATCCGGGCGGTGAGCCGCTGCCCGACGGCCTGGACGTTGAAGGTTTGGATGCCCTGAAGGCCGAGACGCAGCAGCACTGCCAGCAGCAGCAGCAGCACCAGCAGCCGCAGAGCGTCCGGCACCGCCAGGCCATCGAGCCAGCCGAGGGTGGGCTCGCGCCGCAGCACGGCGATCGCCTGGCCCACCAGCAGCGGCTGCACGGCGGCAGCGAAGGCGACCGGAATCAGCAGCAGCAGGGTGAGGCCCAAGCGTCGGCGGTCCCGGCCCAGGTAGGGCAGCAGCCGCAGCAGCCGCTGGCGGTCGAGGCGGGCCATCAGCGGCGCTGGGGTGTTGCGGCCGCCAGGCCGAGCCGATCGACGACCCCCTGGAGTGGGCCGTCGTCGAGCCGCAGGGCGAGGGGGTGACCCACCAACCGAGCGGTGCTGTGGAACAGATCTTCGATGGCCACCAGGCCGTTTTCCTCGAGGGTGCGGCCGGTGGCCACCAGGTCGACGATCGCCTCACTCATGCCAGTGATCGGGCCGAGCTCCACCGATCCGGCCAGGTGGATCAGCTCCACCGGCAGATCGAGGGCATCGAAGAAGGCCTGAGCGCAGCCGGTGAACTTGCTGGCGACGCGGCAATGGGCGGGCAGATCAGCGGCGCGGCGATAGCCGCTGCTGGCCTTCACCGCCACGCTCATGCGGCAGCCGCCGAAGCCCAGATCCAGCAGCTGGGCCACGGGGAGCTGGTGTTCGCGGATCACGTCGTAGCCCACCACGCCCAGCTGGGCCTGGCCGTAGGCCACATACACGGGCACATCAGCATTGCGCACCAGCAGGGCCCGGGCCTGACCGCAGGCACTGGGGACCATCAGTTGGCGGTTGCCAGATTCGAGCAGGGCCGAGAAATCCAAGCCTGCGGCGGCGAAGCGGGCCACCGAATCCTTCAGCAGGGCGCCTTTGGCCAGGGCGACGGTGATCATGCCTGGGCTGCAGCGGTGATCATGGGGAGACGCCACAGGCTGGACTTTAACGATGCCCCAACTCCGCGTCGGCCTGATCCCGGTGCTGCAGGACAATTACGTGTTTGTGTTGCAGCGCCAGGGCCAGGCCGCCGTGGTCGATCCCGCCGTGGCTGAGCCGGTGTTGGCCGCCTTGGACCAGCAGGGGCTGGAGTTGGTGGCGATCCTGCACACCCACCACCACAGCGATCACATCGGCGGCACGCCGGGGCTGCTGGCCCGCTGGCCCGGTGCGGCGGTGCTGGCCAGCCGCGACGACCAGGCGCGCATCCCGCTCCAGACCCAGGGGTTGGTGGATGGCGACCGGTTTGATCTGCTGGGCGAGACGGTGGAGGTGCTCGCCGTGCCGGGGCACACCCGCGCCCACATCGCCTACTACCTCCCCACTTCGGGGCATCTGTTCTGTGGCGACACCCTGTTTGCCGCCGGCTGCGGGCGGTTGTTTGAAGGCAGCCCGGCCCAGATGCAAGCCTCGCTGCAGCGCCTCGGCCAGCTGCCCGAGGCCACCCGGGTGTGGTGCGCCCACGAATACACCGCCTCCAATCTGCGCTGGGCCGCCGCCACCGTGGCGCCCGGCGATCCCTGCGCGGCGGCGATTCAGCAGCGGTTTGCCGAGGTGTTGGCTGCCCGGGCTCAGGGGGAACCCACGATCCCGAGCACGGTGGGTCTGGAGCGCGCCACCAACCTGTTTCTGCGTGCCGGCAGCGCGGAGCAGTTGGCTGCCCTGCGCAGCAGCAAGGACCACTGGGCGGGCTAGGGGCTGTTCAGGGTTGGGGGGCGGCCAGCACCTGCAGCGGCATGCGGGAGGGGAAGAGCACCCCTGGGGCCCCATGCCGCAGGGACAGCTGGCAGCGCACACCGCGGTTGTATTCGGCGTCGAGGGGCAACCGCAGCCGCAGCTTGAGGTGATCGAGCTGCACCTGGTAGAGCCACTCCCGGCCCAGGAACTCCCGCCCCTGCACCCAGGCCTGGCCATCGGGGTCGGGACGGAGCTGGATCGCCTCGGGACTGATCAGCACCTCCAGCGGCTCTGGCGATGGCTGCGAGCCGCCCGTTGCCAGGCTCGCTTCGCCTGGGCTGGCGATCAGGCAGCCGAGGGCTGTGTGGATGCGATCGCCCTGCCGCTCGGCTGGCAGCAGGTTGCCTTGGAGCGCGAACCGTCCCACGAAGGCCGTGGCCGGCTGCTGCACCAGCTCCCGCGGACTGGCGCACTGGTGCAGCACCCCATCGCGCAGCACCGCCACCCGATCGCAGATCGCCAGGGCCTCTTCTGGGTCGTGGGTGACGATCAGACCGCTGGCACCGCAGCGCGAGAGCACGGCGGGCAGCTCGCTGCGCAGGCGCAGCCGCACCTCCACATCGAGGTTGGAGAAGGGTTCATCGAGCAGCACCACCGACGGCCCTGGGGCCAGGGCGCGGGCCAGGGCCAGCCGCTGGCGTTGGCCGCCGGAGAGTTCATGGGGGTAGCGGCGTTCCAGCCCCTTCAGACCGAGCAACTCCAGCAACCAGCCGGCCCGACTGCTGTCCTGGCCGCGCCGCAGCCCGAAGCAGGCATTGCGCCAGGCATCGAGGTGGGGGAACAGGGCGTAGTCCTGAAACACCATGCCAACGCCGCGGCGTTCAGGTGGCAGCCAGCGCCCGGGTCCAGCGACGGTGCGGCCATCAATCGAGACCGAGCCGCGCTCGGGCCGCTCAAAGCCGGCGATCAACCGCAGCAGGGTGGTTTTGCCGCAGCCCGACGGGCCCAGCAGCCCCACCAGCTCCCCCTGGCCCAGGGCTAGATCGATGCCCTGGAGGGTCCACTCGTCGGGGGCGGCGTTGGCGTAGCGGTGCCAGATGTGCTTGAGCTGCACGTGCTCGCGCAACGGCAACTCAGCAGGGATCAGCTCGGTGAGGGGGCTGGCGATCGGCGCAGGGCCGGCAAGGGCCATAAGCTCGGCCTCCATCCTCACCTGGCATGAGTCGATCGATGCAGCCGGAAGCCGTTATCACTGCCCAAGCCCCGGCTCCCGTGGGCCCCTACAACCAGGCCGTGAAGGCTGGCGGGGTGTTGTATTGCTCTGGCCAGATTGCATTGGATCCGTCCACCGGGGCGATGGTGGGCGGCGGTGATGTGGAAGCCGAGACCCGCCAGGTGCTCGCCAACCTCAAGGCCGTGCTGGAAGCCGGCGGCAGCACTCCCCGGCAGGTGCTGCGCACCACCGTGTTTCTGGCCGATCTGGGCGATTTCGCACGCGTGAATGCAATTTATGCGGAGATGTTCGGCGAGGGGGTGTCGCCGGCGCGGGCTTGCGTCGAGGTGGCGGCCCTGCCCAAGGGCGCACGGGTGGAGATCGACGCCATCGCCCTCATCGCCTGACTCCTGAACGGCGGATGTTGCTCAACCCGGCAGATCGAGGGGACAGTCCATCAGGCTGGCGGCCTGGTCGTCGACGGCGCTGAGGCGCTCGAGGATCGATTGCAGATCGAGCGCCGACAACTCCCCATCTCGCCCCCACTTCATGACGGAGCGGCCAATGTCCGTGGAGTCGCCCGATTGAGCGGAAAATCCATTGCTGGAGTGCATCGCCATCGCCGAATCCTCCTTGTGTTGGTTTGAACACTAGCGAGGCGGCGGAGTTCCGTCTGCCCCGCTCAGAGCAGCTTCAGAGGGGCGGAAGCGCGTCGAACAGGTCCCCCTGGATCAGGGTTGCCCAGGCGGCGGGAGGCTGGATGGGCGCCAGGGTCTTGGTGACCCGGCGCTGGACGGCAGCCGCGTTGGCGCTTTGGGCTGACTGGACGTGCAGGTTCTGATCGGCCCTGAAGATGGCGTAGGGGGAAGCAACGAGCATGGCGCTGGAGAGCAATACACCCGTACTAGTCGCATTTGGCTGCGACGTCAATGCCTGTTGTCCTCTCGGGGATGATGGGGCTCTTGTGCCCCTGGAATCGCCGTGAAGCTGCCCGAGGGCTGGCGTGTCTGGTTGCTGGTGCTGGCGCTCAATGCCTTGGCCGGTGGCCTGTGGTTTCTCGATCGGGGCGTGGCGCCGCCTGCTCCTGGCGGCGGCCTTTGGGATGCGATCCGTTCCCTGGGCGGATGAGCCTTTGTTGCGTGTGTTCCATCCCGCCGCCCCCTAAGCTCGCCTCAACGGGGCGTGGCGCAGCTTGGTAGCGCGGGTGCTTTGGGAGCACTAGGTCGCAGGTTCGAATCCTGTCGCCCCGATTGACTTTTCAGGGATTAAGCGAACGGAGCGTGGGCAAAACGTGGGCAAACAGGCCGCTCCTATCCCCTCATCCAAGCCACCAGCAGCCGCTGCAAGTCCGGGCCAGCTGGGTCAGGCTGAACGAGCCGCTTGACGCAATGTGGCTTTAAAGCCAGACCACCTCACCTGGCGCAGGGGGGACTAAGCCGTCGGCCAGCAGCTCGCGGATCGCCTGGTTGGTGCTGTCCTTCTCGCTGAACCAGGCCAACAGCAGCTCCTTACTTAGGGCCTGCAGCTGCTGCGGATCCTGGGTGGCTTCGATCTCCCGGCACATGCGCTCCAGCTCGAAGGTCTGGCTGAAGCTCAGTTCCATGGCGGCCATGGGGGGTGGGGGCGATGGGACGCGGCCAACGTATCGATCCCGGCCGTGGGCTCCGTAGCCAATGCTACTCGCCCGATGAATTTTTGTAAACCCCAGCCCGCATCAGGGGTTATGGCCGCACGGGGCCGGTCATTGTTGCTAGTAAGCGCCCACACAGTGCCGCCCCGGATGCGACTCACCTGGCCCCAGCACCTTGCCGCAGCCCGCACGATCGAGCTCGCCGGTGACGACCAGTGCGGCACGGCCTTGGCGCTGATGGGCATGGCCTGCCTGCTGCTCCTGCAGGACCTCAGCGACACCGCCGAGCGCC
>Ga0194126_10005565_pt1 | contig 18466 bp, 18 predicted proteins | sample TA2KigC150mmetaG_FD_148641 | JGI IMG/M metagenome (GOLD analysis project Ga0194126, IMG submission 148641) | Freshwater microbial communities from Lake Tanganyika, Tanzania - TA2015035 Kigoma Deep Cast 150m | ecosystem: Environmental > Aquatic > Freshwater > Lake | place: Tanzania: Lake... | reverse complement strand
ACCACACCGTTATATGCTTAGAGAATAAGCTTGAAGTTGTCGTAATATGGGCTTATATTTAGCCCAGAATAAAGACAATATAAGGATATAAAAATGAAAAACATCTTAGTGGCAAATGATATAATTCCAGTTGGTCAATTCAAATCCGGATTGGCTAAATACCTTAAAGAAATCCAGAATAAGCGGAATTCTTTGATAATAACACAAAATGGTAAACCTGCCGGTGTATTAATCTCTCCATCGGAATTTGATGATTTAAGACAAACTAAAATATTCATCGATTCAATTTCACGTGGTTTATCTAATTCTGAAAAAGGAGAAGTGTTTTCAACTTCACAGCTTAGAAGTGAATTGCAAAAAACAAGATCTGGAAAAGAATAATGAAATTATTCTGGACAAAAGAAGCACTTATTAGGCTTCAAGAAATTGAAGAATATATTTCGAGAGATAATCCCATTGCAGCAATGGAGTTCATTGACAAGTTAATTTCGGTTGCAGAGAAAATAATAGATTATCCAGAGAAAGGCAGAATTGTGCCAGAATTATCTTTGGAAAATATCCGTGAGTTGATATATAGGAATTATCGTATTGTTTACATATTGAAGAAAAACTCGATAGATATTCTTACGGTATTTGAAGGCCATCAATTGTTAAAGAAAGAAGAAATACTTAAAGGTAAAAATTAAAAACGTATATAACCAGCCAATCAAGACAGACGCCGTTTTCGCTTTCGGCATTTTTGTAATTAATAAGTGTGATTACAAAACTAAGTTTCTTTTTAATGTTGGTTGTTCTAAGAAACATTTTTATCCCGCAAAAAAACTGCGGGACAAGTAAATAAAAGTTGTTGCAGTTAATCAGCATTCTTATTCTGGGCTGCCGGTTAGCGGCAAGAGCGTTATACGTTTGGGAAAATTATGTATCGATTAATTGTGGTAATATTTATAACAGTATCACCGTGGATTATTTATTCCCAACAATTTGGGAGAATTAAACATTTCAATACATCAAATTCTTTAATACAATCTAATACGATATTTTGTATTGAAGTAGATAGTAGTAATAACAAATGGATTGGAACGGATAAAGGACTTGCAAAATACGATGGTATGACGTGGACAATTTTTAACATCGGGAATGGGCTGCTAAGTAATAAAGTTACATCAATTGCATTTGACAAAAACAATAATGTCTGGATAATTGATAGTGTCTTGTCGAAATATGATGGGAAAATATGGAAACATTATTATGAACAAAATAACCTTGGTGAGCCAGTAAATTCAAAACATCTCATTATAGACTCAATTGGTATTAAATGGTTTGTAAAAGACAACTACAAATTGGTTTCATTTAATGATATTGTATTTACGACTCATCTAACCACTCCTTCTTTTATAAAAACGATAGGATGTTTTGGAAATCAAATATGGATTGCTGATATCCTTCAAGTATATAAATATTCCAATGGGGAACTAACAGATTGTAGCTATGACAAAAACACAAACAAAAAAATAATATTAAACATTGACGATATGAAGATAGATGCAAAAGGTAATAAATGGATTTTAGGTAATTACTATTTAACAGTCGGGAATGATTCATGGACTTACGAACTCCACTTGTTCCAATTAAAAGGGGATAATGATTATTCCGAAATAAAATTGCCTGTTAAAGATACTTATGGGTTAAATATTGATTTTGAGAATGAGACGAAATGGATCGGTGTATTACACTATGGTTTGGTTAAATTAACCAATACCAATTGTTACCTATATAATCACACTAATGATAGTCTGTTGACTAATGTCGTTGGAATAATTGCAGTTGATAAAAAAAGGAATAAATGGATATCAGCTACTAGTGATTGGCATAATATGGGTGTTTCAGTATTTAATGAAAATGGAGTAATTCTTACATCACTTAAAAATGAAGATAATCTTCCATCCTTATATAGTTTAGAGCAAAATTATCCGAACCCTTTCAATCCCTTTACGAAAATTAGTTTTACGATTCCAAAATTTTCTCATGTTACTTTAAAGGTGTTTGATGTTCTTGGAAAGGAAATATCTACGCTGGTTGACAAAGGATATATTGCCGGCAAATATGAAGTTGAATTCCATGGGAATAATTTATCAAGCGGAATCTATTTCTATACATTAAGAACAGATGATTATAAAGAAACGAAAAAACTATTGTTAATCAAATAAACGTATAACAAGTTATTCAAGGCCGACCGCTTTAAACATTGCGGCATTTGTTATTTATAATATTTCGTTGCAAAAGTTAGTTGCTCTTTGAGTGCAGTGAACAAAACAAATTAATAAATATTAATTGGCGTTAGTTTTTCAAAGCTGTATAGCTGTGTTGGGCGGCGGCTTAAAAACCACGCCGTTATGTGCTTCTAAAGGAAAGGTGAAATATGGTCCCAATTATTTTAAAAAGGGAAAACAGTAGTGATATAAGATTATCAATTGAAGAATTCAGAAATGATTTCCTAACTGTTTGCCAAACTCATCATTCAGAAAGAAGAGCTTTAGTATTCGCATTCTTGTTATATGATTTTGATAATCCAAATATTTCTCAAATTCTTAGAAATCCAGATTATTGGACTGCTCTAGATTACCTCTCCGGTAAATATTTATCCATATTCTATATTCATACTAAAAATGAAAAATTATTTAATGAGAAAGAATTTTCTCCCGTTTTTTATGATATGCTTCCAGTAATTGGTCGTGAATCTCCATTTAAAGAATCAAAAACAATACTTGAAAAATATTTTGGTATTGATTCTTCTCTCAAATTACCGTCGATTTTATTTTTCCAAGTAAAAGAAAATTACGTAAGCAATTACTTATTTGTAGAATTAAAGAGTAACACATTGGAACCACTCTTTAACGAACTAATGGATACTGTTAAGGAAGTTGTGGAGTCGTTAAAAAATGTTAGAAAAGAATACTATGAAAATTATGACGAAGTATTTGATGTAATTAAAACAACGATTAGAAATAAAAAAGAATTGAAATTCATAACAAAGGTTATTAAAAAAATTCCAATTACAAAAATTTTAGATTGGATTCTATCGTAATACAGCACATAACCCGCTCTTCCACCCGACCGCGTTTTCATTGAGGTAGTGGTTAAGTTTTTGGGTTTGGTGGAAAAAGTTAGCATTGCTTGTAACATTGTTCTATTAAATAAATTTGTTAAAAATTATTGGTAGTATCTTTTCATTTCGTCATTGTTGTTCTGGGTCGTCAAACTCTCATCAGAGTCCAAGGAATCTGTTGGAGTCTTTGACCGTTGGAGTCCGAAGGACTCTAACGAGCGGCGGTTTAAAAACTACGCCGTTATATGGCTAAAAATTATTTGAAAATATGAAGGTGATAGACTATATTTGGTCTAAAAAAGGACTGTATTATGAGGATAAGTGAAGCGGTAAAATCAATAAGTTACCTCAAGGCCAATGCAGCAAATATGATTGAGGAGATCAATAAGGATCAAAAGACCTATGTTATTACTCAAAATGGTGAGGCAAAAGTTATTGTTCAAGACATAAAGGTTTATGAACAAACACAAGAAACTATGGCAATGCTAAAATTATTAGCAATGACCCGTGATAAAAGTAAAGATGCTAAAGGAATTAACGAGACATTTACTGATCTTCGTAAAGAATTAAAATCTTGGCAATGAGTAAGAAATACAAAGTTATTATCGATCCTAAAGCTAAATTAGATCTCAAAGAGATCTTCATTTTTGTTGCTGTGAACGATAGTATTGAATCTGCGAATAGACTTTTAGATGCATTGGAAGAAACTTGTTTAAAACTTGAGAAATTCCCAGAGCGGGGACATATTCCTCCTGAACTGAGACCCACCGGGATTAAAAAGTATTTGGAAATCCATTACAAACCTTACCGAATAATCTACGAAATCGAGAAAAACATAATATACATTCATTGCGTAATTGACGGAAGAAGAAATATCCAAGAAATCTTGAGCAATAGATTTTTAAGATAAAGGCCATATAACAAGCCAATCAAGCGGTCGCCGTTTACGCAGTTGGCATTTTTGTAATTATTGGTTTTGTTCTTCCGTGTAAAGTTTCTTGTGAAAAGTTGTTCTGTTAAATAAATGTTTTAATCAATAAAAAGTTGTTGGTTTTGTTCGGCATCCTTGTTCTGGGCTGCCGGTTATCGGCAACACCGTTATAAGTGTTTGTTCTTTGATAAAATGATTTTGAGGTGGTTAACTAATTAGTTATCTTTGGGTGTGAAAAGGGAATTATTATTCTTCGATGATTACTTTTTAGACTTTTATTCTAAACAAGATTTAAAAACAAAAGAAAAGATTGACTTTGTTCTTGATCTTATTAGAAATGTAGAAAGAGTTCCTATTAAATTCCTAAAGTATTTGGAAGGAACAGATTCACTATATGAAATCAGAGTCTTAACTTACAAAAGCAACATTCGAATTTTAAGTTTTTTAGATGAAGGTAATCTAGTAAATCTAATCAATGGTTTTATTAAAAAGACTGATAAAACTCCGAAGAAGGAATTAGAACTTGGAATAAAATTGAAAGAGGAATATTTTATAGAAAAGTTTGAAAGGAAAAGAAAATGAAAAAAATAACTACATTCGAGGAGCATTTAGATAAACAATACGGTAAAAAAGGAAGCGAACGGAGAGATAAATTTGAATCTGATTCAATTTCATTTCGTTTAGGTGAAATGCTCAGAGAAGAAAGAACAAAAGCGAAGTTGACACAAGAACAACTTGCTGAAAAAACCGGGACCAAGAAAAGTTATATTTCAAGAATAGAAGCTGGCAAAAGTGATATACAGATTTCTACTTTTTATAGAATAATAGAACTTGGTCTTAGGAAAAGATTAAATATTTCCATTACTTAAAATCATTTCTTAAGTCCACACTTATAACAAGCCGCTGCTAATGAACCATATACAAAAATTGCGAAATTGGGTTAAAATGAAGATGGTTCATTAAATAAGAGATTTAAAGCAACGCAGTAATGGTGGACTCAACCGGACAGCGTTTTTCAAAGCGGCTTTGTTTCAATTTACAAATAAGTTCTCAAAGCTGAATTGCTTTTCCAATTTTATTCAGACAAATAAATATTTATAAAATAAATTCATATTGTTGTTAATTGGCATTGTTGCTCTGGGCTGCCGGTTAGTGGCAACGTAGTTAGAATTTTATCTTTTGCAAAATCAATCACTTACGTTTGTTGCGTTTTTTGATTTTGCGAGATTGAAAGACAGTTTATTGCGTTTAAGAGAACATAGAGATAGTTAGGAGCAATTAACATTTTCATTATCAATAACTTAAGATAATAAAAAGGAGAATTTCCAATGAGACATTCTCAAATAAAATTATTAGCAATTTCTCTATTTTTAATAGTTTCAGTTTTCAAGGTTGGCCATAGTTTTGCCGATGATAAATTTGAATCAATTCGGGTTTATATTCAAGCTTGGCTTTCGGAAGCGGATACCAATAAGCTAATTATATCATCATCTTACTTAAAAGAAACGATTATAGATAACTGGGATAAACAGAGAGATCAATACCAAATTGTGAGCGTGAGGAAGCCCGACGATTACAACAATGCCGGTCATATCCCCAATGCCATAAATATATACTGGATAGATATCGTTAACGATGAGAGCTTAGCTCAGCTTGATACCACCAAAACCCTTATCATTTACTGTTATTATGGACATGGCAGTATGATATCCTACACTATTTTGAGTCTCCTTGGCTACAGATGTTATAGTCTCGATTTTGGAATGATGGATTGGAATCTTGATGCCTTAGTAAAAGAACCATGGGACCAGGAGGCTGATTACGAAGTGGAGATAACTGCGAATAAACATGAAGAAACCTATCTTCCGCCCATAATAGCAAGTGAACAAGGTGATGCAAAAAGCATAATTAAGGAAATGGCAATAAAATATTTTTCACGGGAGGGCTCTCCCGTCATCATATCCTCAGATGTCAAAGCTATTGTTGACGATTGGGAGCACAAGAAGACTGAGTATCAGATTGTCAGCGTGGGAACAAAAAAGGATTATGAAAAGGGGCATATTCCAAACTCCATAAACATTCCATGGACAGAAATTGCAGAAATTGAGAACTTAAAGAAATTAGATCCATACAAAACCATTATTGTGTATTCTGATAATGGTCAAACTGGGCAATTTGCCACAACTGTTCTCAATCTACTTGGTTACAAGGCGGTTGACATGAAATTCGGTATGATGGATTGGAATAAGGCATATATTGATAAATTCAAATTATGGGATGGATTTTCCGACTATCGAGTCGAACGTTCTAGTGAACATGAACGTTAAGTAGCTATTTGGCAATTTTAATTAAATAATATTTACTTTTTTAATATTTCATATTCAATTCAAGTAAAAATTCTAACTATTGTTTCCGCCTGACACGAAGGGGCGTGCTTTCTTTAACTATATTAAAAAATTTTCAAGTCTTGTATTTTTCTGATAGTACTGCGTCCCACTTGGTGTAGGTGAAACTTGTCCGTTACTTCCTCGCGAGCCAGACTTCCGGATTTTGGTAATTGCGTTCATTCCAAATTTCGAAGTGAAGAATATGCCCTTCAAGACTTTCATTAACAGAGCCAATAATTTTTCCGGTAGTAAGTTTCTCCCCTTCTTTAATTGAAATGTTGGAAAGATGACCATAGACAGTTCTAAATTCATCTCGGTGAGTAACAATAACAATACTGCCGTAACCGGGGATAAAATCGATTGCAGAGACAATTCCCTCAGCAACTGAAACAACATTTTGTTCATCCCCAACTTCGATATCAATTCCATAATTAAGTGTAACAGTGTTCAGTCTAAGATTTTTATTCTCTCCAAATTTTCTAACAATTTTTCCTTCTTTAACCGGCCAATTTAAAATCCCTTTAAGCTGCGCAAAGTTTGCAAGACTGCTGTAATTGTAAACTGGAAATTTTGTTAAAGAACTTCCTTTGCTCTCTATTTCCTTAGCTTTGCGTATTCTGTCTTCTTCTATCAAACGTGTTATAATGTTTTTAATTACAATCTCTGCTCGCCTCTTTGCCGCAATCTCTTCTGCAATTAATTTTTGATCTCGTTTAAGAGTTTTGACAAGGTCTTTTTTCTCGCTCTCTTTTTCTTTAAGATTTGTCTGCTCATTTAATTTTTGCGCTACAAGCGATTCTTTTTGATCTCTTTCTTTTTCAAGTTTCACTTTGAGTGATGAGAGCTCTTCCTTGCCGGCATTTAACGCCGCTAAAGTTTTTTTATTCTCCTCTGAAATAAAAGCCAGATACCGGTAACGTTTTAAAGTTTGATTAAATGATTTTGTATCGAATAAAAATCTTAAAATAGAGAGTCCGCGGTTTTTGTAGATCCACACAACATATTTAGAATATTTTTCCTTTAGAATTGAAATTCTATTTTCAATTGTTTGAATTTGTGCTTCAGTTTCCGAAATTGAAGAAGATACTGCTTTTTCTTCGCTTACTAAATTATTGATCAGTTTGTTTAGTAATAGGTTCTGGCGGTTAATATTTTCCAGTGACCTGAGAGATTCTTTCTCTTCTTTTGTTTTACTCTTCAATTCTTTTTCAAGCTGGAAATTTCATTTTTGATTTCGGTAAGTTCTTGGTTTTTTGATTTGATGCTGTCGCCCTGACTGAATAGAACAGCAGTAATTAAGAGCTGAATAGAAATATAATATTTAAGTTTAATTACCATTCAGAAATTTTAACATCTGTTGGAATTTCCAATTTCATGTTAATTTTATTGGTATTGAGCTCAACATTTCTATAATCAATTTTAATTTTCTGCTTGTTCAGTTGATCATCTAAATTAATTTCTTGCGGTATTGCAAGTTCATCAATCGTCTTAAATTTAGAAAATTTTCCGGTTAAAATAATTTTACCGCTAAAATCTTTGATGATACTTTCGGTAATAGCAAGATCGCTGTTTCTTACAAGATATGTATTCTCAATTTTATTGGAATGATCAAGAAAAGTTAGTTTATAAAAATCATCGTCAGCCTCAAATTTGTCTGGCTCAGTTCTAAGTTTATCTGTCAAGTTTACTGATCCGGTGAGAGCATCAATAATATCATTTAATGACATATCCACTTTCATAATTCTTTTGAGTATTCCATCTTTCATATTTCCGCGATAGGCTGTATTGTTGATAACATCGTAGAAAATGAAATCGCGCGAAGTAATTACAGCGTGAGCAAGGTCAATATTAAACGGACCATAAAATGAAATCTTCAATGAGTCCGGTCTTTTAATCGATACTTCAAAATTGCTTCGTGCATTAATACTTGATGAATTAATATTGAGGTTACCAGTAGCAGTAAATTCTTTTACTTTCCTTCTATTCCCTTCCAAACGTTTCACTAATCGGTCAACAGAATAAACCCGCTCATCGGCAATCTGTTTTGTAGGAACACATGCAGAAAATAAAAATTGGAATCCCACTAAAGCCAATATGTAAACGGTAATTATTTTTTTCACAATTCACCTTTTTCAATTTTTTCTTTGAACTTCTTGTTATCGGGTTCATGCTTCAAAGCTTTCTGCCAAAACTCTAATGCTCTCTTTTTATCACCCATTTTAAAGTAAATATCGCCCAAATGGTCAAGCACAGTTCCGCTTTTGCTGTCAAATTCTATCGACTTTTCAACATATTTTTTTGCTTTAGAAAAATCTCCGAGTTTAAAATAGATCCACCCGATTGTGTCTAAATAAGAAGAATTCTCTGGTTCAGCCGTAACAGCTTTACTTGACATTTCAAGAGCATCATCTAATCTTAAATCTCTTTCTGCTAATGAATAAGAAAAATTATTCAAAATTAAAGCGTTGTTAGAGTCAATTTCCATTGCCCGGTTGTAAAGCGAATCTGACATTTTAAAATTTTCTTTGGAATCGTAAATTAATGCAGTCATCCCAAGAAGTTGAATATCGTTTGGATTGAGAGTAAGTGCTTTATTTAAAATTCCAAGTGCTTCCTCATCTTCCTTCAATTGATTAAGTGTAAAACCCAAAGCAGAAAGCGCTGTAATATCTGACGGATTAATTCTTACAGCACGCTGCAGAAAAACTTTAGCATTCTTGTGTTCATTTTCTTGAGATAAAGATAAACCATAAATCAGATTTATTGCAAAATCATTTGGGAATTTTTCAGCAGCTTTGCTCATGAATTTTATCGCCTGAGTATATTTACGCTTATCGAAAAGCAATCCGCCCAATCTTATCCAAAGCTGCGAATTCCATTCTGCAAGGTCTGTTGCTTTTTTGAAATATTGAATTGCAACAGAGTCATTAGATTGTCTTAATTCAATTTCGCCTAAATATGCATTCACTTGCCAATCTGAGGTATCTTTGTTTAGGGATTCAAAAATGTTCTTAGCATACTGAAGGTTAACGGAATCTTTTTCCACGACAGAAAGAAAAATTGTTCCAACTCTCAATTTATTTTCATAATTAATCAGATCGCTGTTCAGCAGTTTTTTATATTGATCGTATGCGTTTTTCCAGTTGCTTTCATCAAGCAACACACTTGCTTTCATTTCAATTAAACCAATGTCATCAGGAAAACTTGCAAGAGCTTCATTAATTAATTTGTCAGCTTTTTCCACTTCATCAATTTTAATGTATGATTCGATCAACATTTTTTGCAGTCGTAAATCAGACGGGTTTAATTTGAGTATCGCTTCAATTGTATTTACTGTTTGTTTTACATTCCCCATCCGTTCGTTTAATTCAGCAAGTTTAACTAATACATTCCACTCGGGACCAATTTTATCAATCACTTTCTTGTATAGTTCCAGTGAATAAGATGGACGTTTTTTTTCATGAAGAAGAGCTAACTGAAATAATGCATTCACTTCAGTTGAATCAAGAGAAATAATTTTTTCATAAACAGTTGCAGATGAATCGTCAAGTCTTGAGGATGAAAAAACAGAAGCAAGTAAATAAAGATATTCTAAATTTTTCGGTTCCATCTGAACTGCTTTTCTTCCATGATCAATTGCAGATGCCAGTTTATTCAGTTTATAATAATTTTTAGCAACTGTGAAATAAATACCGGGCTGGGGATCTAATTTAAGTGCGTCCAAATAAAGAGGGATTGCTTCCTGGATTAAACCTTTAGACTCAAGAATCGAACCGTCAATAAACTTTTGCTGTGCTTGTATTACATTATTTTGTTTTTGATAGGAGGAACTCGCAGTTTCATCAGCCGATTCTTTAACAACCTTTGTGCTGCATCCAGGTAGAAGAGCCAGTAAAATGAATATATATGCCTTTGTTTTCATATTTTCTAATTTATTTGAATGCCAAAATAGTCTTTACAGTTTTTATTAACAAGGCTTGTAATTGAACAAGAGAATTACCTTGCTTATTTTTGCAGAAATTTTTTTCTAATGAAAACTTTTGACCTCGCAATATCTTATACATGGGAATATGACATTGAGTTCATTTCTCTAACCGAAAAATTATTCCAAAAAGATGGGATGACAACTTATATTATTTGGAAGCATAATCTAACAGAAACAGCTCTATTACTAAAAGAGAAAAAAATCCATTTCAAATCTTATCTTGACCGTGCTTCTGATGAAGATTCTGAATTCAATGTGATATCCAAAATTCTAAAGCGAAGAAAGAGTTATTTAATAAATCCTTTATCGAAAATAAAAAAATCGACTGATAAAGCGTTTATGCATAAAAAGTTGCTAAGAAAAAAATTCACTTTACCTTACACAGTTATTTTGCCGCCTTATTCAAAATCTCATCCACTCTCATTAAACGAAAAGGAAATGAGTAAACTTGGCAGCCCATATATAATAAAGCCGTCAACTTTATCAGGCGGTGGACAAGGTGTAAATAAAAATGCAAGAACTTTTTTAGATATTCAGTATGAACGAATGCAAAGTCCATTAGAAAATTATTTAGTTCAAGAAAAAATTTATCCTCTTTATTTTGATAACAAACGTGCATGGTTCCGAGTACTTTGGGCGTTCGGAAAACCAATCCAAGTATGGTGGAACGATCAAACACATTTATATAAAATTGTTACGAAGGAACATTTTGAAAAATACGATCTTCAGAGACTCATTCAAATCTCAACTCAAATTGCCCGGATTACAAATCTGGATTATTTTTCTTGTGAAATTGCAATAGCAAAAAAGCACAAATTTTATTTGATTGATTATGTTAATGATCAATGTGATTTACGGCTTCAATCTAAACATGTTGATGGAGTGCCGGATTCAATTGTAATCGATTTTGTTAATCAAATGAAAAAGAGAATTCAAAAACTCTAAAAATTCATATCTGATTCAATTGATTCAAGTATATTCAAATAACTTTTATATCTTTCAGAATTAATTAATCCTTTTTCAACTGCATTAATTACTGCACAATTCGGTTCGTGGTAATGAGTGCATGTGTTGAATCTGCACTCATTCTGAAATTTTGAAAACTCAACAAAGTAATGACCTAAATCCTCTTTCCTAATTCCATACGGATCAATTTCTCGCATGCCAGGTGTATCGATTATAAATGTATCTTCTTCTACTCTTTTCATTAATGATGTTACTGTAGTGTGTTTCCCTTTCGAAGAAAAATTACTTATTTCGCCGACCTTAAGTTTTAATCTTGGATAGATTTCATTAAGTAAGGAAGATTTTCCAACTCCAGATTGTCCCCAAAACAAATTAACCTTTCCATTTACGCACGAAGCTAAATTATCCAGCCCTTCACTTTTTACAACACTGGATTCAATCACTTTATAATTAATACCTTTATATAAGTCACTCCAATAGGTCACTTCATTCAATTTATCCAAATCAATTTTATTTATCACGATGATAATATTTATGTGAGAGCTTTCACCGGCAACGATAAGCCGGTCAATTAATCGGTTATTAAATTTTGGTTTATTCCAACTTGAAACAATAATTAAGTTATCAATATTGCATGCAATAATTTGTTCTAGTCTTTCACCTCGTGTGCTTGCCCCTTTTATCTTTGGAGCTTTTCTAGAAATATGATTTCTCCGGGGAAGTATTTCTGAAATTACTCCAGTTCCATCCATATTCATTTCATATTCAACATTATCACCAACAGCAGCAATGTCTATGGAATAAAGTTTATCGCCTTTAAGCTCATATTCCTTTTTGATCTTTCCGCGTAGTGAGCAGCGGATTTCCAATCCGGTTGCTGCCAGCAAATAGTAATCTTTGCTTTCGACTTTAAAAATTTTTCCTTGGATTTTATACCTCTCTTTTAAATAAAAAAAGCACCTTATAAAAAATAAGGTGCTTCTCGGGGGTTGTCAATGAAGAGAGTATCGTTGACTAAATTTTATATTTAATTCCAATTAATAAATTACTTTTTGAAATGTCCTGGTAAAATCTTGAAAGGTTTGTGCCGTAATTATCACCATAATCTTTCCACCATCCATATGCATAAGCTAAATCAATTGAAAATCTTCCTTTACCAATAAATCCAAGTCCGGCTGTTAAATACTTTTTATCATATTCTGATGGATCATCTCTATAAGGCGAAGGCATAAGAATAAATCCGCCGCGAATTGCTATACCAGTACCAGGCAAAACATACTCAACACCAGCATTTAAATTCAGCACATCAGTAAATAGAGAAATAATTTCTCGATTCTTTTTTTCTCTATCTGATAAATAGAATCCATCTGCAAATTCCATTCTAGAATAATCAATGAAAGTTGCATCAAGACTAAATGTAATTCCACTCAATGAATAAGATGCAGACCCAGTAAATTCAAATGGTGTTTTGATTTCATATTCTACACGATTTTCAATAGGCGGATCTAAAGAATAAGTTTTTCCAGTTCCGAAACTTGCATGTCCATCAACGAAGTATGTTTCTCTTATATCAAAAGTTTTAGGAAGTTTAATTGTTAAACCGGCAGAAATGGATTCATCAATTTTCCCAATAATTCCAACGACAGTATTCCATCCCGAAATATCCCAACGGATAATATCATTAAGGTAAAATGATTGAAAGTCGGCTGTGTATGGATCTTTTGAATCAAGTAGAACTGAAATTGGATAAATATTTTGAGAATCATTTTCCCAATACTCACGGTTCCTTTTGAAATCTCCATTAATTACATTGACGGAAACACCAACAAAAATATCTTGTTGAATTTCAATTGCACTAGAAAAAACCCAGCTATTCAAAGCTCCGTCTTGAAGAATATTTCCGCTTTGATTTAATTTACCATTTATTTTTGTTTCATCATTTAGATACTTGTTATTACTGTCATACACCGGATAGCTTAAACCCAAATCATAGGCAATATCATCATTGTCAGAAGTAAGATTTTGGATTAATGAATAATTTCCTCCATTAAATCCGCTAAATTTAACTGCTCGATTGAAATCTTTAATTTGATTATACCCAAAGCCAACAACAAAACTTCCTCTTGATGTTGGAAAAGGAAATGAAAAACCAAATTGATTAAATTTTGTTGCAGTGTTCGAATAATTTGTTATTTTATTAAAAAAGTTCGATTCATTTTTGAATGAATTATACTGAAGATTACTTTCAAACTGACTTTTCTTTATCAGTGCGAAACCGGCTGGATTGAAAAGCGATGCGGAAAAATCATTGCTGATTGATGAGAATGCATTTCCCATTCCAAGTGCTCGTGCCGAAGTTAATATCTCAGGTTCACTTAATCTTAGCGCGTCATTAAAATTTTGTGCATTATATTTTGTATTAAATGCGATAATTAAGATTACGGATAAAACTGCTACTAGTTTCATTTTCATTTTACCCCCAGTTAATACTGAGTAATTGTTATTATTGATTATCATCTTCCACCTCTCTCAGATCCTCCACGTGAGCTGCTGCCAGAACTACTAGAGCCGGAAGAGCTGCTACCCGAACTAGATCTTCCTGAACTTGAAGAACTACTGCTTCCAGAACTTGAAGATCCTCTGCTTCCTGAATTTGATGGCGCACTATAACCAGGTGATGATGACCTTGAAGGTGAATCATATGAAGGTCTGGAACTACGTGAAGAATTTGGTGGTGAATATGATGGATTGCTTCTTGAATTATCGCGTGAACCTCTTTCTACATTTGGTGATGATTGGGTTCGTTGACTATTATCATACTTACCACTTGAACTTTTTTCTCTTGAAGATGAACTGGAAGAACGGGAACTGCGTTCTCCTCTCTCCGGTTGTCTTGAGGATTTATCACGCATAGTCGGATTACTTCTACTAGTGTTTGGAGCTTCCTTTGATAATGACCCACTTCTACTAGCTCCACTTCTTGAAACACCAGTTTTGCTTAAATCAACATCTCTGCCTCTTCCTTCTCTATCACGGGTTGTATAGCTGCTAGATCTTTCTCTTCCAGTACCTTCTCCAGATCTATCATCACCATAACCTCTGCCTCCAGTATCTCTCAGTTTTGTATAAGATGATCTATACTTATAGCCAGTTGTTGGAGGATAAATGTTTGGTCCAGTATAAGGATAATACCAGTGATGATAGTACCATGAATTCCCCCAATAATTATTACCCCAATAATAACCATACCTAAACGGATCATACCAAGTATAACGTGGTGAATAATACCACCAATCCCACCAGAATGGATCCCATAACCGATCAACACCATAGTATCCGAATTGAAGATAATTTGGATAGTAACCCCAGTAATATCTTCGGTATCTCATTATTTCATCTCTTTCATCATAAGCATAATAATTATCAGTAGAATCATGATAAATGTAATCATTCTCATATACTGAATCTTCTTCTTCTGGTTTTTCATTATAAACATATTTATCACGCTCATAATCTCTTGAAGGACGTTCTAATATGACTAATTTTGTATAACATCCCTGAAGAATTAATAGAGAGATAAAGACTGTTAAGATTTTTAAAGTTTTCATACAACCACCCGTTTGTAGTTCGGTATTATTTTGACAAAAAATATGCCTTAAAAAGTTCAAAAAAAAATCAAAAGTCGAAGGGTAATATAATTAAGTGTATAGAAATGGCTACTTAAATACTCTGAATAAAATACATCAAAAAATTGCTTTAATATACTCAACAAATAGTCCTCGATCTGCCTTATTCCCGGAAAACTTTTTGTTATCCAAAATATCTCTAAGATTAACACCTAAAGTTAATCCATCTCCAAAAGACCATCGTAAACCGAGATTGAAATAACCAGTGCCATCTCCAAAAGAATTACCAGAATTATCGTTTATTGCAAAGTCATACTCACCAATAACAGATATCTTAGTTCCTAATGTTTTTTCGAAGCCAACAGCAATATTAAGATCTTTATCATTATCCTCGCTTTCTAAAGAATAGTTAATAATTCCATGGATGGAGAAGTAACCATAAAAATCAAAATTTTTTGAACTGGCTACAAATAAACCTGGTGATTTTATTTGATAACGATTTAATCCTCTATTGTATTCACCCTTACCTTGTGAATCAAATCCAAGTGTTATCGCTGGCAGTACCTCTGTTTCATTAAAAAGTCTCCCTCTTATGTTAACACCTGGCAATTTGTATCCGGAAATTTTACCGCTTCCAATTATATTACTACCGCCATATGATATACCAAGACACAAATTTTCAAAAACGCCAACCTCTATTTTTGAAATTAAAACTCCAAATGGCATTACTTCAAGAGATACTCCAACATAGCCTTTTTCCAATACACCGGCGGTTGGAATATCAATTAAATTTCTGTATTCGTATTTAGCATCGGCTCCGCTAGTACCTTGAGCCATAAAGTTTGTAGTTACCAAATAAATAATTATGACTGAGTAAATGATTTTTTTCATCATTACTAATTAGTTTCTTTTGATTAACAAATTAATAAATAATTTTTCTATTTCCTTTTAAAAGTAGTTCCATCTTTTCCGTCCTTCAACTCAATTCCTAAAATTTGTAATTCATTTCTAATCATATCTGCTAATTCGAAGTTTTTTTCATTTTTCAATTGAGACCGAATATTCAGAAGAATATCAATTAATTTATCATCTATCACATCTTCAATTTTATTTTTCGAAAAATCATCTTTTAATATTCCGAGTACATTTACAGCTGTATTTACTAAATATTCACTAGCATCATTATAAAATGATTTGGGTAGAATTTCATTTTCAGTAATAAATTTATTAGCATCTCTAACAAAATCAAAAATAACTGCAACTGCTTGAGGAGTGCTAAAATCATCATCCATTGCAATAGAAAAACGTTCGTAATACTTAGTAAAATTGAAATCTATTGTTTGAGATTCAATATTATTTAGAGCGGATTTTTGCTGAAGGATTTCATAAAGATTAGAAATCTTTTCAACACCTTTTGCTGATGATTGTAAAAGTTCATCACTGAAATTTAATGGACCGACGTAATGTGTTTGAGCAAAAAACAATCTAATAGATTCCGCAGAATATTTATTCAGTACATCTCTAGCAGTAAAAAAATTACCTAAAGACTTAGACATTTTTTCACTTTGAATATTAAGAAACCCAAAATGAAGCCAATACTTTACAAATGTTTTATCACAAGCTGCTTCACTTTGTGCAATTTCATTTTCATGATGTGGAAAAATTAAATCATTCCCTCCAGCATGAATATCAATTGTCTCCCCAAGGTGTTTAATACTCATAGCAGAGCATTCAATATGCCAGCCTGGTCTCCCTTTTCCCCATGGACTTTCCCAACTTGGTTCCCCTTCTTTTACTTTTTTCCATAATGCAAAGTCGAGCGGATTTTTCTTCGATTCATTGACTTCAATTCTAGCACCAACAATCAGCTCATCAATATTTTTTCCGCTCAATTTACCGTATTCTTTAAACTTAGATACATTGAAAAAAACATTTCCCTCAACATTATATGCAAAACCTTTCTTTTCCAGATCGGAAATCATTTCAATCATTTCTGAAATGTGTTGTGTTGCTTTTGGAAATTCTGTTGCCGGTTTTATGTTGAGTTTGGCTATATCTTCAAAAAAACGATCAGAATAAAACTCCGATACTTCTTTTGCTGTTTTATTCTCATTGATAGATTTTTTGATTATTCTATCATCCACATCAGTTAAATTCATCACAAATTTTACCTGGTACCCTTTATATTCCAAATATCTTCGAAAGATATCAGACATTACAAAAGATCTGGCATTTCCAATATGGAAATAATCATAGACAGTGGGACCGCACATGTAAAATGTAACTAATGGAGGATTTTGGGGTTGAAATTCTTCTTTTCTCTTCGAATATGTATTATATATCTGCATTTTTCTGTAAAATTATAGGAAAAAATATACGAAGCCTTAATTGCATTTACAACCTTTATAGAAAAGTGAGGTAAAATTAAAAAGGACAAAGAGATTTTTTTTAGAAAAACGTTAAATATGACTTTGACATCTTTAATAATATTTTTATATTACTTATGAATTTGTGGATAATTAAGATAAAAATCTTTTTATCATCATAAGAGATAAAACAATCTAAATATTAATTCATGGAGGAGTAATTATGATTCGTAAAATTACTACAATTATTTTCTTCGCATTCTTAAGCACTTCTATGCTTGCACAAACTGTTACAATTAAAGTTGGTGTGCATGGCGTATCACCAAGAGAAGCTGCAAAATCAACCACTGATATTTATGCTTTTGCTTCAACTGGTCTTCAGAATGTTGGTGTTGGTTCAATGGTTTATTTGAAAGTTTCAATGACGGGGAAAAAATTAGGAACAGTAGCATGGTCTTTTGTAAGAAGAGCATCCGGTTCAACTGCAACAGTTAGTACTGCAGCAGATAAGATGCACAAATTAAATGATTCAACTTGGGTATATACTTTTACACCTGATAAAATTGGACCATATGAACTTAGAGCAACAGATGGTGTATATTCTGCATCAGTTTCCTTTAATGCTGCAAAATACCTTGGTATGAATAACACAATTGTAAATGGTGTTGATACAAAAGTAAAATGCCAATCTTGTCACGCTAGTATAGTTACAAAATGGGAAAAAACTGGTCACGCTACTATGCTCGAAAGAGGTTTAAACGGACAAGTTGCAAGTTACTATCGTGAAAGCTGCATCTCTTGTCATACTACTGGATACGATAACAACCCTACTGCAAAGAATGACGGCTTCGATGATTTTGCATTTACATTCCCAACTGTATTAGGAGCTGGAGTATTTAACGCTGCTAAAACTTCTTTCCCTGATGCTATGCAAAGAGCAAATATTCAATGCGAAGCTTGTCATGGTCCAGCTGGAAATCACGTTGGAGCTGTAACTGAAAATAGAATGGTAGCAACATACGATGAAGCAGTTTGTGCATACTGCCATGATTCTGGTTCATATCACGTATTCCCAGCACAGTGGGATCTTTCACGACAT
>Ga0194126_10005563_pt1 | contig 18467 bp, 14 predicted proteins | sample TA2KigC150mmetaG_FD_148641 | JGI IMG/M metagenome (GOLD analysis project Ga0194126, IMG submission 148641) | Freshwater microbial communities from Lake Tanganyika, Tanzania - TA2015035 Kigoma Deep Cast 150m | ecosystem: Environmental > Aquatic > Freshwater > Lake | place: Tanzania: Lake... | reverse complement strand
GGTGTGGTCCTCTGGAAGCCGGGCGGTAAATGGGTCTTTTGGGCCGCGTCCTTGCCCATGGGAATCATGATCTCCAGCGGAATGGGCAAGGGTAACGGAATGCCGATTCCCACGGGAGCAACGGCGTCACCCACGGTCGCGTGGAGATCCGCGATCGCTTCATCAAGCTCAGTGGTGTCGATTCGCTCCGAAACCGGCTCCGATGAGCCGGAAGCGCTCGATGACTCCCTCTGGGAAGTCCTCTGCGCCGTGCGAGACTCACCGGCCACTTTTCTTTCGCAGGGAGCGCCGACCGACGCGGCTTTTCCCGGGCAATCCCCTTGCAAGACCACCCGACGATTCATCGATCGAGTGGCTTCCGTATCATTGGAATGCGACGGATGAGCTTTTCCGTAGCCCCTCGGCGCGAGCTTTTCCCGCGGGACTCCCAGCTTCACCAGCTCGTCGACCACCGCCTGCCCGCGCATCCATGAAAGGCGACAGTTGTTCTCTTCAGAACCTATGGCGCACGTATGACCGTCGACGTAGTACGTGGTTATTTTCGAAAGCTCGGGATCCCCAAGGGCCTGCACGATCGCGCCCGAAATGCTCTGGAGATTCGGCAGCGATTCCGGTTTCAGGATCGCGGAGCCGAAATTGAAGAGAAGCGCATCACTCCTGAACGTAACCTCACAATCCTTCTTCAGGCCCTCCACGATGACGTCCTTGGGTATGAGACGGGGGCCCCCTTTGGGAATAAGACCCGTCTTCTCATCGGATCCTTTCAACTTTTGAAAGTCTTCCCAGGATTCCGAAAATGCGGGGGAGGGTAAGGCCGCCAGTATAATCAGCGCTGTCAAGAGCCACATGTGCATGATCAACTCCTTATCGCGGAGATCTCGCTCCCGTCAGTCTATTGTTGCGGCGCCTGGGGAGCGATCCCCGGAGATTGCTGCTGCCCCGGCGGGGGACCGCCCATTTGGGGTGCGGACGTCCCATCAAGAACGTTGAAGGACAAGTCCGCGGCAGCCCACTTGCTCGGCTCGGTTCCACCGAGAGCAAAGCCGATATCCTTCAACACCAGCCCGGGGTTCTTGATGGTGAGGAATGTGCCGCCTCCGGGACTCTGCTCCAAGGGAGCGCTGAGCTCTTGCTGGAGGGACTGCACGTTCCCCAACACCGGTTCGATAGAAGCTATAACCTTGATCCGTTCAGTCCCCGCCGGACCCATCAGCTTGAACGCATAGTCGCTCCCTTCAGGTGGAATCCGGTAGGTTTTGCCCCCGTCGATCTTGTTATTCGGGTGCCACTTGTTCGGGAAAAGTATTGTGGTTCTCCCGCTTGTGCCGATGTTGAGCATGGCCAAGTAGCAATCTCGGTCTGCGGTAAAGCCGAATACCACCGTATCCGCCAATTGGTACGAGGTCTTCTCACCTTCGGTCCACACCTGGAAGCCAATGCCGGGCGCTTGGTTCTGAATGCTGTCCGCAAGAGCCATGAGCTCCGCCACGGGGTCCGCGTAACTCCATTGACCCCAAGCCGCCGCAAGCAGAACACCTGATAGCGTCACTAAGAGAAGTCGATTGAATTTCCTGTAATGCCTCATGTAAATCCCTCCGAGATCGTGTGCGTCACCTGGAAAAGCCCAGCAACTGAGTCATTCCGTGCGGGTCGGTCAGGTTGGGCGTTTGCGTCAACGCGCGCTGTCTTCCCTTCCTCGATGCTTCCGCGCAGTATTTCAAGGTCCCCGCCTTGGCGCTCTCGAACGCGGTCCGCAGATCCGGCGCTCCGCTCTTGATCGCTTCGAGGAGATAGTGCGTGAAAACCGACGACTTCAGGCGCGGGCTCTCGTACGAAGATTGGTTATCCAGACACGCCGCCATACACGCTTCGTTGTCATTTCCGTAATTGACAGGGACGGCTTTGGTTTTGAGTGACGGCATTTCCTGACCCGTGTCGGGGTCCAGCAAGGGATAGAACTTTGAGACCAATTCATCGGATTCTACCGCTTCCTTGCTGATTGTGCCGCTGTGACAGGAGTCCGCGATAAGGATCTTGCCCCTAGCGGGTATCTTCTTGACCATACGGTTGAAGTCGTCGTCCAACATGAGATGCTTTCTCTTGAGCGCTTCCCTCCACGAAAGGCGCGGGCCCTCGACATGGTAGAGAACAAATGCCTCGTCCCGCCCATCAGCTTCGTCCAAAGGAGGCTGGTCCGGCAATGAGGCGCCGTGGCCGTTGAAGTAAATGATAACCGAATCCTGAGGCTTTGTAGCCGCGGCCAGCCATCTCAGGGCGTCGGTAAAGCCGGAGTGATTGGCCTCTCGTGCCAGGAGCAGTCGCGTATTCTCTTGTTTCAGCCCCATCTTGGCCTGAAACAGGTCGACAAATTTCCGTGTGTCGTCCTCACAATACTTGAGCTTGCCCAAAGAGACCCCAACAGCGACGCAGTACAGCGACTTGGGGCCTTCCCCAGGATCGGGGTTCTCCCTAACGGGCGCAGGGGCAGGGGCCGGGTTCCCCGCGGGTGAGGCGCCGGCGCCCACGCATAGGTTTATCTGAGCGCTTCCCCATCGCACGTTGCCGGACAACCTCTCGGTCCGGTCCTGAAAAACCACCGCCAGGTCTTTGGACGAACCGCGAAACTGCTTGAATCCGCTTTGCCCCATCTGCTGAAATTCCGCCTCGTCCAGGATCTTGCCCTTCTCCGAGGTGGCGTACGCGACGATCCGCTCGACGCCCGGGGGACCTCCGATCCGATAGACAAAACCGTCCTCAGGGGCGGGAAATTGCCTGGGTGTGTGCGCGGAGATCCTGTTGTCGGCGCCGGAATAGCTGTTTGGCCAGAGCCGAACGATCTTGCCAGAGGTGCCCACGTTCATGATGGAGAGATAGCATTCCCGGTCGGCCTGGAACGTGAGAAGAATCTTGTCCCCGGGCGCCAGATCGGTCTTGTCGGCCTGCAAGGTTATTTTGATATTAGCGCCCGCGTCTCCGTTGGTGGGCAACAGGCTAATGTTCCTCCAGTCCGAAGGCGGCGCGCAGGATTGCGCGGGCGCCTCGGTGGAGGACGAAATGAAGCAAATGAGCAACGCCAGAGACCAGACACCTTTCCTAACAATCATGGCAGGAACTCCCCGTCATACAGACCCACTTATCGACCCTCCTGTCTGTCTCCACCCTCCAGGAACATAATCTCGACACGTCTGTTCTTGAGCCGATTCTCTTCGGTGTCATTGCCGAACTTGGGCCTTGAATACCCAAACCCTTGTGTTCTTATCCTTACCGGGTCGATGCGATGGTTGCCCACAAGGTGCGCCTTGACCGATTCGGCCCTGTCCCATGAGAGCTTTATGTTGCGGTCAAGGTCTCCTCGATTGTCGGTGTGTCCTTCCACGACGAAGTTGCACCCGGACAGATCTCGGGATGCTAAAGCTTTGCCGATCTCCTCCAACTGCCGCGTCGCTTCCCCTCGGGTCAGCTCGGCGGACCATTCGTTGAACAGGATATTGTCGAATCGCAACCGATCTTTGACCACCGTGTGGTTTGCAAAACCCATGAGAGCCCCTACTTCGCTCTTATCGGAAGAGGTCTTTACATGGGAGACAATATCCGTTGAGGTCTTGAACCCACCGCGGTCCAGACTCCTGATCAATCGAATCTTCTCCAAGCCGGCCAACGGCTTGGGATGATCCGGTTTCAGCTCCAGGGCTTTCCTGTAAGCTCTCTCGGCCTGTTCGTTCATCCCCATCACTCGGCACACGTCGCCCAGTCCGAGATGCGCCGCGAACAGATCGGGTTTGTATTTCAGCGCCTCGCGGTATTGAGAGACAGCCCTGTCGAGCAGTCGATTCATTTCCGTCACGTCATCGCGACTGATGGCGGCTAGGTTTTCCAGCGCATCGGCCAAATTGCAGCGCGCCTCCGCAAACGAGGGACATAGTGTGACGGCTTGCTGGAACGCTTCTCTGCGTTGCTCGTAATTGAGCAATCCCACTCCTCGCGCGTAGACTTCCCGGGCTTTATGGCAGTCATCGGCCGCGGCGGTCCCGAGCGCGAGCACAACTACGCCAAGGACCGCACCCACAGCCGATTGAGGGACCAGGAATCGGTGGGTCATCGAACCGCTCCCTGTTCGTCCAATCTCAACAGATCTTACTCAGCCTCACCCACAAGGATAAAACCGCCCCAGAAGAAGGGGTGTTCGAATCCTGCCTTTCGCACTTCCGTCCGGGCTTGCCTCCAAGCGTCTCTCTTGCTCTTCCCCTCTTTGAGGCCCGTGAAGAACCGGTCGGTCAACATCACCGATGAGTCCTCCGCGACCGACCACAGGGTCATGAGCACGGACCTGGCGCCCGCGCACTGAAAAGCTCGCCCCATACTCATGATGCCTTCTCCGGCCAGCCCCACTCCGGTCCCTGTCTGACACGCGGTGAGCGCCGCCACATCAGCATTCATTTTCAAGCCCACCACTTCGCTGATGGTGAGGTACCCATCCGTGCCGGGAGGCACCATAGTGAGGGCGAGAACCGGTTCCATGATGCCTGGTATCTTATTGCCCGCAAACCCGTGCGTTGCAAAAATCAGCCATCGATAATGGTCCAACGTTGGCGCCACTTTGCTAAGAAGAACGTTCTTGCTGGCCTCAAGTCCGGTGAACACGTCACAGTTCGAACCGAATTGACCGCCAAGTGTCGCTGCCAGGTCGGACGTCTTGCTCAGACGGTTCAGTTTGAAGTAACCACCGCTGTCTTCCTCAATCGCGGCCATGAGCGGAAGAAAACGGTTGTTCGCGGCAGACGCCACCCTGGTCTCCTGCCGCGTGGTTTGGGCTCTCGCATCCTGCATTTCGAAGACCGGATCCGCTACAACGAGAACCCGATCGCCGGTCTTCTTCTTCGCGGCCAGAGTTCGCACAAGGCTCATGGCGGTCAATGACTGGTAGTAAGCCAAGGGATACAGGTCCCCCACGTAGGTCAGGCCACTGGGTTCGTCACCCCACTTGCCCTTCTTCCACTCCACAGACCCTCTTGTCACGAGGGCTTCGAAGGGCACCAGAGCCAACATGCCGTCTGGAATGATGCTGACGGAACTGCCTGGCGGGATCTTTTCCAGGGCCCTGGCCAACAGTCTGGTGTAGAGTCCTCTCGCCAGCTCAGCGTCAAACTCGCGCAATTGGACTGCCTCGAAAGCCTTCCGGAACTTGGCCACATCGGTTTCCAGGTCCGCGAGCTTCCAGTCGGTGAGAAATGCGTCGACGATCTTCTTCCCTTGAAGCACCCGCACGCCCAGCCCTTCGCCGAGCACATCAAAAACCACCACGTACTCGTTCGGAGCGAGAACAGCTTCCTCGATCTTAACCGGTTTGGGATACTTGACCGAGGCGTACTCACGGTGGTCTTTCCAGAGCGATTGCACGAACGCGGTCTTTTGCGATTCCAGGGTCTTCACTTGCCTGGAGATGTCGTTATACCGCTCGTTGTCAACGGCCTTGGGAACTATTGGCAGGGCTGTCTTCGCGGATGCAAGTCTGTTGGAAATGTCGGCTTCTTTCTGGAGAAGATCTTTGGGCACATTGAAGTGAACTCCGTCAACATTCTGCGAAAGAATGTCAGTGAATTCACGCGCCCGGACGGATTCACTCGGGGCCATACCCTGTTGAGGTTTATTCTGTTTCAGTGATATCCGCACAAGACCCTTCGCGGGTTCGGATCTGGCAAAACCGTTCACCTTGGACGCCAGGAAGTTCTTCCTCTCCGAAAGGAGCAGAGAAGAGCGGATTTCTTCCGTCAGGTCCAAGGCTTTGGAATAGTTGGTTTCCGCTTCCTTGAAGTTCTTTGTGGCCTCGGCGACCTTTCCCAGCCCGACATAAGCCGTGAACAGCTCATCCGGATTGCCGTCCTTCTGACTTGCCGCCAGGAGCATTTGATAATGCTTCTTCGCTGCTTCGTAATCCTGTCTCAACAAGTAGAGTCTGCCGAGCGAAGAATCATAGTCCGCCTCCTTGAGGAACGGTTCCGCCTGGTCCACTCTGCCTGTGTCCAGATAGAGGTCGCCCACCACCTTTCGCAACCCATCCGTGGCGGCGCCCATCTTGCTCAGGATGTCCAACGCGATTTGAGCGTTTTCAAGGGCTTGGTCGTAACGACCCCAATCGGAGAAAACCTGGCTGATTCTGAGCAGGTAATCCGCTTCTTCTCTGGGGGCGCCCAGGCTTCTCATTATTCCCAAAGCCTCAGTGTAGCTTTCCACGGCTTTCTTATACTCTCCTCGCGACCTGGCGAGGCTGCCGATGTTCGCCAGAGCGAGAGCTTTCGACCGGTTGCGCTCCTTTTCGGCGGCGAGGGCTTGCTCATAATTCTCCATAGCGGCCGCGTGCCGACCACGATTCTTTTCCAGAACCCCCAGGTTGTTGCGCACCATGACTGCGGCCCCGGTCATGCCCGCCTGTTCGAACATCCTCAGCGCATTCCTGTTTTGCTCTTCGGCTAAATCATAGTCACCCGCCGCGGTCGCGGCGACAGCGAGATTTCGTATTGCTATTGCCTCTTCCTTGGAATCCCCGAGCTTCCTGAAAATCTCCAGAGTCCGCTCATAGGCTTCCCGAGCCCTGGCCAACTGGCCGGTCAGGAAGTAGACGTGGGCAAGGTTGGTGAGGGCCTCTTTCTCCGCCTGAAGATCCCTCTTACTCTTGGCCTGCGCGGCCGCGCTCTTGTAGAGCTGCACCGCCTTCACCGGTTCATTTGTCGCCAGATCAATAACATTTCTATCAATGTCGATGGCCAGCTCGGTCAGGAAAAGGACTCTCGGTTTGACCAGTTTCCTGGCCGGCATAGGCGGCTCCACAGCCTTGGGGGTCGGCTGGCGGACCCTCTGGGGTTTCTCATCATCACCCGAGTCAGGGTCGGCTTTCCGCATCAAATCTCTCTCTATCTTGTCAAAATCAACCTCTTTGTCCTCCGTCGGCATACGCGGGCCGATCTGAATACCAATGCCGATCCCGATGCCTCCTCCACCTCGCGATGGGCGACCGGGACTTTTGGATGGGCCCCCACCGGGGCCCGATGCCAGCAAGAAATCGGGTAGAACTATTCCAAGGGCCATCAAGATCATGACTAGTGAGACGAACAGGCCCGCGGCCTTATGTCCTCCCGAGTCAAGTTCGGATTTCCGTGGTATGCGCATGTTGCTCCTCCTTCAAATTCCAGGTCATGGTGAGCCAAAAGCCAGGTTAGCATCAAGCCTACTGACCGCTCCATGCGGCCGTTGGGCGCAAGCGGGCTCGTCCCCTCACGCGCGGATGACATCGAACCTGCGAAGATTCGGCTCCGTCATCCACCCCTGGAAATCCCTCCCGCCTTGTCTCTCTGTTTTCATGACCGGTCGAACCGTAAGCGCCGCCTGTTCTCGGAAAAGGTCGGCTGTTTGGCGCACAGGTTACAAAGCAATTGCTGCGAATGACCTCCGTTTGACCAATCAACGGCGGTCCGGGACGCTTACTAATGACACGGCCCTTCTCGCGCCGACTTCTTAAGACAATCGTTTCCCTGACAGTGGGAACCCACGAAAGGCGTCTTAAACCCCGCTCTCTTCGGAAACGGCGTTCTGCAACCTCACAAATCCGACGAAGAATCCCGCGATCCGTAAGACAACCGCTACACGTAGCGCCTGAGGGACATCATGGTCCGTAGTTCATTCCCAAGATGTTTGGCGGGAATAAACGGTGAACCATCCGGGAACATGATGTCGGTTGGTTGAACAACGAGACCAAAAGCTCTCCTTGCGATCCAAGCGAAAAACTGAAAAGCGTTCGGCCGACCAAATTCACTTGACTGCGTATCCGGCGCCAACCTTCGTTGCTGCGAACGCCGCTCATGCTGTTAAGAAGGCCAACCCTCTCTCGACTTAGGAGGAACAAGGACGTCTTGAAGTAAGTCTAGAGCGGGCAGGTCCAGTTGTCAAGCCGATCTTTGCCTAAATTCAAGAGGGTCCGGAAAGCCTTGTTGGGGATCGACCGTATAAGGCAGGGAGATGCGTCGGACTTCAATCGGCTTAAGAAGCCTGACGCGACTCTCGGAAAGATGGGAGCTTTCTCGAATGTGTTTGACCGATGTATGACGGCTGAGATACGCTCAAGGAAAGACGGCGTGATGTGTTATCGGCTAAGGACGTCCCAAAGATCAACATCAAGGGCCTACAAAGGGAGATTCTTGTCTTGGCCTGGAAGAGTTCTCCCTAAGAAAAGTCTCCGAAACCATGACCGTCCTCTGAGGGGCTGCTCCGGGACGCTGAGGATGAGGAGGCGATTCAGCGAGTCCCGAAGATCTCACGGATTGGTGACGAGCCTGGGCCTGAAACCGTGCGGGGAGATGTGCGCCGTCGGCGCGAGATGTTGAAGGGCCTTGGCGAGCGGACACCGCATTTCTCCTTATTCCTCATGCGGCGTCTTTGGAAGGCGGGGGAGGCGCAGGGGTTCGCTTGCACATATTAGGCTCAACTCTTTGAAAACTCCTATGAGTCTCACAAGAACCATTCTTTCCGATTTTAGGGATTCTTCCGTCGCGGACTGGCCGAATATTTCGGTTCCCGAAAGGGCGGCATGGATCGTCTTTTGTTTTGCATGTGTGCAGTCGGCCTTTTTGGCCCCATACATCGTGCTGATTCCTCATGAGCAGTCCAAGCTCTTCTCAGGGGTGGTGTGCGCAGCAGCCCTGTTGTCGGCATGGGTTGCTCAGATCCGGAGAACGACGCGGCTCAAGCTGTCCGAGGTCGCCGTCTCAGCCACGCTCGCGGTTCTTGCCATTCTGAGCGCTCGGCTCAGCGCAACACCGGAAACGGCGTCCGCGCGGACCTTTGTGGTTCTGGCGTCCGGGCTTGGGGGCTTCTGGTGCGCGAGAATTCTGATGGTATCCGACACCACGCGACGATTCTTTCGGAGCTATTGTTTCATAATACTGGCCTTGGTTCTGGCCCTATGTGGCGTCTCGTATGCGCTGCGCGGCAATATATATGAATTGTTGGACACAAATCCCCATCCCTTGGCCGACCGAATTCTCCTTTTATGGTTTGCGCCTTTGGCTTTGCTCTTGGACAAGCGGGTCACGGCCCGTTTAGCCTCCTGGTTTCTTATGATCGTGAGTTATATGGTGTTCTATCTGATGGCCTTGAGGTCTCTCCTGCTGACGCCCGCTGCGTTAGCGGTTGTGGTCTTGTGTTCGCGTGTCTTGCGGGTGAAGAGCGTCTTGTTGATCTGCGCAGCGATTGCTCTCTCCGTTGCATACTATCTCGCAACCGCGCCGATGGATAAACAATTCAAACCCGGCGCAATACCTATCTTCTATCGAATCGAAAACTACTCTTTCTCGTTGCATATCGCTCTAAAGCGGCCTCTGCTGGGCATTGGGTTAACATCTCCCCGGGATGCGTTTCTGGAAGATTACTCCATCAAGTATCCTGGCATCACCAAAGAGCAATTCGCAGCGGAAGTGAAGCGAGTGAGGGTTTCTGAAAATCTATTTCTCACCTTCCTAGCGGAACTGGGTGTTCCTTTCCTGCTCCTGTACACGTTCGCGATAGGGACCATCTTCGTCAGGCTCATACACATGACGATTCAAGCCGGCGCTACTGCTCCGGCCCTACATCCTTTGGCGCTCTTGCTTCCCCTCTTGGGCGCTCTGATCCACTATATGGTCTGGGACGGGCCGCTTCATCCCCAATCGAGCTGGTTCTTCCACCTGCTGTTGGGGCTTGCGGCCGGAAGCTGGGACGAATCACTCGCCAAGAAGTAAGAAACGAATCTCTTGACCGCAGATATGACTTGGCCTATGGTACTTGATAAGACCTGTGTTTCTGCACGAGATTTCTCTTCGGGACCACGGGCGTTTTGCAAGGGATTGACTGATGACACATGGCGCCCGTGCCGAGGATGCCGGCCCCAGAGAGAGCTTCGTTATCCCCGTTCACATTGAGTCCTTGTTTGTCACGCCAAGCGTCGTCGAACCATGTTTCGGGCGCTAATTCTCAAGGAGTAGAGACAGTGAGCATCAACATTTACGTCGGAAACCTGTCCTTCGATGCGAACGAGGGCCAACTCAAAGAACTGTTTGAAACCTACGGCGCGGTGGAATCCGCCAAAATCATTCAGGACCAATTCACCGGTCGCTCACGAGGATTCGGCTTTGTCGAGATGTCCGATCGTGAGGAAGGTATGCGGGCCATCAAAGAACTGGACTCCAAGGAGTTCAAAGGCCGAAGCCTGAAGGTGAATGAAGCGCGTCCCAGGAAGGGCCCCGGGGAAGGACGGCGTCCTGGAGGAGGTGGAGGCGGAGGCAGATCGCGCTGGTAAGCCACTTCCGCATTTCCTTTCACACGCGGTGACCAACCCTGAGCATGTGGTCGGGTTGCTCACCGCGTTTCACGCCACTGTGCAACCCATGGACGCGAGTCGAATCCGGTGACTCCTCCACACCTCGGCCCCTCGAACTTTGCGCTTTGGCGCACATCCAGCCGGGCCGCGCCGGACCGATCAGGTGAATGTTCGTTCCACCGCGAGGCGATTGTTCCGCTGCTCCGGACCTCGGCGCCGCCTCCCCATTGAAATCCGCGGCCCGTGGTATAATACTATAGTTAACGGCATTGAGATTTGCGCGAAAGGTCACCCTCCCCCTTCCCCCTCCCATCAAGGGAGGGGTCATAAAACCCTCTCCCCTGGCGGGAGAGGGAAGGGAGAGGGGGATTCTAGCCTTAGCCAAAGGCGCAGATCTCAACGCAGCCTTCTATAAAATCGCGCGTGGCAGCGTGCGCCTATTCGGTCTACTCCGCACGCTCGTTTTCGCGAGTCAGCCGTGTTCCAACAGCCTTAGCGTCACCAACGAAACAGGAGGTAGGGAAGATGGGAGCCAAGAAGATTCTCATACTCGCTGGCGATTTCGTTGAGGATTATGAAGTGATGGTGCCGTTTCAGGCGCTCCTGATGGTCGGCCACACGGTCCACGCGGTTTGCCCGGACAAGAAGGCTGGCGAGCGGGTGCGCACCGCTATCCATGACTTTGAAGGAGATCAGACCTACAGCGAGAAACCAGGGCACAGCTTCACGCTCAACGCCACGTTCTCCGACATCAAGGCTGAGGACTATGACGCCCTAGTGATTCCCGGGGGACGTGCGCCGGAATACATCCGGCTTAATCCCAATGTCCTGAAAACGGTCCAGCACTTCGTGGAAAAACGCAAACCGATTGCCGCGGTCTGTCACGGCGCCCAAGTGTTGGCCGCGGCAGGGGCGCTTGAGGGGAGATCGTGCTCAGCGTATCCAGCGGTGGCGCCGGATGTGAACCGGGCGGGCGGCGCATGGGTGGATGTGGGATTCGAAAAGGCTCATGTCGATGGGAATTTGGTGACTGCGGCAGCCTGGCCTGCGCATCCCGATTGGCTGGCCAAATTCCTGGGCCTGCTCGGAACAAAGATCGAGCCCTGATATCCCGGATGCGTTACGAGCCTGTGTCTCACCCAACTGTGTGTCATTGCCGGCTTTGGCCGACGGTCTCATCAGGATGAGCGGCTCGGACTCATGGAAAAACCTTGACATTTTCCTCTTTTGTACGATACTCGAACGCGAAACACGGGATGAGAGACGGACTCGTGGACGATCCGGTCTTCGAATACAAGATACTGGACGCAGTCCAGAACAATGACGGCGCGATCACCCAGAGACACATGTCCCAGCGCCTGGGGAGAAGTGTCTCGTCAGTGAACTTCGCGCTGAGACTCCTCGCAGCCAAGGGATTTATCAAGATCACGGGGAGTAACCCGCGAAGTCTGCGGTTCAACCTCACGCCCAGCGGCATTCTCCACAAATCGATCCTGGCTTACAACTTCCTGAAGCGTCAAAGAGCGCTGTACGACGAAGTGCGCAACGGACTGATCCGAAATCTCGAACAAATAGTGAGCGACGGTGTGAGAAGTGTTTCTGTTTACGGCTGGAGCCCTTTTACGGAATCCGCGGTCCTCTATCTGGTCTCTAAAGGAATAAGAGTGAATGCCATTTACGTCGGTGGGCCGGAGGAGGTGGGGCATTGGCATACCATCCCAATGCGACTCATAGATGAATTTCACCCTGACTGTGACGTCTTGGCGCTCATGGAACCCCTTCCGGAAGGGCATGATATGAGAATAACCGTTCGGCTGGTCACTTGCTTTCCGCCTCACTGACGGCGCCGTCGGACGGAGCACAAATCAAATTTGGTTGCAAAATCGGTGTAATACCACATGCCTGGGCATGTTTGGCGAAGCGGAGCTTTAAGTAAAATACCTCTCTTATCAAAATTGACGCTGTCCCTAAAGCGCTCCGCACAACCCCGTTTTGTAGCTATACGAAAGCCGGTTGTCGTTGATGAGCAGCCTTATCGTATCGTTGGTGATACCGAGCCTTAACCGAGCTCATTTGCTGCGCCCGACCATCGAGAGTGTCCTCGGCCAGGACTACCCGCTGATCGAGTGCATCGTGGTGGACGGCGGCTCCACTGACGGCACCCTGGCGCTGCTCAAGACCTACGGAGACCGCATTCGATGGGTATCGGAGCCTGATCAGGGGCACGCGGACGCAATCAACAAAGGATGGCGCATGTCCCGAGGGGAAGTCCTGGCATGGCTTAATGCGGATGACATCTGGGAGGCGCCCTCTGCGGTCCGACAAGTGGTTGCGTTCCTCGAAGAGCGCCCCCATGTGGACGTGGTGTACGGAGATTGTGGGAACATTGACGCGGATGGAACGCTTGAGGGCATGTCATACGTCCGTGATTGGGATCTGGCGTACGCGGTTAAGTTCCATGATCACTGTATACCGCAACCAGCGGCCTTCATCCGGAGGGCCATACTGGAGAAGGTGGGTTTCCTGGACACACGCTTCTACGCTATGGACAAGGAACTCTGGTGGCGTATCGGGCTGCATGGCGCCATACAGCGCATACCGTGCCTCCTGGCGCACGCACGCTCCACGAGTGGCAAGAGCCATGATGGGCCGCAAATGGCTGAAGATTGCGTGCGGCTTGCCCGTCATTTCTTTGCGTTGGACCAGGTTCCCCCGGAGCTGATGCAGGAGAAACGACGGGCTTTGAGCAACGCCTATCTGCGTGGCGTGGACTACGCATACCTCTTCGGGCCCCACTGGCTGCTCATGTGTAAGTATACCCTGGCCGCCTTGATTGTGGATCCTTCCAATGTTCCTTTCCTCGCGCGGCGCTTGGGTCGCTTTCTTTTCAGGCGCCGCGGTCAGGGCCGGACGCCTGCGGGAGGCACGCGCCTGGCGGACAAGCCGGCCGCGTCTCTCCGAGAAAAGGCGGATCGCCCAGCCTCACACTCAAACATGCAATGAAGCGCCACACCGTAAGCCTGTCCATAGACGTCCCCTCCTGGCTTTACCGGTTGTTGCGCGGGCTCAGGCGGAGAGTTCCGCTGCTGCTCAACAAAGGCGTTGCGGCGAACCTCTTGGGCGATCGGGACATAGAGTGGTCGTGGGTGGCTTCGCACATTCCAGAAGGCCCGGGTTTGTGTCTTGATTTCGGCGCCGGCGGGAGCATGTTGGGGTTGATCGCGGCGATGCGGGGGTTCGAGACCACCGCTTTGGACCTCAGTAGTCCTGATTGGGACTACATCGATCCCCGGCTCTCCTTTGTGCGGCAAGATATCCTCGAATGCACGCTTCCTGAAGGCCGATTTGACCTCATCATCAATTGCTCCGCGGTAGAACATGTGGGGCTCGCGGGCCGCTATGACGGGGCCTCGAGTCGACCCGACGGCGATCTGGAGGCTATGGGGATAATGCGGAGGCTCCTTAAGCCAGACGGGAAAATGATACTCACCGCTCCCGTCGGCAAAGACCAGGTCTTTGCGCCTTATTGTCGGGTTTACGGGCGGAATCGTCTCCCCGCGCTCCTCCATGGATACTGTGTGCAAGAGGAGGCTTTCTGGGTCAAAGACGCTGCCAATCGATGGGCGCCCTGCGCCAAGGAGACTGCGCTGGATTTTGAAGCGTCCGCGGGATCGGGCAGAGCGTTGAGTGACGTGTACGCTCTGGGGTGCTTTGTGCTCAAGGGTGGACCTGCGCAGGACGTAAATCGGTGATCACGATCTTCACCACTCCCAAGCCCTTCCGCGGGGACACAAAAGTCCGCCAGTACAATGCAATTCGGAGTTGGAAGCGTCTGTGCCCTGAGGTTCAGGCGCTCTTGATAGGCGACGAGGAGGGGACTGACCGGGCCGCTGCGGAGTTGGGTGCGGCGCACATCCCTGATGTCGAAGGTAACGAGTACGGCACGCCGCTTGTAAGCTCAATTTTTGCCCTGGCGTCTGAGCACGCCCGGTATCGTCTTCTTTGTTACGTGAACGCGGACATTATCTTAACGGGCCGTTTCATTTGGTGCGCAAGGGAAATTACGCAGCGCTGGAGTCGATTCCTCATGGTGGGGCAACGGTGGGACTTGGATATAGACAGGCCCATTGACTTCAGCCGGCCTGACTGGGAAGAGGAGCTGGTTTCCGAGGTGATGGCGGCCGGCAAACAGATGTCCCCTGACGGGATCGACTATCTCCTTTTTTCAAAGGGATTGTACCGGGAGCTGCCGCGATTTGCTGTTGGACGGGCAGGCTGGGACAACTGGATGGTGTATCGGGCCTATTCATTAGGGGCCCCTATTGTAAATGCGAGCGCTTTTGTCACCGCGGCGCACCAGAATCACGACTACTCTCACCTCCCGGAAGGAATTGCGGGCGTCTGGGAAGGACCAGAAGCCTTGCGGAACCGGGAGCTGGCCGGCGGGAGATACTCCATATTCACCATTGAGGATGCAAACTTCCGGTTTAGCAAGTCCGGCTGCATCGAACGCCAGTTTATCGTCCGGAGGCGCCTACGCCGCGTGGTGGCGGCGGCGATGGATTTCTCCCCTTCTTGGGCCCTGAAACCTGCTCGAAAAGCAAAGGAGCTGCTGGGCAAGTGGCGGAAGCGTGTGTGGCTCGCTGGTACGGGCTCGGGTTGATTTCGAGACCGATTTTCTCCGGTTGATCTAAATCCAAGGTCTGTCTCTTTTCTTGCTGGCGGCCAAACTAAGCCGGATGCGGTTTGGCCGCATACCGATGAATGAGAAAGGCATCTGTAGCTACCATGTCGGAATTACATCGATGTTCATGTGCAGCCACAAGAGCTTATGCGTCCACAAGTCCTCTCTGTGGGAATGGGGGAGCTGTATTCTGGTCAAGAAGAGTTGGCGACTGTGATCTCACAAGCATCCGAGACAGTCACAGCAGGGAATTCCTTCGCCCCCACGGCGGGATCATTAGAGCGTTTCCTCGGCCCCAAAATTGACAGATGCCCGATCTAAGGATATGAGAATGAGGCCGACAATCCAGCAGCAGGTGTCAGTCCCGCTAATAGGCTAGTCCGAAACGTCTGAGGGCAGACACGATGCCATGTGACTCGATCGTTGCCGAGCTATTTTCCAGGTGCGTTCAGGCCATTCGAGACGGGGTCATGATCCAGCGCGCAAATAGACAAGACAAGGAGTTCCATTTTCAGAATTGGGTGCAACCTCGCCTCGTAGAAACGGGTTTTGCTTATGAAGTAGGAGGGCGTAATAGTTATCCGGATTTCCGGGTGGTTCAGCTCACAGAAGGCTAAGAAGTGAAGGGTCTCGCGTACCCTGGCCGAGAGGTAAACTATGACTGCAACAGCCAAGTGCCCACCGGATATCACAACGGACGGACAATCTTCTATGTTTTTGGACGTTATCCCAAACAACCCGACGGAGACACTTATCCGGTTCTGGATTTAGCAATATGCCACGGGGACTTTCTTAATGCTGATCATGAATATGTCCATGAAAATCGAAGAGTAAGAGGCTTTGGCAGCTACGGGGATATCATGATAAGAGACAGGAAGATGTACGTCGCGCCAACGCCCTTTGGCTTGCTCTCCGGCGTGGCGCACCTGCACACATTGATCCTCCCCATGGGTACGACGGTTCCGGCGGGATTCAAACAGACGGGCGAGCTTGTGCGTACGGAAGCCGACCACTTGATCGTAGGCTATAGGTTCGACCTACGGGGAAATGTCCTCTCCCCCAGGAGGGTCCCGAACCCCTCGGCCGGGAGGGAGCACGTGTTTGTCGCTTGGCGACTTGATCACGGGTCCGATCAACAGGTTTCGATGCGTGACGTCTCGATGAGTCGGTGAGTCACAGCATAATGACTGTACCAATGAATGCTGATGGGATGATCCAATCCGAGCCCAGGCTCGTTCAAACGGATAAGTTCCCATTTGAGTTTCTTTCCGCCGTAGCGCTGCGGGAAAGCTGGCGAAAGGAAATCTATCGACCGGTTTACCATCTTCACAAATGGTGGGCGAAGCGGTTGGGATCGGTATTTAGAGGAATTCTTCTGGGATGCTTGTTGGAGGAATCAGCGGACTTGGAGGAAGCCTTCTACCAAAGGCACGATTTTGGAGCTGTATCCGTCTTCGACCCATTCATGGGCGGTGGCACAACTATTGGTGAAGCGCACAAGCTTGGGTGTGTGGCCCTGGGACAGGATATCAATCCCGTTGCCTGCGAAAGCGTTCGCGTCGCTTTTGGACCACTCAACAGGTATCAACTGCAAAGCGCTTTCAACGGGCTCTCGTCCACGGTTGGTCAACGTATTCGAGAACTCTACAAATCTGAGGATGATGAGGGCCGATCTTGTGACGTTTTGTACTATTTTTGGGTCAAGCAAGCGGCCTGTCCTGAGTGCGGCGCGAAAGTGGATTTGTTCAACCATTATCTGATCGCGCGGAATGCCTATCCAGACCGGAAACCGGACGTCCAGGTCTTGTGCCCTCGCTGTGGTGGTGTTTTTTGCTCGACGAACGGCAAGACCCCGACGGTTTGTGACCGTTGCGGACTAGAGTTCGATCCTCGTTTGGGCCCCGCCAGAGGGGCCAAGGCTATCTGCTCAACCTGTTCCCATTCGTTTTCTATTGTTCAAGCGGTTAGATCCACAGGTCAGCCTCCACCACATCGGCTTTATTGCAAGCTCTTGCTTACGCCCGAACGGCAAAAGCGCTACTTGCCAACCACTTCAGCGGATCTCAATTCCTACTATGAATGCTCGGTCAGGTTGCGTGACGAGTTGCAGCGCGGATCTATACGCAACCCCCAGGCTCTTCTAGACCAAGGTTATAACACTCGCCAAGCTCTGAGCTACAATTATCGCGCCTGGCAAGATTTTTTCAATGATCGGCAACTCCTTACGCTCGGATGGTTGCAGAAAGCTATTGCAGAGGTATCGTCCCCCAGCGCTCGAGATGCTCTCTTTACTCTCTTTTCAGGTGTATTGGAATTCAACAATATGTTCGCCTCGTACAAGGGAGAAGGCACCGGCGCTGTTCGCCACATGTTTTGGCACCACATTCTCAAGCCGGAGCGCACGCCGATTGAAGCCAACATCTGGGGTACCCCCAAGAGTTCTGGTTGCTTCTCAAACCTCTTCAGAACCCGTCTCCTGAGGGCGTTAGATTATCGAGCTGATCCGTTCGAGGTCGACGTGCACGGCGCGGGCAGGGTGTATGCTTGCAGCAGGCCGTTTTCAGGACGCGTAGAAGACGATTGGCCAAAGATGCATGATTTCGCCGGCCGCGGCATCTATTTGTCTTGTCACAGCTCTTGTGATACTCGCCTTGCGGATTCCTGCATAGATCTGGTCGTAACCGACCCCCCGTTTTTTGATAATGTTCATTACTCCGAGTTGGCTGATTTCTTTTACTCGTGGGAAGTGTTGTATCCGCATGGGTTTCTTCGCGATGGGAAAACCACCCGTAATGATAAGGAGGTCCAGGATTCTAATGCGCAAGCATTTGCACGAAAACTGAAAGATGTCTTCGCAGAATGTCACCGGGTTTTGAAAGAAGATGGACTACTTGTTTTCACGTATCATCATTCTCGCGCCGAAGGCTGGGCATCGCTCATTCTAGCCGTCTATGGGGCAGGATTTACCGTCGTTAATGCGCATCCGGTTAAGGCCGAAATGTCTGTTGCCACGCCGAAGTCCCAAGCTAAAGAGCCTATCCAACTGGATGTGATTCTCGTCTGCGTCAAGCGAGAAAGAGATTTGCGGACGCCGGCCAAGCCTGAAGAGGCTGTTAGGAGGGCGATTCAAACGACTGGTCAAAAGACATTGCGCCTTGAGTCAGTTGGCTTGAAGCTGTCCGAGAATGACAGACGGGTGACTCTCTTTAGTCAGTTCATTTCTGAATTAGGCCCGATATATTCCGGACAGGACGCGGTTGATCTGTTTCATCAACACCAACCTGTGCTGGAAAGCGCCGCCACCCAATCCACAGGCGCAGGTCACCTCGTGAAAGCGAGTCCGGGTTTCAGAAAGATCCCTAGCCAACAGATCTCACTGCAACTTGATTGAATTTTGCCAGGCTGTCTCCCACAGATTCCTTGGGCAGCTTATAGGTG
>Ga0194126_10005561_pt1 | contig 18472 bp, 14 predicted proteins | sample TA2KigC150mmetaG_FD_148641 | JGI IMG/M metagenome (GOLD analysis project Ga0194126, IMG submission 148641) | Freshwater microbial communities from Lake Tanganyika, Tanzania - TA2015035 Kigoma Deep Cast 150m | ecosystem: Environmental > Aquatic > Freshwater > Lake | place: Tanzania: Lake... | reverse complement strand
GCCACGATCTTCACAGTGTTCAGTCTCGGCGCTGGCGGTGATGCGGGCGTTCAGGCCGAGATCGACGCACTGCGTGCCGACCTGCGCGCCTTCCAGCGGAGCCAGTCGCAGGGCACGCTCGATACCGAGCGCGCTGCCGAGATTCGCACCATCGTGAAGGACGCCCTCGCCGACGCAGGCACCCGCACGATGATGCAGGATGGCCGGGGCCAACCCAGCTTCCAAGGTGACAGTTTTTATCGGCTCGATGCGACCGGCACCGAGATCACCTCGGCCGACGGAAACTTCCGCTACCACCTGAACATCCAGATGCAGTTGCGGTTCATCTGGAATCATCGGGAGGAACTCGGTGACACCCAGGGGTTCGAAAACCGACGCTTGCGCTTCATCATGGATGGTCACGCGTTCGGCAAGGAGTGGCGCTACATGTTGCAGGTGTCGCGACCGAGCGGCGTCCCGTCGCCTCTGGTGCCGGACATCGAGGATGCCTGGGTCGCCCGTGTGCTCTCCCCCGAACTCCAACTGAAGATGGGGCAGTTCAGGCCCGGTTTCACGCGTGAGGAGGGCATGAGCTCCGCGACGACGCTCTTCATGGAGCGCAGTGCGCTGAACAACTACTTCCGTGCCGCGCGTTCCCGGGGCATTGCCCTCGAGTGGGAGACGGAGCACTTCATGTGGCGCAGCGGTTGGTTCGACGGCATCACGGTGCGGTCGCCAGTGACGCCTGATGAGGCCGGCTACAACACCGGGAACACCGTCAACCTACCTTGGGACAACAGGTTGGCGATCGATTGGGCGTTCTCCAGCCGCTTTGACTGGAAGCTCGCGGGAACCTGGAACGAGTTGCGCGACTACACCCCGTGGCTCGACATGAAGGGGCAGGCCACCAATCTCGGGGTGGCTGTTGACGCGGAACAGGCGAGTCCATCGGCCCCATTCCCATCCGATCCGTGGATGCTCGAGGTGACCGCCGATCTCATGCACAAGCAGGCGGGTTGGTCGATCTTCGCGTGGGGTGTCTTTCGTCGTGTGCAGAGCGACTTGGGCCAGTCGAACCAGTGGGGTGCGCTCGTGCAGGCCAGCACGATGCTTGCTGAGCGTTGGGAGACCGGCGTGCGGTACAGCATTGGCGATACGGGAGCCGACAGCAGTGATGCGTATCCCATGCTCAGCCTGCTTGAACTGAACTTGAGCTACTACTTCCACAAGCACCTCATGAAGGTCCAGTTGGACATGGGCTACTCCTTCGAGGGGCTGAGCACCAACAGACTCGGCAATGGCTTCGCCACGTCGAGCGCCAACCTGCTGCCGGATGTCCAGCCACCGGGTGGCGACGTCTCGGGACAGGTGTACATCGGCATCCAGTACCAAGTGCTCTTCTGAGGCTGGCGCGGGGCGTATGCTCAAGCGCCCATGCTGTCCGTATCGAGCGCTCCATCCACGATCGAACGCACGGAACCGTCCGCCGGATCCTCGCCCGCCGGCGCCGATCCGTGCGTCTTGCTGATCCTGGGGGCGAGTGGCGACTTGACGCATCGCAAGCTCATCCCATCGATGTACGAGATGCACTGCCTCGGTGCATTGCACCCCTCGACGGCGATCCTGGGCATGAGCCGGACCGCGAAGACGGATGAAAGCTGGCGTACCGAGATGCGCACCGCCGTGCAGGCCTCGGTGCAGGGTTTCGACTCCACGCGCTGGCAGTCCTTCGCGGAGCGACTCTTCTATCACGCGGGCGATGCAGCTGCGCAGGCGACCTATCCGGCGCTCATCGAGCGGCTCGGAGCGTTGGCTGCTTCGCGCGGGACACGGGGCAACATCCTCTTCTACCTTTCGGTGGCGCCGTCCCTCTATGAGCCCATCGTGCAGTGCATCGACGAGGCGGGCCTGGTCACGGAGGGCAAGCGCTGGTGCAGCATCGATCCGAAGGGCCGTTCATGGCAGCGGATCGTGGTGGAGAAGCCCTTCGGCACCGATGAAGCGAGCGCGGTAAGCCTGAACCGAGCGCTCGGCCGGGTCTTTGAGGAGGACTCGACCTACCGCATCGACCACTACCTGGGCAAGGACCTGGTGCAGAGCCTTCTCGTCCTGCGCTTCGCCAACAGCATCTTCGAGCCGGTGTGGAATCACCGCTACATCGACCATGTGCAGATCACGGCGGCTGAGACCGTGGGCGTTGGCACGCGCGGGGCGTTCTACGAGCAGACCGGCGCCGTGCGCGACATGATCCAGAGCCACCTCATGCAGGTGCTCGCCTTCGTCGCCATGGAGCCACCGAACCGGATGCGTGCCAACGAGATCCGCAGCGAGAAGATCAAGCTCATCGGTGCAATTCGACCGACCGCTTCGGCCGATGTGATGACCCACGGTGCCTTGGGCCAGTATGGACCCGGTTCCGAGCCCGCCTATGCACAGGTGCAAGGAGTTGCGCCTGGCTCGAAGGTCGAGACCTTCGCGGCCATCAAGCTGCATTTGGACACATGGCGCTGGGCGGGCACGCCGTTCTACCTGCGCACGGGAAAGGCCATGCGTGCCAAGCGCACCGAGGTCGTGGTGCAGTTCAAGGCGCCAGCTGCGGACCTCTTCAAGGGCGTTCCGCACGGCGCGGGCGGCGTGCAGGGAAACCGCCTCGTCATCGAGATCGCTCCCCGCGAACGGGCGGAACTTCGCTTCGAGAGCAAGGTCCCCGGCCGACGCATGGCGATCGCGCCGGTGGCGATGGAGGCCGACTTCCGCAAGGAGTTCGGTGGGCATGCGGTCGAGGCATACGGGCCGTTGATCATCGATGCGATGCGCGGCGACCAATCGCTCTTCAAGCACCGCACCGAGGTCGAGGGCGCATGGAGCGCCGTGATGCCGTTCCTCGACGCACGCAGCGCGCTGCTGCGCGAGGGCATCGCGGGCAACTACACGCAAGGTTCGTGGGGACCTAAGTCGGCCGACGACATGATGCTGCGTGATGGCCGCGCCTGGCACGACGGCTGAGCCATGTCGATCGATCCATATGACCTCGTCGACGAGTCCTTCGTGGCGCCCACGCTCCCGGGTCGCGTAGTCACCGGTACGGATGCCGATGAGGTGCACGGTTCGCTCGGCGCTGACCTGCTCCTGCAGGCGAACAACTGCGTGCGCTCATTCGGCGACTTCCACCTCGCCTTGTCCGGTGGCTCGACGCCGCTTCCCTTCTATCGATGCCTGATGGTCGATCCGCGGTTCCGGCAGTTGCCGTGGCAGCGCACGCACCTGTGGGTCGTCGATGAGCGTTGCGTTGCGCCTGAGGACGACCGCTGCAATTTCCTTCACATCCGGCAGACCATCGTCGAGCACGTGGACATCCCGCCGCAGCAGGTGCACCCGATGGATGCCCACCTTCCCGGCGCAGCGGCGGCCTATGACCAGGCACTGCGCGAAACGCTCGCCTGGCGCGAGGTTGGCCATGACCGGCTCGATTTCGTGCTGCTGGGGATGGGCGGTGATGGCCACACGGCAAGCCTGTTCCCCCACAGCCCGGCGCTCAAGGAGCGCACCGCACTCGTCGCATCCAACGATGGTCCGACCGTCACGCCGCCCGCCCGCGTCACGATGACCTACCGGCTGTTGAACGCCTCGCGATTCGTGGCCGTGCTCGTAATGGGTTCATCCAAGCATGCGATGCTCGAGCGCGTCGCGCGTGCAGACGCGGATGATGCTGCGACCCTGCCGATCCGGGGCATCGTGCCGACTGGCGGTGAACTCCGTTGGTACCTCGATCGCGCCGCGTGCACGGGCGTTCAAGCATCCTGACGCAGTGCCTCACGCGCCCTGCGCATCCAGGAATCCCTGCAGGATCACGCAGGCGGCAAGTGCATCGCGGATCGCCTTCTTCTGTCCGTGGGTGCGGCCGCTGCGTTGCAGGAACTCCTCGGCATCCATGCTCGAGCAGCGCTCATCCTGAAGGTGGATCGGCAGGTCGGTGCGCTGCCGCAGCAGTTCGACGAACGAGCGCACGATCTTGGCGCGGGGTCCCTCGGAGCCATCCATGTTGAAGGGCATGCCGACAACGAGGTCGGTCGGGTCATGACTCTCGATGGCGCGAAGCACGGCATCTCGGATGAGGTCGTGCGTGGTGGCCTGCACCACCTCGAGCGGCATGGGTAGGCGGAGCACGCTGTCCGCCACGGCCAGCCCCGTACGCTTGTCGCCCAGATCGATGGCGAGGAATCGCGGCATCAACGGAGCGACGGCGGAAGACGCGCCACGAGGTCCTTGACCTGCTCGGCCAGATCGGCCCGGCAAACGAGCGTGGCGTCCTTGGTGCGCACGATGATGACCTGGTCAAGCCCGATCGTCGCGACGGTGTGCGATGGATCGTCACTGGCGACCACCACGTTGGTCGAGCCCACATGCTCTGTCACGCAGGATGCACGGTTGCCCGCGTCATCGGCCGCCAGCGTCGACCCCCAGCTCGGCCATGACCCCACGTCTTTCCACTCGACCGGCATCGGCACGGTGCAGACCGAGAGCGAGGCATCCACGCTCGCAGGCTCCATGAGCGCCACGTCAACACTCACCTTCGGCAGGCTTGGATAGACCTCGGCGACGGTGGGAGCGAGGTCGGCACCGCGCGCGGCGGCTTCATGGATTCGCATGAGCCCGGCGTGGCTGTCGGGGCGGAACCGTGCGATCGCGTCGAGCACGGTCCTGGCATGCAGCACGAACATGCCGCTGTTCCAGCCGAAGCGGCCGCTGGCCACGTATTCCTGTGCGCGCTTGATGTCGGGCTTCTCGACGAAGCGCTTGCAGTGGACAGCCCGTGCGAAGCCCGGCACGGCGTCGCCGTACTCGACATAGCCATACCCGGTCGCTGGATGGGTCGGCGTGATCGCGAACGTCGCGAACCTCGTTGGGTCGGCCTCGACGAGTGCGAAGCCGGTCTGCATGCACGCCTCAAACGTCGTCTGTGGCGTGATGAGGTGATCGGCTGTCAGCACGCAGAAGATGGCGTTCGGATCGCGCGCGGCCAGCACCGCCGCCGTGAAGCCCACGGCGTTCAGCGTGTCGCGACCGATCGGTTCGCCGAGGAAGTTCGTGGGTTCAAGCCCGGGTACCGCGCGGAGTACCTGATCCCGGGCTGCAGCTGCGGCGCACACGAGCCGTCGTTGCGCGGGAACGAGTCCTGCGATCCGCTCGCCGGCGATCTCCAGCAGGCTGCGGCCGCCGATGAAGGGCACGAGCTGCTTGGGCATCGCCGAACGGCTCATTGGCCAGAGCCGCGTCCCGCTGCCGCCGGCCATGATCATTGCATAGCGCACCATCCGGGTGATGCTACGCGCTCGCCCGGTACGCTCCACGCATGATCGCACGCCTGCACGGCACCCTCGAGGAACTCCACGACGGCACCGCGCTTGTGCGATGCGGCGCCGTCAGCTACGAGGTGCTGGTGCCCGCGGCCGACCAGATGCGACTGGCGGGTGCCGTCGGCAGCGAGCTGGAGTTCGTGACGCTGCACTACCTTGAGTCGCAGGGGCAGGGCAGCAGCTTCTGGCCCCGGCTGATCGGGTTCCGGACCGTCCGCGATCGTGAGTTCTTCGAATTGCTCACGACCGTGAAGGGGATCGGCAACCGCAAGGCGCTCCGTGCGCTGCAACTGCCGTTCGGTCAGGTGGCCCAGGCGATCGTCGATCGCAATCTGGCCCTGCTCACGAGCCTCCCCGAGATCGGGCGCAAGACCGCCGAGACGATCGTGGTGGACCTGAAGGACAAGATGGGACCGTTCCTTGACCTCGGCACACCGGTCGCAGGTGCAAAGGGTGCCGTGCCGGCCGCTGCAGGACAGCTCGCGCTCGATGCCATGGCGATCCTGGTCCAGCTGGGCGAGAGCCGTGCAGGTGCGCGCGACCTGGTCGATCGTGCGCTCGATGCCGAGCCCGCGCTGGCGAGCGCCGACGCCGTCGTCACCGCCGCCTTCCGCTTCAAGTCATCGTGACGGATTCGCTGGCTGCTGGGCGATCCGCTCCTCGATGTGATCGAGATGGCGGTCAGCCAGCGGCACGCCAAGATCATCCGCGATCATCGCGCGCACGCGCTCGGTGAATGCATCGATGCCAGCAGGTGGAGGAGGCTCAAGGACTGCCAAGAGCCGCAGGGTGGCCGAGCACGGGATCACCAGGCTCCACAGCACGCCTGCATTGGCCGGGATGCCGCGGAGCGACAGGACGACCACCCGAGCCTTCATCTTTCCTGCAAGCGATGCGAAGCCCGGCATGAAGCGATAGATCTGTCCGCTCGGACGAGCGATGCCGCCCTCAGGGAAGACGCCAAGGGCACCCCCCGCACGCAGGTGCGTCATGGCGACCATCAGCGATTGGGTGTCGCGGCGGTCATAGTGGACCGGGATGATCTTCTGCAGCCGCCAGAACCACCCGAGCACCCCGACCATCTGCTCGGCGGCCATGAACCAACGAAGCCTCCGTCGCATGGACAACTGCACCAGGATCGGATCGACCCCTGCAACATGGTTGCACACGACGATGACCGGACCTGCGGCCGAATCATCCAACAGGGCTCGGGCCTCGGGCGTAAAGCCCTCGATGCGGTAGCCGTGCACGCGCCGGGTCCAAAGCCATCCAAGCTGGGTGCAGAACGCACTGACATCGTCGGCGTCCAGCCTCCGCCGTCCCGCCGGCAGGAACCAGCCCCAGATCCAGCACCACAGGAGGATCCAGCCGGCCACGGCGAGAACCACCACGATGGTCGTCGCCGTCATCCAGGGTTCCGTGGTTGCGGGTTCGACAACGGGCATGCATGGGCATTATGCCGTCCGGCCGTTGCGCTATCCTCGCCCTGATTTTGCCCTGAGCCAAGACCATGCCACGACGCGACGACATCTCCACCATCCTGATCATCGGCAGTGGCCCCATCGTCATCGGCCAAGGCTGCGAATTCGACTACTCGGGCACGCAGGCGTGCAAGGCCCTGCGGGAGGAGGGCTATCGCGTCGTCCTGGTGAATTCGAACCCCGCGACGATCATGACGGATCCGGGCTTCAGCGACCGCACCTACATCGAGCCGATCACGCCGGAAGCGGTGGAGCGGATCATCGAGAAGGAGAAGGCGCTCGGCACCCCGATCGATGCTGTGCTGCCCACCCTCGGTGGCCAGACCGCGCTGAACTGCGCCTGCGCGCTCTTCGACCGCGGCATCCTCAAGCGCCATGGCATCACGATGATCGGTGCCGATCGCCAGATCATCCACCGCGCCGAGGACCGCGAGGCGTTCCGCCGCATCGTCGAGGGCCTTGGCCTGCGACAGCCGAAGGCACGCACCGTGACCACGCTCGAGGACGGCCGAGCGTTTCTCGAGGAGATCGGCCTGCCTGCGATCATCCGCCCGGCGTTCACCCTCGGCGGCACCGGCGGTGGCATCGCCTACAACCGCGAGGAATTCGACGAGATCATGCGGCGTGGCCTTGCGGCCAGCATGATCGGCCAGGTGCTCATCGACCAGTCGGTGCTCGGCTGGAAGGAATACGAGCTCGAGGTCGTGCGCGACCGCAACGACAACTGCATCATCGTCTGCGGCATCGAGAACATCGATGCGATGGGCGTGCACACCGGCGACTCGATCACCGTCGCGCCCATCCAGACGCTGACCGACAAGGAATACCAGCGCATGCGCGACGCGGCGTTCGCGATCATGCGCGCGGTCGGCGTGGAGACCGGCGGCAGCAATGTGCAGTTCGCGGTGAATCCGAAGGACGGCGAGATGGTCATCGTCGAGATGAACCCGCGCGTCTCGCGGTCGAGCGCGCTCGCCAGCAAGGCGACCGGCTTCCCGATCGCCCGCATCGCGGCGAAGCTGGCGGTCGGCTACTCGCTCGACGAGCTCCGCAATGACATCACGGGCACCACCAGCGCGTGCTTCGAGCCGAGCATCGACTACGTCGTGGTGAAGATCCCGCGCTGGACCTTCGAGAAGTTTCCCGAGGCCGATGAGACGCTCACCACGCAGATGAAGTCGGTGGGCGAGGGCATGGCGATGGGTCGCACCTTCAAGGAAGCGCTGCAGAAGGCGATCCGCAGCATGGAGGTGAAGCGTTTCGGCTTCGGCCTCGACCGCAACGACAAGTGGCTGGCTGCATGGCGTGCCGCCAAGGCCGCGGGCGTGCCGTTCGGAAAGGGCATGCCCACCGATGCGCTCGCCGGGCTCGAGATGGCCGATGGCAGCAAGCTTGCGTGGCCGATCCCGCCCGAGACGCTCCACCGCAAGCTGAGCGTGCCCGGCCAGGGCCGCCTGTACTTCGTGCGCTATGCCCTCAAGGAAGGCATGCCCGCGCAGCAGGTCTGCGCTCTCACGGGCTACGACCCTTGGTTCGTCGACCAGCTTGCACAGCTCGTCGAGTTCGAGGACACGCTGCTCGCCTTCCCGTCGCTCGAGGCGTTGACGCGCGAGACGCTCCTGGCGGCGAAGCAGATGGGCTACAGCGATGCCCAGCTCGCGCAGGTCTACCTCGGTGACATCACCCCGGACACCGTGCTGGCCGTCCGCGCACACCGGAAGTCACTGGGCATCGAGCCGGCCTACAAGCTCGTTGACACCTGCGCGGCCGAGTTTGAGGCCGCCACGCCCTACTACTACAGCACCTACGAATCCGGCTTCAGCGCATCGCCCGGTGCGCCCCTGCGCGTGGATGACGAGATCCGCGTGAGCGACCGCAAGAAGGTCGTCATCCTCGGCGGCGGCCCCAACCGCATCGGCCAGGGCATCGAGTTCGACTACTGCTGCTGCCAGGCCGCCTTTGCCTGCGAGGACATGGGCTTCGAGAGCGTGATGGTGAACTCGAATCCCGAGACCGTCAGCACGGATTTCGACACGAGCGACCTGCTCTTCTTCGAGCCGCTCACGCTCGAGGATGTGCTCAACATCGTCGAGCGGCTCAATGGGGGCGGGATCGACGTGCCGTCGCGCACCGGCGGCGTGGCCGGCTGCATCGTGCAGTTCGGCGGCCAGACGCCGCTGAACCTCGCGCATGGCCTGCACAAGGCTGGCGTGCCGCTCATCGGCACGGGCATCGATTCCATCGACCTCGCCGAGGACCGCGACCGGTTCAAGGCGATGATCGACCGGCTCGGCCTGCGCCAGCCGCCTTCGGGCATCGCGCGCAGCATGACCGAGGCGGTCGCGATTGCCGACACGATCGGCTATCCGGTGCTCGTGCGCCCGAGCTATGTGCTCGGCGGCCGCGGCATGGAGACCTGCTTCGACGAGACCGCGCTGCGCCGCTACATGAGCGAGGCCGTCGACGTGAGCGAGCTCGCGAATCGCCCCGTGCTCATCGATCGCTTCCTCTCTGACGCGATCGAGATCGATGTCGACGTGATCGCCGACTTCACCCCCGATGATGCAAGCCGAAGCCGGCAGGTCGCGCATGCCGACGACGCCCCGCAGGCGCTGGTTTGCGGCGTGATGGAACACATCGAGGAAGCCGGCATCCACTCCGGCGACAGCACCTGCACGATCCCGCCGTACTCGCTGCCGCCGAGCGTGGTGGACGAAGTGCGCCGACAGGCACGGGCCATGGCCCGCGAACTGCGCGTGCGCGGCCTGATGAATGTGCAGATGGCCTTCAAGGATGGCACGATCTATGTGCTCGAGGTGAATCCGCGTGCCAGCCGCACGGCACCGTTCGTAAGCAAGGCCAAGGGAATCCCGTGGCCGCGTCACGCCGCGCGGGTGATGATGGGTGCGAGCCTTGCACAGCTCGGTGCGGTCGAGGTCCACGACACGGGCTTCTATGCCGTGAAGGAGAGCGTCTTCCCGTTTGCGAAGTTCCTCGGCGTGGACATCGTGCTCGGCCCCGAGATGCGATCGACCGGCGAGGTGATGGGCGCCGATCGCGACTTGCCGGTGGCCTTCGCCAAGGCCCAGATGGGTGCGGGAATCTCGCTGCCGACCTCCGGCGGCGTCTTTTTGAGCGTGCGCGAGTCCGACAAGGCGGCATCGATCGACGTGGCGCGTTCACTGCACGGCATGGGTTTCGTGATCGTCTGCAGTTCCGGCACGGGCGAACGCCTGGCTGCGCACGGAATCCCCGCGAAGGTCGTGGCCAAGATCGGGACCGGCGTCCGTCCCAACATCCTCGACCTCATGTCCAACGGCGAGATCGCGCTGATCATCAACACCCCGACCCGCAAGGGTGCACACACCGACGAGGGACGCATCCGCGCCCAAGCGGTCCGGCAGGGGACCCCCATCGTCACGACAGTGGCCGGTGCGCGCGCGGCGGTGCAGGCGATCGCCGCCATCCGCAGCGGCTCGTGGGATGTACACGCGATCCAGGACTATTTCCCGCACCTTGCACGCCCGGTGCTCGATGCCGAGCCTGCGCTCGCGCGTTGAGCCAGTCCGGCAATCGATGGTGGGGCGGCCATGCCTGCTCGCCCGGGTAGGCCCGGGCGCGGGCAGCGGCTAGGATCCCGCTCCCATGCAGGCCCTGATTCCAGAGACCGGCGGCATCGCCCAGCTCATCACGAACGCGATCACCATCTTCGTGGTGATCCATGTCATCCTCGGAGCGTGCGCCTACGCGATCATGCTCGAGCGCAAGCTCAGCGCGTGGATGCAGGACCGCATCGGCCCCAACCGCGTGGGCCCCAAGGGCCTGCTGCAGCCGATCGCCGACGGCCTCAAGTTCCTCTTCAAGGAGGACTACCGGCCCAAGAACACCGATGGCGCGCTCTTCACGCTTGCCCCAGCCCTGATCATCATCCCGGCCATCATCGGCTTCGTGGTCATCCCCTGGGCGGGCGTGCTGGACTTCTCCCAGCTGCCCTTTGGGATTGCGGACAAGCTCGGCCTTGAGGGCGTGCAGGTCAAGATCACCGGCGCGGCGGTGAACATCGGGGTGATCTACCTGGTGGCCGTGGCGAGCCTTGGCGTCTACGGGGTGGGTCTGGGCGGCTGGGCGAGCGGCAGCAAGTTCAGCTTCCTCGGCGGCCTGCGCGCGAGCGCTCAGATGATCAGCTACGAGATCCCGATGGGTGTGAGCCTGCTGTGCGTGGTGCTCCTCGCGGGTTCGCTCGATCCCTACGCCATCGTGCTTGCCCAGCAGGATGGCATGTGGAACCTGCTGCAGCAGCCACTTGCAGCGATCATCTTCTACACCTGCCTGCTCGCTGAATCGAACCGAGCGCCCTTCGACCTGGCCGAGGCCGAGAGCGAACTCGTGGGCGGCTACCACACCGAGTACAGCAGCATGCGCTTCGCCATGTTCTTCCTGGCGGAGTACTTCCACATGATCACCGGGTCGGCACTCTTCTGCGTGCTTTTCCTGGGTGGCTTCAGCCTGAATCCCTTTGGTGCAGGTCCCGACCTGCCGCTCATTGGAGGGCCGCTCTTGATCCTCGCGCAGTTCGGGATCTTGGCGGGCAAGATCTTTCTGGTCGTCAGCCTCGGCATGGCGATCCGCTGGACCGTGCCGCGCTTCCGCTACGACCAGCTCATGCGCCTGGCGTGGGAAGGCATGATCCCCGCCTCGGTGCTCGTGCTGGCCGCGACGGCGCTGATGGTCTATTGGGGTCGTACGGACCTGATGTGGCTCGCAAGCATCGCCTGCGTGGCGGTGATCTACGCGGTGCGCCCGCTGCTGCCGAAGCAGCCCAACGCCAACCAGCGCATCCGCATCATCGGCAGCCGGTTCTCGCCGGTCACCGAGGGCGAAGCTGCGCCGCGCCACCCGCTGGCGCTCAACGAGTCGGCCGTGCCTGATCCGGCGCAGGGCCCGATCTCGATGCACTGATGCGACTCTTGCGCGCTGCCATCGCCCTCATGCGCCTCGGCATCGCCACGCGATTCCGTCTTGGCGGTGCGTACTGGTCCTGGCGGCGCGAGACTGCGTTCGGTCGCGATGCATCGCGCTGGCCCTCGGCCGCGCACCGTCGCGAGGCCATGCTCGAGTACGCCGAGTGGGTTGCCCAGATGCGGTCGCTCATCCGTCGATGATGTTCATCGCATCGCTTGCGCACGGCGATGAATCTGGAGCCGCACTGACGCCATGCACCGCTTTGAGGGGCAACTCCCCAGCCGGTCGATCGGCATGCAGACACTCGCGTGACTTGCATGATGCGATGTCTGTGACATACATTCGACGGGCGATCTTCATGCGGGCGTCGAGGGGAACTCCGACCTTCTCGGCGCCCGCTGCATTTTTGTCCCTCACGCCATCGATTCAGCCCCGAAGTTCCTGCGCGGTCACGCTGAGGGGGCTCAGGCGTTGCTACGCTCGGAGCATCCATGGCCAAGTTGCGCACATCCTGGGTCTGCGATGTTTGCGGCGGCGTCCAGGTGCGCTGGGCCGGCAAGTGTCCTGATTGCGGCGCATGGGACAGCCTCAAGGAGTTCCGTCACGACGCGGGCTTGGCACCTGCGGCCGATGGCTCGGCACCTGCCTGGCAGGGCCTTGCGTCGGCATCGCCTGCAGTGCCGCTGGGGCAGGTCGAACCGCTCGAAGCGCCCCGATTCGCCACGGGCGTCGGAGAATTGGATCGTGTGCTTGGTGGCGGCTGCGTCCCTGGCAGCGCCATCCTTCTGGGTGGCGATCCGGGCATCGGCAAGAGCACGCTCTTGCTGCAGGCACTGGGTCACGTCGCGGCGCTCGGCACGCCTGTGCTCTACGCCAGCAGCGAAGAAAGTGCCCACCAGGTCAAGCTGCGCGCTGAGCGCATCGAGAGCCCATCCAACGCAGAGCGCGATCGGCACCTCTATCTCCTCGCCGATACGAACATTGCCCGCATCCTCGAGCAGGCCCGCACCATCAAGCCTGCCATCCTTGCGATCGATTCGATCCAGCTCGTCTCGCGCCATGACCTCGATGCGCTCCCGGGCAGCATGAGCCAGCTGCGCCGCTGCTGCCTCGATGCCGTGCAGTTCGCCAAGTCCACCGGCACCGTGGTCATTGTGGTTGGCCATGTCACGAAGGAAGGCGATCTCGCGGGGCCCAAGCTGCTCGAGCACATGGTCGATGTGGTGCTCTCCTTCGAGGGCGACCGGCACCTTGCCTGGCGCGTGGTGCGCGGCGTCAAGAACCGCTTCGGCAGCACGCTCGAGATCGGCCTCTTCGAAATGACCGGGTCCGGCCTTGAGCAGGTCGATGAAGGTGCGATCGCCCCCGATGCCGTCGCGCGAGCAGGTTGCGTCAGTTTTCCGACGCTGGCAGGTTCTCGCGTGCTGTTGGCCGAGATCCAGTCGCTCGTCGTGGCGGGCATCCTCGGCAGTGCCAAGCGAAAGGGCAGTGGCGTCGATGCCAATCGGCTCGCCATGATGATCGCTGTCCTTGAGCGCCACGGCGGCCTGCGACTCGGCGACCGCGACATCTACGCCAGCGTCGCTGGCGGCCTGCGGATCGTCGAGCCTGCGGGTGACCTGGCGGTGTGCCTTGCTGTCGCGGGTGCTCATCTCGATCGCACGCTCGGTCGCGGCACGGCTGCCATCGGTGAGATCGCGCTCTCAGGCGAGGTGCGCCCCACGCGCCAGCTCCTGCAGCGCGCCAGCGAGGCTGTCCGTCGCGGCTGCTCGGCGCTGCTCGTGCCGGCTGGCCAGGTGGGGGACTTGAGGCCGCTGGCAGGCAAGGCCGATATCGTCGGCATCACCAGCGTGGCACAGGCCATCGATCAGCTCGGAGCGGTGCCTTCAGCGGTCGTGCAGCCTTCGCCGCGCGCATCATCGCGGCGGGCCTGAGCCGTCGCTGCACGCATCCGGCGCCTACATCGAAGCGCCGTGCGCTACCTTTCAGGCGTGCACGACTTCCTGCAGATCGAGGGCATGACCCGAGTTGAGCTCGAGTACCTGCTCGATGCCACGAACATGAACATCCCGCATGCTGAGGGGCGCCAACCGGCCAAATCCACCCTCGATGGGAAGGTCGTGGCCAATGTCTTCTTCGAGGACAGCACTCGGACGCGCTGCAGCTTCGAAACAGCGGTGCATCGGCTCGGTGGCGAGGTCTTCACGGTGTCGGCTGCAGGAAGCAGCGCAAGCAAGGGTGAGAGTCTCGTCGACACGGCCCTGAACATCGAAGCCATGGGCGTTGCCGTCATGGTCGTGCGCTGCGCGATCAGCGGTGGCGCTGCGATGGTTGCGAAGTCGCTGAAGATTCCTGTCATCAATGCGGGCGATGGTCGCCATGAACATCCGACCCAGGGGCTGCTTGATGTGGCCACGCTGCGCGAGGCGCTCGGCCCGCTTGATGGCCGGCGCGTGGCGATTGTGGGCGATGTCGCCAACAGCCGCGTTGCACGGTCGACCACCAAGGCACTTTGCTTGCTCGGCACCCGCGTCCGGTTGGTCGGTCCGCCAACGCTGGTCTCGCGCACCATGCAATCGCTCAGCGCCGTACCCGACCAAATCGAGGTCAGCCACGACCTCGATTCGGCGCTGGCTGATGTCGATGCTGTCATCATGCTCCGGATCCAACTTGAGCGGGCGGCAGGCTCGGCGATCAGCAGCGATTACCGGGTCCTGTATGGGCTGACCCAAGCCCGCATTCGTCGGCTGCCGGCTCACGCGGTCATCCTTCACCCGGGGCCAATGAATCGGGGGGTCGAAATCGACGACTCGGTCGCCGACGATCCGGGACGCAGTCGGATCCTGCGACAGGTGACCCTGGGGGTCGCTTCGCGGATGGCGGTCCTTGAGCGCGCTGCGGTTGGATGATTCGTTGGAACCTCGTGCCGTCGAAGTTCGTTCAGGTCTGGGTACCATCCGGCCGATGTATCCCATGGGTGTACCGTCGATCAAAGATTGCAAGTAAATCAATACAATGAATGCAGAAAACAGTAAACTTGCAATAATCATCGCCTGCATCGCGTTCGGTGCCGGTTGCGAGACGGACAGTTTTTTCGACCCAAGCCGGACTGGCCGGTTCGAGACGACGCCGACCACGATTCCCGTGATCCAGCGCTTGGACGTGATCGAGGGCGTTGAACGGCTGCCGTTGAAGCCCACTGATCCGATCGGTGATGACGTCCAGATCATGAGCGAGCTGGAGACCACCATCGCCGCCGGCGACGCGCTGCGCGTGGGTGTCCTTGGACGACTCAATGTGAACGAGGAAGATGACACTCAGATCGTGGTGGATCCATCCGGGAACCTGCATCTCCCGTACGGCACGGTCCCCGCGGTTGGCCTGACAGTTCCCGAGGTTCAAGCCGCCATCGAGAAGTTGCTCGAGCCCCTGCTCAACAATCCGCAGGTCCGGGTCGAATTGCTCCGATCGGGCTCGCTGCAATACACCATTGACGGCCAGGTCCAGCAACCAAACGTCTACGACCTGACTCGACCGGACTTCCGTCTGCGCAGCGCACTGGCCGCCGCTGGTGGCGCGGCGCCAACTGTCGAGACCATCCTCATCTCGCGTTCTTCGCCGTGCAAGATGGATGAGACCATTCCTGAGTTGCTCAGCGGACGTTCCCGCGAGGAGTACCGTCGTACGGTCGGCACTGATCAACCCGCCCCGGCGTCGGGCGGAGTCACAGGTGGTTCGGCAGCGTCGACATCCACGGCGCCAGCGGCGCCCTCGACTGAGGACTTGCTTCGTGAGCTCGGCGGCGTCGATGCTTCGCCAACACCCGCACCGGCTCCTGAACCCGCGCCGGCTCCTGAACCAGCGCCAGCTCCTGAACCAGCACCGGCTCCTGAACCAGCGCCAGCTCCTGAACCAGCGCCGGCTCCTGAACCAGCGCCAGCTCCTGAACCAGCGCCAGCTCCTGAACCAGCGCCAGCTCCTGAACCAGCGCCGGTTCCTGAACCCGCACCGGCTCCTGAACCAGCGCCAGCTCCTGAACCAGCGCCAGCTCCTGAACCAGCGCCGGTTCCTGAACCCGCGCCGGCCCCTGAACCCGCGCCGGCTCCTGAACCAGCGCCAGCTCCTGAACCAGCGCCAGCTCCTGAACCCGCACCGGCCCCTGAACCAGCACCGGTTCCTGAACCCGCGCCGGCTCCTGAACCAGCGCCGGCCCCGGTCGCTGCGCCTAGTTCAGAAGCATCGCTCCAAGCGGAACTCGACGGAGTGAACGCCGAACTGGTTGCCTCAAACCAGTCTCTCGACGACCTCAAGCAGCGCATCGATGGTTCCGCTGCGCTCGGTCCTGCTGAACGAACCAAGGCCGAGAGCGACGAGCGAGTCAAGCCGTTGCTCGTGGACATGGCGCGATTGCGCGCTGAACGCGATGCGGCTCCAGCTGGCTCCGAAGCGGCAGCGACTGCAGCGATCGCACTCTCGGCGGTGGAGCGTCAGTACGGCAACCTCATCGATGACATCGGTCGCCTGAATCGCGAGTCGGAGCGTCGCACCCTTACGCAGTCAATCGCTGCTCTCACCGACCGTCGCAGTTCCCTCGAACGATCCATCCGTCAAGCACGCGGTGAACCAGAACCGGCGCCCGCAGCCGTCGCAACAGGAGCACTTCGCTTGGTCACCCTTGATGGGACCACGCCACCGACCACGCCAGAGTCGCCTGACTCCGATGGCCCGACCATGGTGGCACCAAGCCAGGTCGACACCGTGATGTCGACGAGCTACGTCTTTGATGCCAAGCTGGACAAGTGGGTCCCTGCCCGCGCCGCGACCACCATTCCTGCACCCGCGCCCTCATCCAAGGCCGCCGCGGCCGCACCGGGCTCGCCGCCGCCTGCTGCTCCGCTGATCGATGAAGACCTGATCCCGAAGGGCATCCGCGAAAAGTACTCCGTCGAGGACATCCAACGCATAGCCGCCCGTGACATCGAGGATGGCACCCTCGACGGACGCATCACGCGCCTGCTCGAGATCGATTACCGAGACTTGATCGCCGGGAAGTCCATCCTCAACGTGATCGTCCGTCCGGATGACTTCATCAACGTGGTGCCGCCGCCGACCGGCGTCGTCTACATCGATGGCGAAGTCTCACGACCCGGTCCCTACGACCTTCCTGCGACTGGCCAGCTCACCCTCAGCCGCCTCGTCGCCGCAGCGGGTGGGCTTGGTCCCTTGGCGATTCCGGAGCGTGTCGATTTGGTTCGCCGTGTGGGGGATCGCGAGGCGACCATCCGGGTCAACCTCGCAGCCATCCGTGAACGTGCCGAGCCTGACATCGTGCTCAAGAGCGATGACCATGTGATCATCGGAACGAACTTCTTCGCACAGCCCTTGGCAGTCATCCGAAATGGGTTCCGAATGACGTATGGATTCGGTTTCCTCGTCGATCGCAACTGGGGCAACGACATCTTCGGGGTGCCGCCCGATTCGCTGACCGTCAATTGACCGAGCATCCATGCGCAGACGATCCCAGCCCTGCACGCGGTCGCACAGTGGCGAAAGTCCACTCGAGGATGCCTCATGACGAGTTCAGGCGCCCAGACTCCCCGCCTTGCCGAACCCACCGCACCGGTGGTGGCCAGCATGTTGGTCGTGCTGGGCCTCCTGGGGCTCGCTGTCTTCTATGACTTCGTGCGTCGGCAGGTGGCCTTTGCCGTGAGCGAGCCATCTGACTGGGGACACACCCTCATCATTCCTGCCGTGGGCGCCTACTTCGTCTGGCTTCGCCGCGATGAGCTGGAGGCCGAGCCGTTCAGGCCATTCTGGCCAGCCTTGGCGATCCTGCTCGTCGGCGTCGCGTGGTATGCGCTGTGTGTGATCGGCCCAAAGCCACTGTTCCACCACAACCTGCAGGCAGCCGGAGTGACACTCGCCCTGATGGGTGCGGCCTGGACGATCCTTGGCACGCGCGCCATACGAGTGCTGTGGTTCCCCCTGCTTTACGTTTGCATCTTCAGCCAGACGCTCTCGGAGCGCATGCTGTCCAAGTTCACGTTCCTGCTGCAGGATCTTGCTGCGCTCGGTGCCTACGGATTGCTGCTCGTCTTCGGGTTCGATGCCGATCGCAGCGGCAACACCATCACGGTGATCAGTGAGGGTGTGTCGCATCCCTTGAATGTCGCCGAAGCCTGCAGCGGCATGCGCATGGTGGTTGCATTCACGGCGCTCGGGACGTTCCTTGCATACACGCAGATGCGCGGCCTGCTGCAGCGCACGCTCATGGTGCTGTCAGCCATCCCTGTCGCGGTGGCCGTCAACATCCTGCGCATCGTCACGCTCGGCGTGCTTTCGCTCGCCGACGCCAACTTTGCTGCCGGTGAGTTCCACCACTTCGTTGGCCTCGTGTGGATGCTGCCTGGCTTGCTGCTCTTCCTCGGCGTGCAGTGGGTGATCAACAACATCCTGGTCGATGAACCGGGGGTGCGTCGTGCGATTTGACCCGCGGTGCACGATCGCCTACGCAGCGGTCTGCCTGACACTTGCCGGCAGCACGCTGGGATTCCGAGCTGCGATCGAGCAACTCAACGTGTACCTCCGCAAGGAAGCCGTCCCGCTCCGGGAGTCGCTCGACAGCATCCCGGTCGTGCTCGGTGCATGGCAACGGACTGGCGAGGATGTGCGGTACGGAGCTGACATCGAGAC
>Ga0194126_10005554_pt1 | contig 18483 bp, 22 predicted proteins | sample TA2KigC150mmetaG_FD_148641 | JGI IMG/M metagenome (GOLD analysis project Ga0194126, IMG submission 148641) | Freshwater microbial communities from Lake Tanganyika, Tanzania - TA2015035 Kigoma Deep Cast 150m | ecosystem: Environmental > Aquatic > Freshwater > Lake | place: Tanzania: Lake... | reverse complement strand
CAAGACCCCGAGATTGCCTGCATGGTGGTGGAATGGGTGATGGAAAAAGCAACCATACCTGTTATCACCAAACTCACTCCCAATGTTCATTCTGTAGTGCCCACCGGACGTTCCGTAGTAAAAGCAGGAACCCATGCCTTGTCGCTCATCAATACCATTCAGTCCGTCACCGGTGTTGACCTTGATAGCTTTGTTCCCAATCCTTATGTGGCGGGCAAGAGTGTGTTTGGCGGTTACTGCGGCCCTGCGGTAAAACCGATTGCATTAAAGATGCTTACCACCATTGCGCAGGACGAACTCACCAGCAAGGTTCCCATCAGCGGTATTGGCGGCATCAGCACCTGGAAGGATGCCGTGGAGTTTATGCTGCTCGGCGCCAGCAATGTGCAGGTGTGTACGGCTGTTATGAAATATGGCTTCCGCATTGTGGAAGATATGATTGAAGGCCTCAGCAACTGGATGGATGAAAAAGGATTTAAGACACTGGATGATTTTATTGGCAAGTCTGTGCCTGCCATTACCGATTGGGAAGACCTTGACATCAACTATCATCATATTGCCAAAATAAACCAGGACAAGTGCATCCATTGCGGCCTCTGCTATATCACCTGCGAAGACACTTCTCACCAGTCCATCAACCTTGCCTACGGAAAGCCCTACAACACTTACACTGTAAAAGAAGAGGAATGTGTAGGCTGCAATCTTTGCCAGCTCGTTTGCCCGGTTGATGATTGTATTACCATGGAAGAACACCGTGTGGCGCCGGAGTATATCAATTGGGTGGAGTGGCAGAAAAGAGGTTTGCCGTTGAATGATCATTGAGAGAATGATGGGCTATCAGCTGCATTGCAAATCCCAGCTGTAGTCCCGGCTGTTCGCTCCTACTCCGCCACAAAGCCAACGCACAAAACCTTCAGCGGGGTATCCGCTTCCATCCGGCAGCCATTCATCGTTGGGTAATTCTATAGAGCATTTTGGAAGTCGTCTTTCTTATTTTTTGTACCTTCAATTCGGACATATGGTGAAAGAAAACACCAACAGCGGCGTACACAATAAAGACCATTTAGTGATTTCGGGAGACCAACAAAGGCAAGAAAAGAAATCTAATGAATAAAACAATAGTGTACATATCGTTTATCGTAGTTCTAGTAGCTTATAGCTCTTGTACATCATCATCTGAATAAGATGAAGCAAAAGAAAAATCTATTTATGAAAGACAAGATGAATTGGATTCCTCAAATGCGAAGAACGCTAATGAGTTGGCTAAACAATATAATGCTATCAGTAACTGGGAGACGACTCCGATTTCTTTTACATATAAAATTCAACAAGCACTGCAAGATACAACGATTACTTTCACAGGACGTATTTCTGATATCGCAGCAAATGTAGATTCTTTTAAGAATTACGGAGGTCATCAAATAAATTACCCTTCTCTTATTGAGCCTTATACATATCAATTACGAATGGTTTCAATTAAATCAGCAAAATATACCGATGAAATTTTGCTGACTACCTCTCAACTCAAGAGGTTAGAGCAATCTTTAGAAAAAACGTCTAAAAAAAGATTCCAGAAAGTATGTTTCGTATTTAAAGTAGATGAAATTGTATCAAAGTTCCCTGAGGTCGAAACAGATATTACAATAAAAGGTCATTTAATTGATTACTATTTATACAAAATAATTCAAGAAGACTAAACTTTATTTTAATAAAAAGTATGCGCACGATATTTATACTCATATTTTTTTTCACAACCACTTGTTATTCTCAAAGCTGCAAACAATTACCCGAGTCTTTTAGCTCATATAATACTGCAATATCTAGGATAGGAAACAGCAGTTTCGCATATATGGATGTAGCGAATACGTCTAGGAGTTCTTGGATTACATCCGCCGAGTATTACAGTTGTGATGGCAAAACTGGATATTTAATTTATTCCACCAATAAAGGTTATACATATATCCACAAAGGCATTCCTCTTGAAATCTGGGATGCATTAAAAAATGCTACATCAATCGGCTCTTATTATGATTCACACATAAAAGGAAGATATAGGCTTACACTAACTCCACCTTAATGCAAATTCACAAAAATGAGAAAGCTTCTGAATATTTTACACGAAATCTCAATGAGAAAGCTTCTTTTGATCTGTCTTCTCTTTTTATGCGTTATTGTAGTTATACTTGCTCCAAGAGTATACTCTGATTATCAAGACAGAAGAAAGGAAAGAAAAATTGAAAGGGAAATAGAGCAAGAAAATGTAAAAAAAAGAAAATTGGAAAATGAAGTTTCAGAAATAAAAAAATGGCGAATTGAATCACAAGCAAGTATTGGGGCTAAAGAAATTAGGCTTGAAACAAAATGGAAAAACGGAAACCTCCTTTACAAATTTGATGTTGATTTAACTGGACCTTCCAATATAATATTAGCAAATCGCCACAGCTACAACGGATTTGATGTTGAGTTTTTAGATTCAGATTCATTTAAACTGTTTTCTTTTCACATTTCACTTAATAATATGACTAGTATAGTTGATGAAAATGGCGTGACTGTTGGATTGTCAGCAAATAACGAAATACAGGTTTCGGCAGTAGAGTACAAAAAAATTGAAGGATGGAGTGTTGGTTGGAATTTTTAAAATCCATGTTTCCGTAAAATCAAATTGAGACTGTTATAAAACCCCTCTTCTCCGTAGTCTTCAGTCCAATAACAAATATAAAACTATAGGGCAGTTCCCGGATAAGCCGGGTCAGGTGCAGCTAAATCGTTACTGGTTTTCAAGTCCCGCTGGTGCAAAAAAGCCCGTGACATTCAATGGGATTATAAAAACATCGTGAAGCGCAGGGGGAAACTGCTGAGATTGAAATGAAGTAAGGTTCTGTCTGTGCTGTTTCGTTTCAGATTCTCCCTGTTTCATCTTACATTTGCCCTCCTCCGAAGGAGTCCTTCGGATTAATACCGGTATCAGGTTCGGGTGGTGGCGCAGCCCGGTAGCGCACTTGCATGGGGTGCAAGGGGTCGCTGGTTCGAATCCAGTCCACCCGACAAAGAAAAGTGGTCGTCCCGTTGCGAAGCGGGATCCACCCGACAAAGAAAAGTGGTCGTCCCGCTGCGAAGCGGGATCCACCCGACAAAGAAAAGTGGTCGTCCCGTTGCGAAGCGGGATCCACCCGACAAAGAAAAGTGGTCGTCCCGTTGCGAAGCGGGATCCACCCGACAAAGAAAAGTGGTCGTCCCGCTGCGAAGCGGGATCCACCCGACGAAAAACAAAAGACTCCTGATTTATCAGGGGTCTTTTATATTTTTGATGCGAATTAGTCATTCGGGATGTAGCGCAGCCCGGTAGCGCACTTCGTTCGGGACGAAGGGGTCGCTGGTTCGAATCCAGTCATCCCGACTAACTTTCAAAGCCTGTTCTTACAGGCTTTTATGTTTTTTTCAACTCCAAAACAAGCCTTATCTTCGCCCCTTAATGAAAATACTCATTAAGCAGGCCCGCATCGTTGACCCTCACTCCCCTTTCAACGGACAAATCGCTGATATTTTTATTGAGAACGGAATCATTACCCAGGTTGGTAATAAGATAACCGCCAAAGCCGACCAGGAAATAAAATTAGACGGTCTTCATGTCTCTCCGGGATGGGTGGATGTATTTGCCAACTTCGCCGACCCGGGCTATGAATACAAGGAAACACTGGAAACAGGCGCTGCCGCTGCCGCTGCAGGCGGATATACGGATGTGCTGGTCATTCCGAATACCAATCCTGTCATTCACAACAAATCTGGCGTTGAATACATAGCACAGAAGAGCAAGCCGCTGCCGGTCAATATCCATCCCATCGGGGCCATTACCAAAAACACCGAAGGAAAAGAACTGGCTGAAATGTATGATATGAAAGCCAGCGGCGCTGTGGCTTTTGGCGACGGCATCAACTGTGTGCAGTCCGCCGGCCTGCTGGTTAAAGCCCTGCAGTATGTAAAAGCTTTTGACGGTGTCCTGATACAAATGCCCGATGATAAAAGCATCAATCCTCACGGGCTGATGAACGAAGGCATTGTTTCCACGCAACTGGGGCTGCCCGGAAAACCTGCCATGGCAGAAGAGCTTATCGTGGCAAGGGATATCAAACTGGCCCACTATGCAGATTCAAAAATTCATTTTACAGGAGTAAGCAGCAAACAATCACTGGAATATATTAAAAGAGGAAAAGAAGGCGGCGCTGCGGTCAGTTGTTCTGTCACTCCTTACCATCTTTTCTTCTTTGATGAAGACATGACGGAATACGATACCAATCTCAAAGTAAATCCGCCCTTAAGAAATAAAGAAGACCGGTCGGCTTTGCAACAAGCCATCAGCAATGGTACAGTTGATTGCATCGCCACCCATCACCTTCCCCATGAATACGACAGCAAAGTATTGGAATTTGAATATGCCAAATTCGGAATGATTGGGCTGGAAACCGCTTATGCAGTATTGAGAACAATCATGCCTGCCATTTCAAATGAAAAATGGGTTGAACTTTTGTCTGTCAATCCCAGAAAATTATTCGGACTGGAAACTATCACTATAAAGGAAGGCAGTAAAGCCTCCCTCACATTGTTTGCCCCCGAAAAGAAGTGGAAGGTTGATGAGAAGGATATAAAATCAAAATCCCGCAACTCTCCTTTCCCCGGTAAAGAACTGACGGGAAAACCCCTTGGCATCATCAACGGAGAAAAAATCATTCTACCATAACCTTATTACTTATGCAAATCCGGCTTCATGCTGCGTTGAAAGGTGCTATTACTGCTATACTGATGATTGGTATTGCCCTTGCCGTTTATTATTCCGGCCAGCCAGCTAATTCCCCTTTTCAATACCTCATTTATGCTGTCTATGCGCTTGGCATAATCTGGACACTTTTAGCCTATCGCCGGTCGGCTTCATTCACCGGGAAATTTCCTGACCTGTTTAGCCAGGGCTTTCGTTGTTTTATCGTTGTTACGCTGATGATGGTCATGTTCACACTTGCATTTACAAAAATGCACCCTGAGTTTGCCGAAGAAGCAGCAACAATGTATAAAGAGCAGCAACTGAAAGAAAAGAATAAACTGCCTGCAGATATTGAGGCTGATGCTGACAAGTATAAAAAAAGCTATACTACCGTTATTGTTTACGGGGCAATTATCGGATATTTGATCATTGGCGCAGGCGTAACTGCGGCAGCATCCGGGCTTTTAATGCGGAGAAATAATTCATGAACCTGTCCATCGTCATACCACTTATTGATGAAGCCGAATCACTGCCGGAACTGACGGCATGGATCGAAACAGTCATGAACGAAAATCATTATAGCTATGAGGTCATTTTTGTGGATGATGGCAGCAGTGATAACTCCTGGGAAGTGATAGAAGGGCTGCGGGAAAAAAATTCCAATATCAAAGGCATCAAATTCCAGCGCAACTATGGCAAATCTGCCGGGCTGAACGAAGCTTTCCGTGCAGCCAGCGGCGATGTGGTGATAACGATGGATGCCGACCTGCAGGACAGCCCCGATGAAATACCTGAACTGAACCGGATGATTACTGAGGAAGGTTATGACATGGTAAGCGGCTGGAAGAAGAAACGCTACGATAATACTTTTACCAAAAACATTCCTTCCAAATTCTTTAATGCGGTTACCAGAAGTGTATCCGGCATTAAGCTGCATGACTTTAACTGCGGGCTAAAAGCTTATAAGAACAGGACAGTAAAAGGTATTGAAGTATATGGCGAAATGCACCGGTACATACCTGTACTGGCCAAATGGGCCGGGTTTAAAAAAATTGGCGAGAAAGTGGTAGAGCACCGTGCCCGGAAATATGGCAAGTCAAAATTCGGCTGGCGCAGGTTTGTGAACGGCTTTCTCGATTTGCTTTCCATTTCTTTCGTTGGCAAGTTCTCCAAACGGCCCATGCACTTTTTTGGATTATGGGGAACATTGTTTTTCCTGGTGGGACTTGGCATCTCATTATATCTTGTCATTTCAAAGATCATAGACAGCAGTTTTGCATTGACCAACAGGCCCGGATTTTATCTTGCACTCACTTCACTCATTATCGGTATGCAATTGTTCCTTGCCGGTTTTATCGGCGAGCTTATCTCCCGCAACTCTGCTGCCCGCAATAGTTACCTGGTTGAAAAGAAAACCGGTTTATAATGGCAAAAATTGTCATCATAGGGCCCGGGCATCCGTTGCGGGGTGGATTGGCTACATTCAACCAGCGTTTAGCGAAACAATTCATTGATGAGAGACATGATTGTTCCATTTACTCTTTCTCACTTCAGTATCCTTCTTTTCTTTTTCCGGGCAAAACACAATACAGCGATAAACCGGCGCCAGAGAACCTGGTTATTCATCCTGTAATCAACTCTGTCAATCCATTTAACTGGATGAAAATTGGCCGGCGATTGAAAAAGCAAAAGCCGGACATTATCATTGTACGTTTCTGGCTTCCCTTTATGGGCCCGGCGCTGGGTACAATACTGAGAAAAGTGCGGAAAAACAAACACACAAAGATTATCTGTATTGCCGATAATGTGATACCACATGAGAAAAGGTTTGGTGACAGGCCATTCACCAGATATTTTTTGAAAAGCTGTGATGCCTTTATCACCATGAGTGAAAAGGTAATGGGTGACCTCAGGATATTCCAGAAAACAAAACCCGCCAAACTGGTATCGCATCCTCTGTATGATAATTTTGGAGCGATCATTTCAAAATCGGAAGCAAGAAAACATCTTGGCCTGCCAGAAAATGAAAAGATTGTTTTATTCTTCGGATTTATCCGCAGATACAAAGGACTTGACCTGCTCCTTGAGGCAATGGCAGATGACCGGATAAAACAAGCTGAAATAAAATTGTTGGTCGCAGGTGAATTCTATGAAGATGCAAAACAATACCATGAACTGGTTGATAAGCTTGGGATAAAAGAACAACTGATATTAAAAACTGATTTCATTCCTGACAATGAAGTGAAATATTATCTCTGTGCTGCTGATGCAGTGATACAGCCCTACCGGAATGCCACGCAAAGCGGTGTAACCCCTCTTGCTTACCATTTTGAAAAACCGATAATGGTAACCAATGTCGGTGGTCTTCCTTCCATGGTGCCTAATGAAAAGGCCGGCCTTGTTGTGGAACCTGACCCAGCAGCGATAGCTGAAGGTATTCTGCGCTTTTACCAATTAGGAGAAGACTATTTTATTCCGCATCTTCGCAATGAGAAACAGAAATTTAGCTGGGCTAATATGGTGAACAGCATTTCTCAGTTAGCTAATGATATACAGAAGTAAAGCCCCCTTGCGCATAGGCCTGGCCGGCGGTGGCACAGATGTAAGTCCTTACAGCGACCTGTACGGTGGCGCCATTCTGAATGCCACGGTTTCCCTGTATGCAAATGCCACCATTGAGCCGCTTGATAAAAATGAAATTATACTCGAAGCCATTGACCGGAACGAACAGGAAAAATTTGGCTGGGCCCCCGAACTCCCTGTCCACAACAGGCTGGATCTGCTGAAAGGTGTTTACAACCGCATCCGGAAAGATTACGGGATAAAAGAACAGGGCTTCCGTCTTTCCACCTGGGTGGATGCACCTGCCGGTTCAGGACTCGGTACTTCCTCCACTCTCGTGGTGGCTATTATCGGCGCCTTTGCCGAATTGCTGCGCCTGCCGCTGGGCGAATACGATATGGCCCACTATGCCTATGAAATAGAAAGAAAAGACCTGGGGCTCGCCGGCGGCAAACAGGACCAGTATGCAGCTACTTTCGGCGGCGTGAACTTTATGGAGTTTTACGGGGATGATAAAGTAATTGTAAATCCCCTACGGGTAAAACAGCAGCACCTGTTTGAACTGGAGAATAATTTGTTACTCTATTATACATCCATCAGCCGTGAGTCGGCAGAGATCATCAAAAAGCAAAGTAAAAATGTTACCGACAATAAAGAAAAATCCATTGAAGCCATGCACCAGCTTAAAGAGCAGGCACGGATGATGAAGGAAGCATTGTTGAAGGGAAGACTGCATGAAATTGGCGAGATACTCGACTTCGGGTTTCAGCAAAAACGGCAGATGGCCGAAGGTATCAGTAACCCCCTGATGGAAGAAATTTACGAGACCGCCAAAAAAGCCGGGGCTACCGGCGGAAAGATATCCGGCGCCGGAGGCGGTGGCTTTATGATATTTTACTGCCCGGTAAACACAAAATACAAAGTGATAAAAAGTTTGGAGAACTTTGGCGGACAAGTAAGGAACTATCAGTTTGTGGAGCATGGGCTGATGACTTGGACGATATAGTTATTCGTTTATCAGTTAATGGGTTAATATGGAAAAAATCAGGCAAATAATTCAGGCGTCAATAGAAACAAAGGAAAAAATTTTGAAAGATGCCGGTTTAATCAATATCATTGACAAAGTGGTTGACATAATTACGGCTGCCTTTAAAAACGGGAACCGGGTTTATTTCTGCGGAAATGGTGGCAGTGCAGCCGATGCGCAACACCTGGCAGCTGAATTTTCCGGACGGTTCTATACGGACCGTAAGGCTTTGCCTGCTGAAGCTCTTCACTGCAATACATCTTACTTAACCGCTGTGGCAAATGACTACGGATATGATGTGGTATATTCAAGAATGATTGACGGCATCGGACAACAGGGAGATGTGCTGGTTGGACTATCCACATCGGGCAATTCAGCGAATATCATCAATGCTTTTAACGCCGCAAAAGAAAAAGGAATGATTACAATTGCTTTTACAGGTAAAAGCGGGGGCAAGATGAAAAACATGGCAGACTGTCTTATCAACGTTCCCTCCTCTGATACGCCCCGCATTCAGGAAAGCCATATCACCATCGGGCATATTATCTGCCAGTTAGTGGAAGAAAAATATTTTGCCTGACTTTGATAAAGGAAGCAATCATACTCGCAGGTGGTTTAGGAACAAGACTGAGAGAGGCCATTCCCGACCTCCCCAAATGCATGGCGCCGGTTGCCGGCCGGCCTTTCCTTTTTCATGTTATCAATTACCTGAGAAGCGAAGGCATTGAAAAATTCATTTTTTCGCTGGGCTACATGCATGAAGGGATTGAAGAATATCTCGGTGAGCAATTCTCAACGCTCAATTATCAATGTTCAATTGAAGAGGAGCCGCTGGGTACTGGCGGCGCAATTCAACTTGCCTGTCTGAAGACAACTGAAAAAGATGTGCTGGTGGCAAATGGCGATACCCTCTTTAAAGGTGATCTGCATACTGCAGCTGTATTTCACAATCACCACATGGCCGAATGTACCCTGCTGCTGAAACCCATGACCAACTTTGACAGATATGGTGTGGTAGAGATCAATAAGGAGAGCCTTGTCAGCAGTTTCAGGGAAAAACAACATTACGCTTCAGGCAATATCAATGCCGGTGTGTACCTCCTCAATGTTTCCCGGTTTCTGGATGAAGAATTGCCTTCAAAATTTTCCTTTGAAAAAGATTACCTGGAAAAATATTATAGCCAGCGGAGGGTGTATGGCCTGGTACAGGATAAATATTTTATTGATATTGGCATTCCGGAAGACTACAACCGGGCTCAAACAGAGCTGAGTAAGCCGCTCCTTGATTTGAGAACCATTGATACAAGCTGGACCATCTTTATTGACCGGGATGGTGTTATCAATCATGAAAAAAAAGAAGATTATATCCGCAATTGGCAGGAGTTTCGTTTCTTCGATGATGTAAAAGATGCTTTTCGCCGGCTCAGCAGCAAATTCGGAAAAATCATCATCGTAAGCAACCAGCGGGGCGTTGGTAAAGGGCTGATGACCGAAAAAGACCTGCGGATAATCCATGCTGCAATGCAGGCAGCTATTGAAGAGGCCGGTGGCCGGATTGATAAAATTTATTACTGCACCAGCACGGACAACAAACACCCTGACCGCAAACCTAACCCCGGTATGGCTTTTCATGCCAAAAGGGAATTTCATGATATTAATCTCTCCAAATCCATCATGATCGGCAATAAACCCGGCGATATGCTCTTTGCCCGCTATGCCGGTATGTACAGTGTATTTGTGGCCACCACCAACCCGGATGAACCCTATCCCCACCCCGATATGGACCTCCGGTTCAGTTCCCTGCCCGGTTTTGCCAATAGTTTATGACCAGCCGTAAAATTTTACAACCCTTTTGGCGTTACAGGCATCTGTAAGCCAGTAAATTTGTACTGAAGTTCAAATATCAATTGTTGAAAATCATCCTTTGTATAATAACTTTTGCTTTCTTCAGTCTTCCTGCAATCAGCCAGAAGATCAGCCAGGCCGACCTGAAAAAACTTAGGGCCAAAGAAGATACACTGAAAGAATATGCCATGTACCTGAACACCGACAGCCTTACGGAAGACCGAATGGTATCTGACAGCATATTTACAAAGACACTGGTAAGGGCGCTGCAAATCAGGAACTCCATTTACTATCCTTTTGACTCGGTGCTGGGCATTTCAAAACTGTATGCACCGGATACTTCGTTCCGTATTTTTTCCTGGAGCATCAGCTATGACGATTATTACCACCGCCAGCGGGGTGCTATTCAGTTCAAAACAGCAGATGGCTCACTGAAACTTGTTCCGCTGAGGGATGTTTCAGAGTTCACGGATAAACCGGGAGATTCGGTCCGCTACCGCGGCAACTGGATCGGCGCTGTGTATTACAATATCATCAAAACACAGCACAAAGGCAAAAACTATTATACGCTTTTTGGTTTTGACCCCAACGGCGCCCAAAGCAGCATGAAGTGGATGGAAGTGCTCACTTTTAATGAAAAGAACGAACCGGTTTTTGGAGGCCCTTTTTTTAATTACGACAAAGACAGCATCCCTAAAAAACCCAGATACAGGTTCGGCATTGAGTATAAAAAAGGCACAAGGGTACTGGTGAATTATATCCCTGAACTGGAAATGATACTGGTGGATCATCTTATCTCCGAAACCGAACAGCCCGAACTTGCCTGGACCATGGTACCGGATGGCGACCAGGAAGGTTTTAAATGGGAAAACGGAAAATGGGTGCATATTGACAAAGTCTTCACCTTTAAACTGCAGGATGGTCAGGCCCCTGTCGGCGAACCATTGCTCGATCCCAAGGGTAACCGTGATGAAAAGAAACTGCAGGAAAAAACGGATAAGAATAAATCCAAAGAAGGAAGATCTCCTGTTAATTACGATAACTAACAAAGCCTTTCTCTTTCACAACTCATTGGTTATCTTTACGGCCAATGTCTCAGATTATACATAGAATAAAACCACCCGGGAGTTTTTCGCTGGATATCAAAGAGCTATGACAATACCGTGAATTATTTTATTCTTTCACCTGGCGGGACATTAAAGTCAAATACAAACAAACTTATCTTGGTATTTTATGGGCACTGCTGCAGCCGCTGGGCCTGATGCTGATATTTACACTTCCATTTACTAAAAGCTGGAAGATTGAGACCAGCCCGGTTACCTATCCTGTTTTTGTTTTGTCCGGTTTGATACTCTGGAAACTTTTTCACTCCTCAGTATCCCATGCCGGTGAAAGTATGATACAGCATGCAGCCATTATCAAAAAAATTTACTTTCCGAGATTGATAATACCAGGCTCTGCTGTACTGGTGGCGTTCTTCGATTTTATCATTGGTTTGATAATCTTTTTGGTGTTTTGTATTATTTATAAGCAACCGCTTCACTGGCAGGCCATTCTCTTTTTCCCGGCTGGCATTTTACTGATTTTGGTTGCAGGATTCGGTGCCGGCACTTTTTTGGCTGCCTTAAATGTAAAATACCGTGATTTCCGGTACACGATTCCATTCCTGCTGCAGTTTTTATTTTTTGCATCCCAGGTCATATACCCGCTGCAGCAGGTTCAGCAAAGCTGGCTCCGGTATGTACTTTCACTAAACCCGGTGAATGCCGCAGTGGAACTTTTCAGAGCGCCCCTGAAAGAGAATAGCATGGATACAGATGTTGTGCTCATTGGCACGCTGTTGCCATTGCTTTACTGGCAACAGGCATCTATTACTTCAGAAAAACCGAGGCCTGGTTTGCCGATATTGCCTGATGCAGCCTGCCATTGAAATACGAAACCTGGGTAAACAGTACACACTGGCAGCATCAAAGCGATATGTCGCCCTGAGAGATGTAATAACTGACTCGTTCAAAAATTTAGTCAGCCAAAGAAAGAAAGCTGAAAAATTCTGGGCTTTAAAAGATATTAATCTTGATATAATGCCGGGGGAACGGGTGGGCATCATCGGCCGCAATGGCGCCGGCAAAAGCACCCTATTAAAGATAATTAGCCGGATTACGCCCCCTACAACCGGGGAGGCCATCATAAGAGGCCGTGTGGGCAGTTGGCTGAAGCAAGTGCAGCAGAAAGCGGGGCGATATAAACCGGCTGGTCGGTTTCCTGTAATGCAGCAGGATTGTTTTTTTGATCATAAAGAATATAAGCCGGGTTGGGAATATTTATCAGCAGCAGGCTTTCATCACTCATCCACCGGTTGATTCGCTGAAACACCCGCCCATGTTGCTCAAGCGGTATATGCTCCAGCACATCAAACAGTAATATCCTATCAAATAATTTATACTGCGGTTCAAAACCGAGAAAATCTGCTGTATGAAAAGTAAGGTTGGCTGCTTTTAAATGCTGTTGGGCAAACGCAATGGATTTGGGACTGATGTCCACTGACTCGATCCTGCCTGTTCTTATTTTCTTCAGCAATAAATAAGTAAGTGTACCGATACCACAGCCAATTTCCAGCACATTCGAATCAGTGCTAAGACCTGTTCTGCACAACCTTCTATACAGACCAAATATCCGGTCGTTAATTCCTTACCGCACCTGATAAGAAATAAAATTGTCGTAAAACTCAACCGAACTCATTGTGTTGTTTAATAATCTAAAAAACGTCAATCCCCAACAAAAAAAGGCATCACCCGATGCCCCTGACCTCTGAATTCCTACTTCCTGCTTCAGACCTCCTTCCTAATCATCCAGCTTCAGCACGGCAAGAAATGCCTCCTGCGGTACTTCCACACTACCGATTTGCCGCATCCGTTTCTTTCCTTCTTTCTGTTTTTCCAGCAGCTTACGTTTACGGCTGATATCGCCTCCATAACATTTGGCCGTTACATCCTTGCGCATGGCAGAGATATTTTCCCGTGCAATTACCTTGGCGCCGATGGCTGCCTGAATGGCAATCTGGAATTGCTGCCGCGGTACCAGCTCTTTCAGTTTCTCGCAGAGTTTTCTGCCAAAATCCTGGGAACGGCTGCGGTGGATCAGTGCAGATAATGCATCCACCTTATCACCATTCAGCAATATGTCCATCTTTACAATATCACTCTCCCGGTAACCGATGGGGTGATAGTCAAACGAAGCATAGCCCCGTGTCTGCGACTTCAGCTTGTCATAAAAATCAAATACAATCTCGGTCAGCGGCATCTCGAAGATCAGTTCCACCCTTGTCTGTGTCAGGTAACTCTGGTTCATCAGTATGCCCCGCTTGCCGAGGCAAAGCGTCATAATGTTGCCAATGTATTCCGGCTTGGTGATGATCTGCGCTTTGATAAAAGGTTCTTCTATCCGGTCTGTTTTTACCGGGTCGGGAAATTCTGTGGGGTTATTCACGGTTATCTTCTCCCCTGTTGTGGTATATGCAATAAAACTTACGTTGGGAACCGTGGTAATCACCGTCTGGTTAAATTCCCGCTCCAGTCTTTCCTGGATGATCTCCATGTGCAGCATGCCGAGAAAGCCGCAACGAAAACCAAAGCCAAGGGCCTGAGATGTTTCCAATTCATAGGTCAGCGATGCATCATTTAACTGCAGTTTGTCCATACAGTCACGCAGCTCTTCAAAGTCGTCTGTATTCACCGGGAAGATGCCGGCAAAAACCATGGGTTTTACTTCTTCAAAACCCTGTATCATTTGCGGGTTGGGATTGGAAGCAATGGTGATGGTGTCCCCCACTTTTACTTCTTTTGCATTTTTAATACCGGTGATGATGTAGCCAACATCGCCGCAGCCCACTTCAGGCTTTTCCGTCATCTTCAGTTTCAGTATCCCCACTTCATCGGCTCCGTATTCCTGTCCTGTTGAAACAAATTTTACCTGGTCGCCTTTTTTAATGGAGCCGTTCAGTATGCGGTAGTAAACGATGATACCCCGGAAACTGTTGAACACCGAATCAAAGATCAGCGACTGGAGCGGGGCTTCGGGGTCGCCTTTGGGTGGCGGAATCCGCTCTACTATGGCCTCCAGAATTTTGTCAACACCCACACCGGTGCGGCTGCTGGCATGAAGGATATCCTCTCTCTTACAGCCGATCAGATCCACCATCTGGTCTTCCACTTCCTCGATCATGGCACCGTCCATATCAATTTTATTGATGACGGGGATGATCTCAAGGTCATTGTCAATTGCCAGGTATAAGTTACTGATAGTCTGCGCCTGGATCCCCTGTGTGGCATCCACTAAAAGCAAGGCTCCCTCACAGGCGGCCAGCGCCCTGCTTACTTCGTAGCTAAAGTCCACATGGCCGGGGGTATCAATCAGGTTGAGTATATACTCAGTGCCATTTTTATGCTTGTAATTTATTTGAATAGCATGGCTTTTAATGGTAATGCCCTTTTCCCTTTCCAGGTCCATATCGTCCAGCACCTGGTCCATCATTTCCCGTTCGGTGATGGTATTGGTTTGCTGCAACAGCCGGTCGGCCAGGGTGCTTTTGCCATGGTCAATATGTGCGATGATGCAGAAATTGCGGATGTTCTTCATGTACGCCCTTATCCCTTAAAGGGGGAATTCATGTTGTTTTAAAAATGAGCCGCAAAGGTAGGCAATTTGGGCCGTTTTAGTGGGATTGCCGACTATGTTTATAGGATCAATCCTTGAGGAAAAAATAATCAAAGGGAAAGGCGTAAGTCAATATTATTCATTTAATACAAGGCCGTTTAATAACCTTAAGATCTCTTCTTCCGCATTTACGGCTCCTGCCGCAGGTGTTGAGACAGTTAATTGAACAACCCCGAAACTGCTCTTGGCAAAATAGCTATAACATTGAAGATTTGAACGGTTATCACCTGTTTGCCATTTTATATAATATACATTAAGTCCATTAACCGTTCGCCATTCTTCTTCCTGAATTCTCATTGACGGGTAATTTTGTTTTCGGAATAATTTGGTGTCATACACCCATTTTTCCATATCAACATCAATTTTCTCGGTTAGTACATTACAGGTATTTGCGATAAAATGGAAGCTTACTTCAGTTGGAGGTACATTGTTCATCAAATTCACTTTCCATTTTTTTGGATTATACCAAATGGAAAAATTTGTGCGGTTTGAATGCCATTCCTTTTTGTTATACGGGCTTTTTTGGAACTGCCCCCCCTACCGGCTTGCTGTATAAGTCTTCGGCCGTATCAGGAACGGAAGAACCTTTCATTACGGGTACAGGTTCTAGCTCATATTTCCATGAACCATCATCGTATAATATAATCCGCCGCCCTTCAGTTGTAATAGCTTTTCCTATTTCTTTTTTTTGTCCGAAAGAAACTATGGAAAGGAAGCAAAATATAATGCCAAAAAGTATTCTCATTTAAGTACCCCTAAGTGTTTAAAATTACGAAAACATCCTTATTCTTTCTCTTTCTCCACCTTGGTTCCTGTCGCCACGAACCATTCTTTTTACTGCATCCCGGTTCATAGAACATGAGCCGGGGCCGGAAGTTAAAAAAAATACCAACGGTAACGCATTCAAAGGAATTTTTCCCGAACTTAACAGCCCGATAGTTCAAAATCAATCCCTTCATTCTAAAACTTATGATCATGAATAAACTATTGCTGTTGTCATTCATTGCCGCCTTCTTCGCTGCTCCCGCCCTCGCACAGGAATCAAAAGACAAGGAAAAAGACAAGCAGAAAGATTATTCCGAGTGGCAGAAAAAAATAAAGGATGAACTAAAACTCACCGATGAGCAAACCGCCAAATGGGATGCCCTGAACAAGGAGTATAAAGAAAAAATAGATGCCGCTGTGCAGTCAGCCGGCGAGGATAAAGAAACCGCAAAAGCAAAGAAGATGGAACTGAAAAAAGAAAAAGAACACAAGTTCATGGAGATCCTCACCGAAGAACAGCAGATCAGGTACAAAGAAATGCTGGAACAAAAGAAAAAAGAAAGCGGCGCTGCCAAACCGGCCGGAAACTGAGACCAAATTAAATCTTTATTAAACCGGGTTGCTGCCAAAACCAACCCGGTTTTTCTTTACATACAGGTACCCTGTACGGTACAGGGGAGACTACGGCATATAAACCGGAACCTTCTGACAGTAACTTTGGAAAAACCCGAACCTCTTAAGCAGCCTTTTATTATTTCCTACCTTTACCCTGCAGGGCTGCCGTTACCAATACAAAAAAAAATAACCATTATGCGTATTGTTCAGGTTGTCTCAAAACCGGAATGCGATAATTTTCTTTCGCTGGTAAAGAAAAAGAAGCGGGAATTACGGCAAAGGAAAAGGGGTACTTTTTATCATGTAAAACCCAACCGCTGGAAGCATGTGAGCTACAGCGGTTACATTGATTTTCACAAAGCCCATAAAAATATTTCCATATTTGAAATAAAGACGAGGGCATCTGACGGAAACGACTGGCAATTGCTCCATTCTTTTCTGGGTTTTCTCGACAGACATTTTCATGACACCATGGAATCTGTTACCATTTTATACCGGGATTAGCTGCTTCATCAAAACCGGCAGCTGACCGGGCCCGGCCGGAAACATACAGAAGTAAAATAATCCTGAAAAATTAATTATATGAAACAAACCGCCTCCCGGTTATTACACCTCATCAACCATCACCTTCCGGCGCTTCAAAACATCAACGGGGAGGAATACAGCCGGAAACCTGCCCCCAACAAATGGAGCAGGAAAGAAATACTGGGACATTTAATTGATTCCGCCCAAAGCAATATCCGCCGTTTTGTAAAGGCGCAGTATGAAGAAACCCCGCTGATAACATACAACTAGGAAAAATGGGTGGCCATTAATAACTATCAGCATTGGGAAACTCCGGATATGATCAGCCTGTGGTATTTACTCAACAAGCAGATTTGCCAGATTCTCCATAATATGCCCGAAGAAATGTATCTGCGCAGCTGCATGACTGAAGAAATGCATACCCTTGAATGGCTGGCGACAGATTATGTAAAACATTTGCAGCATCACCTGCATGCTGTGCTGAAACTGGAGCCGGTAGCTTATCCGTAATTGTTTCCCTTGCCTGCATTATTTGATCAGTGCCCGCCCTTCAGTAACCACGCAGTTGGCCAGCGTCATCAGGGTTATTTGTTCAACAGGTCCCGCATTCACGGTGAAAGGCTTCTTGCTGTTACCGGTAAATATGATCTGGGTGATTTTTTTGGTGCACATCCGCTGCAGCAGCGTGGGGGGTGTGTTGCGGGAGTTCTTGAATACAAACTGAAACAGCCCCTCACAGTTCATGGTGCCCGCATTGCGGGCCGTCATTTTAGATTTGATGCCCTCAAAAAAAATATCGGCCGTGGAGTTATTGTCAAAACATTTCTCTGTTCCTTCAACCGAAAAAAGCACAATGATCTCCTTGCTGTCCGCATCAATGGTAACAGAAGCCCCGTCAAGACCAACAAAACCGCTGGACAGTTTGGTCTCCTTTGTATAAGGGTCGGTTTCCCTAATCAGTTTGCAAACCGGCGCCCCGGTGGAATCCTGTGCAGGAGCAAAAAGGGGCAACAGCAATAAAACAACCAGTAAGGGCTTCATAAATCAATCTTTAATGAGTAATGCTGCGTAATTTAAACATAAATCGTATTGGGTTGTTCCCGGCTATAGATTGAGAAATGGCGCAAACCGTTGCAGTATGTGGCACGCAACCGGGGCTTTGGCAGACCCGATTTATTGATAACTTTAATACTCCCGTGTGATAAGGCCATAATGAACCGGTATGAAACAAAAACTGATCATGGTGCTGTTGCTTGCGGTTAGCGCTGCTGCCAGGGCCGGTCATATTACCCGGGATTTTCGCCGGATTTCAGCTTTGTGGGCGGTTGTGTAAACCGGCCTACCTTTTTTACTGACCGTACTGTTTCAGTTTATGGTGTAGTAAACAGCTGGAACTGGGATTTTGGCGACCCTACCACCGTACTGGATGTATCCACCCTTCAAAACCCGACTTATCAGTATCCGCAAACCGGAACAAGAAGTGTCCGCCTTATTGTTACAGATTCAAAAGGTTGCCGGGATACTGCTGACAAATCCATCACCATAACAACAGGCCCGGCACTCAGTCTTTCATTCCGGGACACATTGATTTGCAGGAACGACAATCTTATACTTCAGGCAACAGGCAGCGGTACCTTTAGCTGGAGTCCGGCTGTAAACATTTCTGATCCAACTTCAC
>Ga0194126_10005551_pt1 | contig 18492 bp, 16 predicted proteins | sample TA2KigC150mmetaG_FD_148641 | JGI IMG/M metagenome (GOLD analysis project Ga0194126, IMG submission 148641) | Freshwater microbial communities from Lake Tanganyika, Tanzania - TA2015035 Kigoma Deep Cast 150m | ecosystem: Environmental > Aquatic > Freshwater > Lake | place: Tanzania: Lake... | reverse complement strand
ACTTTCACTCTGGAGGTTCCCATGCTTACCATCAAAGTCCTCGGTCCCGGTTGCGCCAACTGCCAGAAATTGGCCGAACTGACCCAGCGCGCCGTCAACGCGCTCGGCGTCGAGGCGAAGGTCGAAAAAGTCACCGACTACGGCAAGATCATGAAGTACCCGATCCTCTCGACGCCCGGCCTGGTCGTCAATGAAAAACTGGTCGTCTCGGGACGCGTGCCGGGCGAGGCCGAGATCACCACTTTCCTCACCACCGCGCTGATGGATGCCTGAAATGGCTGAAGCCGGCGTGACGAAACGCCTCCCGATCCTCGACCGCTTCCTGACCCTGTGGATCTTCCTGGCGATGGCGCTCGGCGTGGGCATCGGCTACTTTTTCACCTACCAGGTTGCCCGGTTCAACCAGCTCGTCTCGGTCGGGACGACCAACATCCCCATAGCCGTCGGCCTGATTCTGATGATGTCCCGCCGCTGGCGAAAGTCCGCTACGGGGAACTGGGCGATGTGTTCCGCAACTGGAAGGCGCTGGGACTGTCGCTGCTCCAGAACTGGGTCATCGGCCCGATCCTGATGTTCGCGCTGGCAATCATGTTCCTGCGCGGCTACCCGGAATATATGGCCGGGCTGATCCTGATCGGGCTGGCGCGTTGCATCGCCATGGTCATCGTCTGGAACGAACTGGCGAAGGGCGACACGGAATACGCCGCTGGGCTGGTGGCGTTCAACAGCGTCTTCCAGGTGCTGTTCTACAGCGTTTACGCCTACGTCTTCATCACCGTCCTGCCGACCTGGTTCGGACTCAGCGGCGCGGTCGTCCACATCACGATTGGCGAGATTGCAAAAAGCGTGTTGATCTACCTGGGTATCCCGTTTCTGGCTGGATTCTTCACACGGTTGGCGCTGGTGAGATTGAAGGGCGAGGAGTGGTACCACGAGAAATTCATCCCCCGAATCAGCCCCATCACGCTGGCGGCGCTGCTCTTCACCATCGTGGTCATGTTCTCGCTCAAGGGCGAGTACATCGTATCCCTGCCGCTGGACGTGGCGCGCATCGCCGTTCCGCTGCTCATTTACTTCGTGGTCATGTTCCTGGTCAGTTTCCTGATGGGCAGGACGGCCGGCGCAGATTACAAAAAGACGGCCACGCTTTCCTTCACAGCGGCCAGCAACAACTTCGAACTGGCGATTGCCGTGGCGGTGGCTGTCTTCGGCATTTCCTCCGGGCAGGCCTTCGCGGCGGTCATCGGGCCGCTGGTGGAGGCTCCGGTGATGATCGGGTTGGTCAACGTGGCGTTCTGGCTGAAGAAAAGGCTTTTCAGCCTCGAATGACACGAGTTGCTTGAACCGTGTAAAAAAGGTAATCTCCCGATCAAGAGCAGGTCGCAATTTCCTGCCGTGAATGACACAAATTTTCACGCAAGGTAAGGGAAAATTACGCGCCCATTCGTGAAATTCGTGGCGGTTTTCGCAACTACTCCCAACGGGGAGACCATCGTAAAAAAAGAGAATCAAAATGTCCGACGAAAAATGCGATTGCAAGGAAGGAATCTGCGACTGCAAAGAAGGCGGGCGCTCGTGCGGCTGCAACTGCGGCTGCTGCTGTGATTGCGGCAAAGGCGGCCATCAATTCCAGCGCCGCTACCAGACGAAGGCCGAGCAGGTTGCCGAACTCGAAGCCTACCTGAGCGGCCTCAAACTGGAACTCCAGGCAGTGGAGGAACGGCTGGCGGGCCTGAAAAAGTAAGGAACAGCGATTACAAATAATGGGACAGGTTGCAACCTATCCCATTATCGTGTTGCGCGCTTTGTTGCCTGTCAGTGTGACATTAATCACGTTGCTGGAGGAAGGCGCCGTGTTAGAATGGGATAATTGGACAAATTCAATCCAATAATAACCCTTAGAGGTATTCCATGTTCCCATCTTACATTCTATCCCTGCGCGAGGGGTTGGAAGCAGCCCTGATCATTGGCATCGTCCTCGGCGCCCTGCGCCAGGTGCGCCACCTGGAACTGAAACCCGCCCTGTGGGCCGGGACCGCCAGCGCCATCCTGGTCAGCCTGGCGGCCGGAATTGGCCTCTCACTGCTCGGATTCAGCCTGGAAGGCAAGGCCGAACAGGTCTTCGAGGGAATAACCATGCTGCTGGCTGCCGGCATCCTGACCTGGATGATCTTCTGGATGAACCGTCAGTCACACAACCTGAAGGGCAACCTCGAGACCGGTGTGACCAGGGCCGCTGCCGGCAGCGGCAAGCGTGCCATCTTTGCCCTGGCCTTCTTCGCTGTTGTGCGGGAAGGCATCGAACTGGCGCTCTTCCTGACCGCCGCCGCCTTCGCCTCGGATGCAAACCAAACCATCCTCGGCGCCCTGCTGGGCCTGGGTACGGCGGTGTTGCTCGGCTGGTCGCTCTTTGCCACAACCGTCCGACTCGACCTGCGCCGCTTCTTCCAGGTCACCGGCTTCCTGCTGATCCTCTTCGCGGCAGGACTCATCGCGCATGGCGTCCACGAGTTCAACGAAGTCGGCTGGATCCCCGCGCTCATCGAGCATGTCTGGGATGTCAACGCCATCATGGACGAAACATCCACCTTCGGCTTGCTCCTCAAAGCTCTCTTTGGTTACAACGGCAACCCGTCTCTCACCGAAATGCTCGCCTACGCCGCCTACTTCGTCGCGATCTTGTTCGGACTGCGCTTGGCAAACAAGCCCAGACCCATCGCCGCGAACCAGCAAACATAGCAGATCAGCAAAGCCTGGCGGAATTCGCCAGGCTTTCTAAATCTTTCGAGTACCCTCCGTCGATTGCAGGAAGGGCTGTAATCCAAAGAACATTGAATTGTCGGGTTTATCCTTTGTCGCCTTCGAGTCCTTCATGTTCACAAAGGTCATCCCCATCGTTGTATAATCGCCCCATGCTTCCAACCGAGATCCTCGACTCGATCCAGCGCGCCCTCGCCGAAGACATCGGCGCCGGCGACGCGACCACCCTCTCAATCGTCCCGCCCGACGCGATCATGCGCGGGCAGATCCTCGCCAAGCAGGATGGGATCGTCGCGGGACTCGACGTCGCCCGCGCCGCCTACGAACTTTTGGACGCCACTGTGGACTTCTCATCCTATTTGGCCGACGGCTCGCGCGTGACGAAAGGCGGGCTCCTCGCCCTCGTCTCTGGTCGGGCCGCCAGCCTGCTCACCGCTGAACGGACGGCGCTCAACTTCCTCGGGCGGATGTCTGGCATTGCCACGCTGACGCGCCAGTTCGTGGACGCGGTGGCTGGCGCCCGCGCCGTCATCCTCGACACGCGCAAGACCGCGCCAGGTCTGCGCGCCGTGGACAAGTTGGCCGTCAAACTCGGCGGCGGCGGGAACCATCGCATTGGCCTGTACGACATGATCCTGATCAAGGACAACCACATCGACTACGCGGGCGGGATCGCGGAGGCCGTCCGACGCGCGAGAGCCTCGAACAGCGGCCTCCCGATCGAAGTCGAGGCTCGAACGCTCGAGGATGTTAAAGTTGCGTTAGATTTGGGCGTTGAAAGAATCCTGTTGGATAATATGTCGATTAAGATGATGGCTGAAGCCGTGACGCTCACCAATGGCCGCGCCAAACTCGAAGCCTCGGGCAACGTCACGCTGGAGACCGTCCGCGCCATCGCCGAAACAGGCGTGGACTTCATCTCCGTCGGCGCGCTGACCCACTCAGCCAAAGTGTTCGATGTGAGTTTTGATTATTTGAAGTAGATTCGGTACACGGATTTCACGGATGACACGGAAAGACCTTTAAACACGAAGGTCACGAAGGCGACGAAGGAAATACGCACGAAGGCAAAATGCCTTTTCCCCTTTGTGTATCCTTTGTGCGACTTTGTGTTTAGAGAATTAAAAAATCCGTGAACTCCGTGAAATCCGTGTCATCCGTGTCCAAAAAGGATTTTAGAATGAACCAACAAGTCCAAGCCATGTACGATACCATGCGGGCGAAACTCGAAAAGGTTGTCCCCGATGTGGAACTGCGGATCAAAGCCGAGATCGCCGTGGAGATCAACGCGCTGAAAGTCGAACGCAACGCGGTCATCCTCGGTCACAACTACATGGAGCCCGCGCTGTTCTACTCCATCCCCGATTTCGTCGGCGACTCGCTCGACCTGAGCCGCAAGGCCGCGCAGACCGACAAGGATGTGATCGTCTTCTGCGGCGTCAAGTTCATGGCCGAGACCGCCAAAATTTTGAACCCGTCCAAGACCGTGCTCCTGCCGTCGGACAAGGCGGGCTGTTCGCTGGCCGCCGCCATCACCGCGGACGATGTGCGCGCACTGAAGGCGCTCTTCCCTGGCGTGCCCGTCGTGACCTACGTCAACACCTACGCGGACGTGAAAGCCGAGAGCGACATCTGTTGCACGTCCAGCAATGCCAAGGCCGTGGTGGAATCGCTCAACACGGACAAGGTCATCTTCCTGCCCGATGAGTATTTGGGCGGAAACATCGCGCGCGATCTGGGGTGGAATATCATCTTTCCATATATCAAATTAACCGCAGAGAGCGCGGAGAACGCAGAGAATTTAAATAAAAATCTCCGCGAACTCAGCGGTCTCGGCGGTAAAACAATGATTGGCTGGAAAGGCCGTTGCGAAGTCCACGAGAAATTCACTGTCAACGATATCCGCACCGTGCGCGCGCAGTTCCCCGAAGTGGCGGTGCTGTCTCACCCCGAGTGCAGTCCCGATGTGACCGCCGCGTCCGATTTTTCGGGTAGCACCAACGCCATGATCAAGTACGTCAAAGAATCCACCGCGCTGCAATACCTCGTCCTCACCGAATGCGCCATGGGCGACAACATCGCCGCCGCCAATCCCGAAAAGGACATGCTGCGCCTGTGCATGGTGCGCTGTCCGCACATGAACACCATCACCATGGAAGACACCCTCGCAGCCCTGAAGTTCAACCGCTACGAGATCGACGTCCCTGAGGAGATTCGCGTCCGCGCGGCGCGGTCGGTGCAGAGGATGATTGAGATAGGATAACCATGCTCCAAACAGATGTACTCATCATCGGCACGGGGATCGCGGGGGCGACGGCGGCGTTGAAGTTGGCGGAAGACCCCAACCGTCACATCACCATCATCACGCGCGAGCCTGACCCGCACGAGTCCAACTCGGGGTACGCGCAGGGCGGGATCATCAGCCGCGGTCCCGACGACAGCGCCGACCTGCTGGTGAGGGACATCCTCGAGGCGGGCGCGGGCGCGTCGTTGCCGAGCGCGGCGCGCATTCTGGCGGAGGAGGGACCTCCGTTGCTGGAGAATATCCTGATTGCCGCGGCCCGCGTCCCGTTCGATAGAAGCGAAGGCGAGGATTACGAATGGGGCCAGGAGGCCGCGCACTCGCGTCGTCGAATCCTGCATGTCGGTGACGGAACTGGAAGCGCCATCGTGCGCGGACTCATCGAGCAGTTGAAGTTGAAGCCGAACATCCAGTGGTTCACCAACGCCACCGCCGTTGACCTGATCACGTACCCGCACCACTCGCGCAACCCGCTCGACACGTACAAGCCGATCGCCTGTCACGGCGCGTACGTTTTCGACCGTAACAAGGGCGCGGTGCATCGGACGCTGGCGGGCCTGACGGTTCTCGCGACGGGCGGGATTGGCCGCATTTACCGCAACACCACCAACCCCCCAGGCGCGCGCGGCGACGGGCTGGCGATGGCGTCGCGGGCAGGGGCGCGGATCGTCAACGCGGAGTACGTCCAGTTCCACCCGACCGCGCTGGCCGTGCCTGGCGCGGAGGGATTTTTGATCAGCGAGGCGGTGCGCGGCGAGGGCGGGATTCTGCTCACGCCCGAGGGACAGCCGTTCATGGCGAAGTACGCGCCCGAATGGAAAGACCTCGCGCCGCGCGACATTGTGGCGCGCGCCATCCATCAGGAGATGACCGAACACGCGTACACGTACGTGCTGCTCGACATCGCTTCGCATAAGTCCGCTGAGTGGTTGCGCGAACGCTTCCCCAATATTTACGCCACCTGTCTCAAGGCAGGCATTGACATCACGCGCGAGCCAATCCCCGTAGTGCCTGCCGCGCATTATTTCTGCGGCGGCGTAAAGGTGGACGAGTGGGGGCGGACGGACATTGGGAATTTGTACGCGGTGGGCGAGGTTTCGTGCACGGGTCTGCACGGCGCGAACCGACTGGCGTCCACGTCGCTGTTGGAGGGGTTGGTGTGGGGGAACAGGGCGGCGGAGGATATCGCGGCTCGCCCTCACCCCCCTGCCCCCTCTCCCGACGCTTCGCGCGGGCGAGGGGGGGAAGATGTGCCCGCGTGGGACGAAAGCGGGTTGACCGACGACCGCGACCCCGCGCTGATCCAGGGCGACATGCAGACCATCCAGAACATCATGTGGCACTACGTGGGACTCGTCCGCAGCGGCGACCGTCTCTCGCGCGCCATCCGTGAGTTGCGCCACCTGCAAAACGAGATCGAGACGTTCTATCGCACCACCAAACTCAGCGACGGTCTCATCGGCCTGCGCAACGCGGTGGAAGCCGCGCTGATCGTGGCACAGTCCGCGCAGCATAATCGGCAAAGCCGCGGCTGCCATTATCGGGTCGATTCGGTGGAGGGAGGGGATCGGTTGATATGAGGATAATCAGGGCGCGGACTTGTCCATGTGACACAGTTTTTCCGGCGTGGTGACCGTCCACGAATGGCGTCTTGTGCGATGGATGGGAGTGTCCATAGCGATGGGCTTTCTTTCTAACCGCAGAGAGCGCGGAGCTCGCAGAGAAAAAAGAAGGGCTTCTCTGCGCTCTTTGTGTACTCTGCGGTAAAAAGCCCGAGGAAGCCCACTAAATTAGGCGCTCCACGATGGATCGAAGACTGGGCAGCCGGTTTCCCGCGGGTATAATCGAGCCATGCGTGCCCTCATCCAACGTGTCCAGTCCGGCAGTGTGACCGTGGCCAGCCAGGTCGTGGCCCGTATCGGCCGCGGCCTGGTCATCCTGCTCGGCGTCGGGCAGGGGGACGGCGAGGAGCAGGCGCGGGCCCTGGCCGAGAAGATCTCCTTGCTGCGCATCTTCGAGGATGAAGACAGCAAGTTCAACCGTTCCATCCTGGATGTGGGCGGGGAGGCGATCGTGGTCTCGCAGTTCACGCTCTATGCCGACGCCCGCAAGGGACGTCGCCCATCTTTCAGCGAGGCCGCCCCGCCGGAAGTCGCCGCGCCGCTGGTGGAGCGTTTCGTGGCGTTCCTGTGCGGTCATGGCGTCCCGACTCAGCCGGGCGTCTTCGGCGCTCACATGCTGGTCGAGGTCCAGAACGACGGGCCGGTCACCATCTGGCTGGAGAAATAATGTCGCTTCTCAAAACTGTATCGCTGGCGTTCATCGAACATTTCCACGAAAAGCCGCGCCTGGTCGTCCGTGCCCCGGGACGGGTCAACCTTATCGGTGAGCATACCGATTACAACGAGGGGTTCGTCCTCCCGATGGCCATCGACCGCGCCGTATGGATCGCCCTGCAGCCGCGCCCGGACCGCCAGGTGTTGTTGCATTCCCTTGATTTCAACGAATCGGTTTCCTTCTCATTGGATGGTTTGGAGAAGGAAGGTGAGTCCTGGGTCGAATATATCAAGGGCGCTGCCTGGGCCATGCAGCAAGCCGGCTTTGAACCGCGCGGCTGGGAAGGGGTGATCGCCGGGGATATCCCGATCGGGGCCGGGCTTTCATCATCCGCCGCCATCCAACTGGCCGCCTTGCGCGCCTTCAGCGAGATCTCCCGAATCCGTTGGGACGAGGTCACCGCCGCCGAACTGGCGCTAAAAGCCGAACAGGAATGGATCGGGTTGAAATGCGGCATCATGGACCAGATGGTCTCGGCCGCCGCCCGCCAGGGTCACGCCATGTTCCTGGATTGCCGGGACCTGCGGCGGGACCATATCCACATCCCGTCCTACCTGGGAGTGGTGGCGCTGGATACCGGCACCCGGCGCGGACTGGTGGGGTCCGCCTACAACACCCGCCAGGTGGAGTGTGAAGAAGCCGCCCGGCATTTCAATGTCCGTTCCCTGCGGGAGGTATCGCCGGAGATGCTGGCCGCTCAGTCCGCCGGCCTGGATGGGAAGCTGCTGCGCCGCGCCCGGCACGTGGTCAGCGAGAACCGCCGGGTGGTGGAGGCTGTCACGGCCCTCCTGGGCGCCGAACTCGACCGGTTGGGGGAACTGGTCAACGAGAGCCACGCCAGCCTGCGGGACGATTTCGAGGTCAGCAGCGAGGCGCTCGACCGGATGGTGGGGATCGCTGTCGGGCAGCCGGGTTGTTACGGGGCGCGCCTGACAGGCGCCGGATTCGGAGGCTGCGCCGTGGCGTTGGTGGATGGCCGGCGCCTGGCTCAATTCCACGCCGCAGTCGCCGCCCATTACCGCCAGGAGACCGGGCTGGAGCCCGGCGTTTACATTTGCCGTCCCAGCCAGGGGACGAGCCGGGAGGCGCCCGGGCTGCGGCTGGCGGAGTTCATCCGCTCCGGGTTGAAACGCGGGAAATAACGGCAGTCGCGGATGGATGGGTCGCGGCTTGACGCATTAGAAAGGTTGTGCTAGTATCGCATCTGATATACGCAATTTCATCGGTCGGAGACGATCGAGGAGGAGAAGCATGTTGAAAAAAACCATCTTGGGTCTGGCCCTGGTCGTGATTGCAGCCCTGGCGCTCTCTGCTTGCGAACGGTCTGCATCCCCGGCCTCCCTGCCCACCCCCACTATCGAGGGCGGTGGACCGGTCTCTATCGAAAATGTGGACGACCCCATGGAGATGCTCCAGGCATATGCCACCATGACTGCCATCGCCGAAGGCGGGCAGCCGGCAGAAACAACCCCCACCCCAACGGTCGACCCACTGGCACAGCCATCCGGCGCCGAGACCACCGCCCTGCCCAGCCTGACCCCGTCCCCGACCCCGGTCATCGCCGGTTCCGTCACCCTGGCTGCCGGCGCGCCGACCGCCATCATCAACCGCCCGGCCACCTATACCCTGCAACAGGGCGAGTACCCGTTCTGCATCGCCCGCCGCTTCAACGTCAACCAGTATGAATTGCTGGATGCCAACGGCCTGACGCTTTCCCAGGGTGTGAACCTGCCGGTCGGATATACCCTGACCATACCGCAGACCGGAACACCTTTCTCCGGTACCCGCGTCCTGCACACGCACCCGACCACATATACGGTGCAATTGAACGACACCATCTACCGCGTGGCCTGCTACTTCGGCGACCTCGACCCGAGCCTGATCATCACCACCAACAACCTGGTCTCGCCTTTCACATTACAGGTCGGGCAGCAGTTGAACATTCCGTAAAGGCAGCCCTTGTAACGGACCTTGCACCCAGGCGGAAGGAGGGGCTTCCGCTTGGGTGTTTCTTTACCGGAGGCCTGATGCAATTCGAACTGATCGAATCCGAGATCGTATATCCGGGACGGGCGTTCACCGTCCGCCGCGACCACCTGCGCCTGCCCGACGGACGTACGACCCGCTTCGACATTGTCGAACACCACAGTTCGGTCGTCATCGTCCCACTCGACCGGGACGGGAACCTGGTCTTCGTCCGCCAGTACCGCCACGCTGCCGGGTTGGACCTGTTGGAATTGCCGGCCGGCGTGATCGAACCGGGTGAGGAACCGGAGGCCTGCGCCCGGCGCGAGGTGCGGGAAGAGATTGGCCTGGCTGCCGGGAGAATGGAAGCCGTGGGTGGTTTTTACCTCGCGCCTGGTTACTCGACCGAATATATGCACGTCTACCTGGCGACCGGCCTCGAACCCGGCCCTCTCAAAGCAGATCCAGACGAGTTCCTACAGGTCGAGCCCATCCCGCTGGCACAGGCCTTGTCCCTGGCTGATGGCGGCAAGATCCCCGATTCGAAGTCCCTGGCGGCCCTGCTGTTGGCACGAAAACGCCTGTCCGAACTGGTTTGACAGGCGGCAGGTTCTTGTGACATGTCGCGGCTGGATTCATGTGTTAAATAACTATCCGAAGCCCCACCCGGGGAATAAACTTATAGGTTGGTATGGAAAAAGAACGCGACGACCTTCAGCCGTCGCATAACCCTGGAAGGAGTTGTGTTATGAAACGAGAAATGGTCATGATCGACGGGAACGAAGCCACCGCCTCGGTTGCCCACCGCACCAATGAGATTTGTGCCATCTATCCCATCACCCCATCGTCCAACATGGGCGAGTTCGCCGACGATTGGTCGGCGATCAAGCGCAAGAATATCTGGGGAACCGTGCCCCTGGTGGCTGAAATGCAATCGGAAGGCGGCGCTTCCGGCGCTGTACACGGCGCCCTCCAGACCGGCGCACTGACCACCACCTTCACGGCCAGCCAGGGACTGCTGCTGATGATCCCCAATATGTTCAAGATCGCCGGGGAACTGACCTCCACCGTCTTCCATGTCTCCGCCCGCGCCATCGCCACCCATGCCCTCTCCATCTTCGGCGATCACTCGGATGTGATGGCCGTCCGCCAGACCGGCTGGGCAATGCTGGCCTCCGGCTCGGTGCAGGAGGCGCACGATTTTGCCGCCATCGCCCAGGCCGCCACCCTGGAGGCGCGCATCCCGTTCGTCCATTTCTTCGACGGTTTCCGCACCTCGCACGAGGTGGCCAAGATCGAGCAATTGACGGATGACGATCTGCGTTTCATGGTGGATGACGAACTGGTGCGCGCCCACCGCGGCCGCGCCCTCAGCCCGGACCGCCCGATCCTGCGCGGTAGCGCCCAGAACCCGGATGTATTCTTCCAGGCACGCGAGACGGTCAACCCCTTCTATAACGCCGTGCCTGGCATTGTCCAGAAGGCAATGGAGAAGTTCGCCAAGCGCACCGGTCGAGCCTATCACCTGTTCGATTACACCGGCGCGCCAGACGCGGAGCGGGTGGTGATCATCATGGCCTCCGGCGGCGAGACGACCGAATCGACTGTCCGCCACCTGCTGGCGAAGGGGGAAAAGGTCGGCGTTATCCGCGTCCGCCTCTACCGCCCCTTCTCAGCCCAGCGCCTGCTCAAGGTCCTGCCCGCCTCGGTGCGTTCCATTGCCGTCCTCGACCGCACCAAAGAACCAGGTGCAGGCGGGGAACCGCTCTACCTTGATGTCACCAACGCCCTGTTCGAGAACGGGCGCGGCGGCATCAAGGTCATCGGCGGCCGGTATGGCCTGTCCTCGAAGGAATTCACCCCGGCGATGGCGAAGGCTGTCTTCGACGAACTGCTCAAGGAGCAGCCCAAGAACCACTTTACGATCGGCATCAACGAAGACCTGACCCGTTCCAGCCTGGAGTACGACCCGGCTTTTTCGGTGGAATACCCCGAGACCGTCCGCTGTGTTTTCTTTGGGTTGGGCGCGGATGGCACCGTCGGCGCCAACAAGAACTCGATCAAGATCATCGGCGAAGAGACGGACTTCAATGCCCAGGGTTACTTCGTCTATGACTCGAAGAAATCCGGGTCGATGACCATCTCCCACCTGCGTTTCGGGCCCAAGCAGATCCAGGCTCCCTACCTGATCACCCCCAACACCGCCAATTTCGTCGCCTGCCACCAATTCACCTTCCTGGAACGTTACGACATCCTGAAGTACGCCCAGACCGGGGCGGTATTCCTTCTGAACAGCGCCTACTCTCCCGCAGAGGTGTGGGACCAACTGCCCCGCGAAGCGCAGGAGGATGTTCTCGCCAAGAAAATCAAGTTGTATGTGATCGATGCCCACGACGTAGCCGAAAAGACCGGCATGGGCGGGCGGATCAACACCATCATGCAGACCTGCTTCTTCGCCATCTCCGGCATCCTGCCGCGCGATGAAGCGATCGCCCAGATCAAGAAAGCCATCAAGAAGACCTACGGCAAGCGCGGCGAGGCCGTCGTCCAAATGAACTTTGCCGCCGTGGACGAGACCCTGGCGCACCTGCACGAAGTCCCTGTGCCGAAAAAGGCCACTAGTAAAATCACCCGACGCCCGCCGGTCCCGGCTGGCGCGCCGGAATTCGTCCGCAAGGTGCTCGGCCCGATGATCGCCTTCGAGGGCGACCAGATCCCCACCTCGGCGCTCCCCATCGATGGGACTTTCCCCACCGGGACAACGCAGTGGGAAAAGCGCAACATTGCCCTCGAGATCCCGGCCTGGGACACCTCCCTGTGCATCCAGTGCGGCAAGTGCTCCTTCGTCTGCCCGCACGCCGTCATCCGGCATAAGGTCTTTGAAAAGAAATACCTGGACGACGCACCCGCCACGTTCAAATCCATGGAGTCCAAATTCAAGGAATTCCCCGGCATGGCCTATACAATCCAGGTGGCGCCTGAGGACTGCACCGGCTGCAGCCTGTGCGTCGAAGCCTGCCCGGTCAAAGATAAGAGCAACGTGGCGCGCAAGGCGATCAACATGACCGCCCAGCCGCCCCTGCGGGAAACGGAAGCGGCCAACTGGGAGTATTTCCTCACCCTGCCGGAAATCGACCGAACCGCCATCAACCTCGGTACGATCAAGAACTCGCAACTGCTGGAGCCGCTCTTCGAGTTTTCCGGCGCCTGCTCCGGCTGCGGGGAGACGCCTTACATAAAACTCGTCACACAGTTGTTCGGCGACCGCGCCATCATTGCCAATGCCACCGGTTGTTCGTCCATCTATGGAGGCAACCTGCCGACCACGCCCTATGCCGTGAACAAGGAAGGGCGCGGCCCATCCTGGTCCAATTCCCTCTTCGAGGATAATGCGGAATTCGGCTTGGGCTTCCGCCTGACACTGGACAAACAACTCGAATATGCCCGCGACATCCTGCCCGCATTCGTATCCGACCTGGGGCAGGACCTGGTGGACAGCCTGCTCAACGCCGACCAGACGACAGACCTTGGCATCCGGCAGCAACGCGAACGGGTGGAGGCGCTCAGGAAGAAACTGGGCAAGTCCAAAAACCCGCAGGCGGCGAACCTGCTGGCTGTGGCTGATTCTTTTGTAAAGAAATCGGTCTGGATCTTCGGCGGCGACGGTTGGGCTTACGATATCGGCTATGGCGGTCTCGACCATGTCCTCTCGACCGGTCGCAATGTCAACATCCTGGTGCTCGATACCGAGGTGTATTCGAACACCGGCGGGCAGGCCTCCAAGTCCACGCCGCGCGGGGCCGTGGCGCGATTCGCAGCCCAGGGCAAGGGATTATCCAAGAAAGACCTGGGGCTGATGGCCATCGCCTACGGGTACGTATACGTGGCGCGGGTGGCAATGGGATATAACGACCAGCACACCCTCAAGGCCCTGATGGAAGCCGAGTCGTACAATGGTCCCTCGATCGTCATCGCCTACAGCCACTGTATCGCGCACGGGATCGATATGGTCAAGGGCCTGGAGCAGCAGAAACTGGCCGTCCAATCCGGGCTGTGGCCGCTCTACCGCTTCGACCCGCGCCTGGGCGAGGCAGGCCAGAACCCGCTCACCATCGACTGCAAGGAACCCACCATCCCGGTCGAGCAATACATGTATAACGAGACCCGCTTCCGGATGCTGGTACAGAGCGACGAGGCGCGCGCCGAGTCCCTGCTCAAACTGGCACGCCAGGATGCGCAATCACGCTGGAATTTCTACTCGCAGATGGCCGCCATGCACTATGGTGAAACACCCGAGTCTGCCAAGTCGGGTGACTGACCGCTGGAGGCCGGGGCGGTACGCGGCCCCAGCCATCTACCGGATAAGAGAGGAGAAATACCATGATAGACCTGTCAACTTCCTATCTTGGATTGAAACTCAAGAATCCCCTGGTGGCCTCCCCGTCGCCGATCTCCGAGCATGTGGATAGCGTTCGGCGGCTGGAGGAGGCGGGGGTCGCAGCCGTCGTGATGCATTCCCTGTTCGAGGAACAGGTCATCCACGAGAGTCTCGAACTGGACCATTTTCTCGACTATGGCACCTACTCCTTTTCCGAAGCCCTGACCTACCTGCCCGATACCGGCCGCTACAGCCTCAGCGCGGACCGCTACATCGAACACCTGAACAAGGTCAAGCAGGCGGTCGGCATCCCGGTCATCGGCAGCCTGAACGGCGTATCCAGCGGCGGGTGGGTAAAATATGCCAAAAAGATCGAGGAGGCCGGGGCGGACGCCCTGGAACTGAATATCTACTACCTGCCTTTCGACGTCAACCTGGCAAGCGGTGACCTGGAGAAGAATTACATCCGCCTGGTAAGCGATGTCCGCGCCCAGGTCGGGATCCCGCTGGCTGTCAAAGTCAGTCCCTTCTTCACCGGCATGGCGCATGTCATGAAGCAATTAGTGGCTGCCGGCGCACAAGGATTGGCGCTCTTCAACCGTTTCTACCAGCCTGATTTCGACCTCGAAAAACTCGACGTGGTACCCAACCTCGTGCTGAGCAGTTCCAACGAGTTGCGCATGCCCCTGCGTTGGATCGCCCTGCTCTACGGGCAGGTGGACGCCGACTTCGCCGTGACCACCGGAGTGCATAGCGCGGATGATGTCCTGAAGGCGATGATGGCTGGGGCGAGCGTCGCCATGATGGCCTCGGCCCTGCTCAAGAATGGCCCCAAACATGCCGCCCAGGTGCTGGCGGATATTAGGTCCTGGATGGAGAAGAACGAGTACGAATCCATCCGCCAGATGAAAGGCAGCATGAGCGCCCGTACCACCCGCGAACCTCATGCCTTGCGGCGGTCGAACTATATCAAAGTACTCAACTCCTTCAAGTACCTCCCGTAATGAGAACAAGAAGCCCCCGCGAATGCGGGGGCTGATAAATTCAACGGACAGGGGGCTACTCGACCGCTTCGGTCTCGCCGCCGGATTTCTTCTGGCGGTAGGTGATGCGGCCGCGGCTCAAGTCATACGGGGACATCTCAACCTTTACCCGGTCTCCCAGCAGGATGCGGATATAATACTTGCGCATCTTGCCGGATAGATAAGCCAAAACCTCGTGACCGGTGTCGAGCCGGACCTTGAACTGGGTGCCCGGCAGCGCTTCGACCACCAGTCCCTCGACCTGTATCTTATCTTCCTCTTTTGCCATGCCAGCCTCCAATTCCGTCAAACCTGCATACTATTCGTACTCTTTCACCTGGCGCCGCTTGATCCGGCGGATCGCTTTCTTCTTTTCCATCCGGCGCTGTTCGCTCTTTGAAACATACCAGCGCTTGCGACGCACAGTGCTCAAGACGCCGCTCTTGACAACCTTCTTGCGAAAGCGCTTGAGCAGTTGGTCCTGGGACTCATTGTTGCGCAGATTTACAACCGTCATCGAATATCACCTCCCTTCATCAGGGACTTTAAAATAACAGGCTCGGTTGTCACAGACCGAGCCGAGGCTACACGCGAACCCTGATGACTTTGATGACATCAAGAACCTGACGTTTTACGCTCCTTGACTGCCGAAACGGATAATCTAAAATGGCAATCCTGCATAAGCCGGTCTGTGAACGGGGCGATTATACTATACGCCTCTGGAAATGAAAAGCCTGCACGGAGACGAATTTCGTTTTTCGCCGGAATATAGTATCATCGCTGATGACTACGATACCATTGCCATAACGAAACAGGAAAGGATAATGCCATGCGCATGAAAGACAAGGTCGTACTAGTCACCGGCGGGGCAGCCGGGATCGGCAAGGCAACCGCCGCGCGTTTCGCCGAGGAAGGCGCCAAGGTTGTCATCTGCGACCTGAACAAACCCCTTGGGCAGGAGACTGCCAGCCTGCTTGGATCCGATTCGGCCTTCTATAAAGTCAATGTTGCAGAGCGGGGCGAAGTCCAGAAATGGGTCGATGATGTCCGCGCCAGGTTCGGGCGGATCGATGTTCTTGTCAACAACGCCGGCATTCTGCGGGACGGGCAGTTGATCAAATTCAAGGAAAGCCAGCTGGTCGGCCAGATGCCCGAAGCCGACTTCGACCTGGTGATATCGGTCAACCTGAAAGGGGTCTTTAACTGCACCCAGGCCGTGGCCCCGATCATGGCCGCCCAGCGTTCCGGTGTCATCCTCAATGCAACTTCCATCGTCGGCCTGGATGGCAACTTCGGGCAGACCAACTATGTAGCCAGCAAGGCGGGTGTGGTCGGTATGACCCGGGTCTGGTCGCGCGAACTGGGCAGGTTCGGCATCCGCGTCAATGCCGTCGCACCGGGTTTCACCGCCACCGAAATGATAGCCGCCATGCCGGAAAAGGTCCTCGACGGCATGAAAGCCCGCACACCGCTCGGACGCCTCGGTGAGCCGCGCGATATCGCCAATGCTTACCTGTTCCTGGCCTCCGATGAAGCCTCCTTCATTACCGGTGAAACCCTGCGGGTGGATGGCGGTATTGTGGTGGGTACATAGGGATGCCGCTACCGGTCATGGACAGCGCCATCGAATAGCGCCTGCAATCCTAATCGGATTGTTCAGATGAATGAAAACGCCCGCTGGGATTCCAACGGGCGTTGTTTTAAAGAAAAGTCTCTTGGCAATGACCTACTCTCCCAGGCAGTTACCCACCAAGTACCATCGGCGCTGACGAGCTTAACTTCCGGGTTCGGGATGGGACCGGGTGTACCCTCGTCGCTCAAATCACCAAGAGACTGTTTCACATGGTTGTGTCTGAATAGTAACTTATCCGTTTGATTTCGAAAAGTATCAAGTTCTCCGCACCACGCAGGTCAGCCCTCGACCATTAGTACAGCTTGACTTAGCGCATTACTGCGCTTACATCTGCTGCCTATCAAGCAGGTGGTCTACCTGCGGTCTTACTGGATTATTCCATGAGGGATCTAATCTTGAGGCGAGTTTCCCACTTAGATGCTTTCAGCGGTTATCTCTGCCAGACGTAGCTACCCAGCGATGCCGTTGGCACGACAACTGGCACACCAGAGGTCTGTCCACTCCGGTCCTCTCGTACTAGGAGCAGCTCCTCTCAAATCCCTTACGCCCACAGCGGATAGAGACCGACCTGTCTCACGACGGTCTGAACCCAGCTCGCGTACCGCTTTAACGGGCGAACAGCCCGACCCTTGGGACCTTGTCCAGCCCCAGGATGCGATGAGCCGACATCGAGGTGCCGAGCGAGATCGTCGATGTGAACTCTTGGATCTCACCAGCCTGTTATCCCCGGGGTAGCTTTTATCCGGTAAGCCACAGCCCTTCCACTCGGTACTGTGGGATCACTAAGCCCGACTTTCGTCTCTGTTCGGCGCGTTGGCCTTACAGTCAAGCTCCCTTATGCCTTTACACTCTTAGGTGGGTTTCCATTCCACCTGAGGGAACCTTTGGGCGCCTCCGTTACCTTTTGGGAGGCGACCGCCCCAGTCAAACTGCCCACCTGGCACGGTCCCCCATCCGGATGACGGAATGGGGTTAGGATCTAAACATCATCAGGGTGGTATTTCACTGGTGGCTCCACCGACGCTGACGCGCCAGCTTCACAGCCTCCCACCTATGCTACACAGATCATGTCCAAATACAATGCCAAGATGCAGTAAAGCTCCACGGGGTCTTTTTGTCCTGCTGCGGGTAGGCCGCATCTTCACAGCCATTTCAATTTCACCGGGTCCCTCGTTGAGACAGTGCTCTAATTGTTACGCGGTTCGTGCGGGTCGGAACTTACCCGACAAGGAATTTCGCTACCTTAGGACCGTTATAGTTACGGCCGCCGTTCACCGGGGCTTCGGTTCGAAGCTTCGCCTTGCGGCTAACCTCTCTCCTTAACCTTCCGGCACTGGGCACGCGTCAGCCCCTATACATCGCCTTGCGGCTTAGCAGAGACCTGTGGTTTTGTTAACCAGTCACCAGAGCCATTTCACTGCGACCCTCCAACGCTTGACACGTCGGGGGGTACCCCTTCTCCCGAAGTTACGGGGTCATGTTGCCTAGTTCCTTAACGAGGGTTCTCCCGTTCGCCTTGGTATATTCTACCCATCTACCAGTGTCGGTTTGCGGTACGGGCGCTTGAAAGTTATGCTTAGAGACTTTTCTCGGCAACAAGGCTCAACCACTTATGCCTTACGGCTCGCTCCCACCTCAGCTCAACCGGCGGATTTGCCTGCCGGTCTCAACGCCTAGATGGATCGCACCCAAATCCAATAATGGGCTGGCCTACCTCGTTGCGTCCTCCCATCGCACTCTCAAGCGGTTCCGGAATGTTGACCGGATGTCCATCACCTACGCCTTTCGGCCTCGGCTAAGGACCCGACTAACCCGACGCGGAATGACCTGGCGTCGGAAACCTTAGATTTACGGCGAACACGGTTCTCACGTGTTTGTACGCTACTCATGCCTGCATTCTCACTTCTGTCCGCTCCAGTCGCCCTTGTCGATCGACCTTCACCGCAAACAGAACGCTCCCCTACTGCCCCAGCTTGCGCTGAGACTCATGGCTTCGGTACTATGCTTAGCCCCGTTACGTTTTCCGCGCAAAGTCACTAGACCAGTAAGCTGTTACGCACTTTTTAAAGGGTGGCTGCTTCTAAGCCAACCTCCT
>Ga0194126_10005550_pt1 | contig 18493 bp, 14 predicted proteins | sample TA2KigC150mmetaG_FD_148641 | JGI IMG/M metagenome (GOLD analysis project Ga0194126, IMG submission 148641) | Freshwater microbial communities from Lake Tanganyika, Tanzania - TA2015035 Kigoma Deep Cast 150m | ecosystem: Environmental > Aquatic > Freshwater > Lake | place: Tanzania: Lake... | reverse complement strand
ACTCATGCCGCAAGCGTAAAGAACTGAAAACGGAATGTTCCGAACAAAATGCTAACCTTCGTATCGGCAATCCGCTATTGCGGAGAAAAGCCGCGCCCTGCGCGTAGTTGACGTTCTGCGGTAATGATCCGACAGCGTCAAAGGCAACCGCTTCGTTCAACTTACCCACCACCACACCCACGACATTACCCTTGGAATCAACGAGGGCTCCGCCAGAATTCCCCGGCTGGACGGGAACGCTGATTTGAAAATGGCGCGCGTCATCTTGAGCACCGGCCAAGCTCGCAATCTCGCCTTTGGACAGTTTTGACGAGAAGCCTTGGAGCCCGATGTTGGGAAAACCGACCGTAGAGACCGGCTGGCCGAGCTTGACCAGTCGGCTGGATGTCACGGGCAAACAATCGTGTTTACCTTCCACTCTCAAGAGCGCGAGGTCGTTGAATGGGTCTCGTCTCACAATCCTGGCTGGGAGGAATCCGAGCGCGGTGACGGCGATCAGTGATGCACCATCTTCGACGACGTGACTGTTCGTCACCAGGAACCCGTCTTCCGTGATAAAGAACCCCGTACCGGAGCGGATAAGAGATGCTTTGGTAGGCACAGCCCGCACGGACGAGTCGACGGTGGCAGAAGGCACGCCTCCCCTGCGAGGCCGAAACTCACGAGAGAGTCGCTGTGCTTCGGCGACCTGGGCGGGCGTCATTATTTCTTCGAGGTGGTCCGGCAACTGCATCGTCACTTCGGCCAATTCCTGAGCATTCGTAAAAATTCCGGACCTTGTCTTTTTCTTCAGCCCAGCCAAGCCCGGGTTCGCCCCCGGCCGCAATGCGGTGTAATTGATGGTCCAGACGCTTTCCTGGAGAAAAATCGTTTCCGCGGGAGTGGTCACGTTGCGTGCCCGGTTGCTCCATGACCACGGCGTTGGAAAAGTAGCTGGTGGCGCTGTTTGGGTTCGCGACAGTGGAACAGATGAAAGACGCCGGCAGCTTGATGCCGGAAGATCTCACCGCGGGCCTGACTCCAGATGAACTGCACGATCTGATCCGATTCCTCGTCGATCAGGGCCGGGTCTTCCCGTCCCGATGATCGGGGTCGCTCCGCATCACTGTCCGATAGCGTCCTCTCCGCTCCGTCTGGCGCGCGATGCGTCGAGAAAGCCCGCCGTGTCCGGCCTTCCGGCCCACCGGTAGCGGCCGTGAATGGAGGCCATGGCCCCGCGGACCGGTTACGGTTGAATGGCGCCGAAACGAAGACTTGCCAAGACTCCCGATCAGACATAGACGTAGGGTATGAAGCCACTCCGAGGACCGAACCCTTCGCTGCCTTCCGCACGGCACGGCGCTTTCACGCTAATCGAACTTCTGGTTGTCATCGCGATCATCGCTATTTTGGCTGGCATGCTTCTGCCGGCGCTTTCCAAGGCCAAGACCAAGGCGCAGGGCATCGCGTGCCTGAGCAACACCAAACAGTTGGGGCTCGGTTGGGTCATGTACGCCAACGATAACAATGATTCATTGGTCGAGAACATGAATCTGGGTGGCCCGGGCAGTGTTGAGGGAAGCTGGATCACGGGGTTCCTGACCTGGACCACAGCCAAGGACAATACGAACCTGGCCTACGTCCTCGATCCGAAGTACTCCAAGCTTGCCCAGTATGTGGGTGTGACCAAGAACATCTACAAGTGTCCCGCGGACAAGTTTGTTTCGGAAGCGCAACGAAAGCTGGGCTGGACCGAACGCGTCCGCAGTTATTCCATGAACTTTTTCGTGGGCGACGGTTCGCCCAAGGGCGCGAAAGAATGGGGCGCGGATAGCTGGCAGGGAAAAGTCTATAAGAAGCTTGGCGATTACCGACGGCTCTCCACAAGTCAGGGCTGGGTCTTTGTGGATGAACACCCCGACACGATCAATGACGGCGCGATGTACACCGACATGAACAATCCCAACTGGGTGGACATGCCCGCCAGTTACCACAATCGCGCGTGCGGATTCGCCTTCGCGGATGGCCACTCGGAGATCAAGCGCTGGCTGGTGGCGCGAACGGCCGTGCCGGTGCGCTTCATCAACTGGGACCGGGTCGGTTTCAATGCCGCCGCCGATCCGAGGGACATCCGATGGCTGCAGGAACGCACGAGTGAAAAGCGGTAGCCCGAATGATCGGCTGCACATAGGAATTTGCTTTTCACGGCTGAACCGGAGCTTGGCCATTTCGAATCGTTGGCACAAGAAACTCACCTTCAGCGTTCCCGTGGAGGGGCCGCAATGTGCTGAAGTTCAACAACAACGCCCGGGCCACCGCGCTGGTTAAACGCGGCCGCCGCGATGGGTGGAGGGTGCCGTGCTCGGCTGATGGGCGCGGCGTCCAGCCGCCGGTGCGATGGCCGTTGAGCGACGCCGCCCGCGCGTTGCAGTTCCTACGTGGCGAGGCGCACGACCTCGACAATCTCTACGCGGCGGACGGCAGTTTCAATTCCGGCTGCCTTTGTGAGAAAACCAGAATCATAGGCCTCCATCGCTACCGCGGCCCGATTAAAGCCCACTGGAGAAGTCGAACCACATGCGCGCGGCCGAAATCGGTATCCAGCGAACGGGTGTCGTGCCCGAGCATGGTATAGGCGAAACGGCCGCCCTCGTACACCCGCGTCCAAGCCATGGGATGATCGCGGCCCATCGGTTTGCCGCCGCGCGCTTTGAACGCCGGGCGCACCGGGTCATAGCTCGATTCGTCCAGGGTCAGGAGGATTTCCACGCCAGGCAGGCCGCGCACGCTGCGCTTAAAATTAGTCCAGTCGCCGTCCACTTTGAAAGCCGGCGGCAGTCCGGCCACGATCGGATGTTGAACCGCACTGGGGTCCACTTTGACCGTTGCGGAAACGTATTCTGAATCACTATCCAGATCTGTTCCGTACAAGCCGCTGTACCAATCCCATTTCGCTTCGACTTGAACGCCGGCGGCGTGCAGGGCGATCAATGAACGTCCGGAGCGGAACCAGCGAATGAAGGCTTCTTTCTGCCCTTCATCGAGGGATTTGCCGATATCCGTCGTGTTGACCCATAGCACCGAGTCGTACGCCTTAAGGCGGGAGTCGGTGAATGTCCCGGCGTCTTCCGTGGCCTCCACGCGCAGACCGTGCTCCGTCCCAAGTTCGATCAGCCAGTCGTTGATCATAGGAATGGCCGGATGGCGGTACCATGAGGTTTTTGAAAATACCAGCAGGCGTTGGCCGGAAAAGTTTGGGCGTTGGGCGTCTGCGAGAACTTTTTGGCCCAACCAGACCGAGGCGTTCTCCATGATGCCTAGCGGCGCCGCTTCGGTGAAGACCCGGTAAGTCTCGTGTCCCGGCCGAAAGTAAAACACCCGGCCGCGCCCGAGTTTCCATAGCATTCCACTGCGGAAATGCTCGCCGCCGGCCCAGTGCTCACGGAAGATCACTTCGTCCGGCTCGGGCACATGAAATGGCTCGTCGTACATTTCCGTTTCCGGCAGGATGAAATGCGGTGGCAACCCTCGCGCGATGGGATGATCCGGCAATAACGATGTGATTGTGCTCGGCTGCTTGGGCGTGCAACATCTCGGAAACACGCAGGACGGCCGCTCCAGCAGGACGTGCCATCGCCCATCCGCAGCGCGCTCGAACCGTGTGTCGAAGCTTGCTTTCTCCGCCCGGCTCGGCACAGCGTAGCTTCGCCATTGAATGAACTCCGGGTCCGCCTTCTCCCGTTCCCCCACCGGAAGCTGTTTCACCGCCTCTTGAATCAGGCGGGCTTCCATGGCTGTCCGAAAGGGCGCCGACCAGTGCGCCGAATGGAGCGCGATCAAGGCCATCCGGCCGGACTTGACGCGCGCCACTATGGCGTCCGCCAAGGCCTGCGGCACGGCGTCGTGCCGCACGTGACCCCACCAAATCAGCACGTCGGTCCTCTCCAACAGAGGCTGCGGCAAGCCCTGCTCGGGCTGATCCAGGTTCACCGCTGTGACTTCGAGCGCGGGATTCTTTCGCAGGTGATGGGCGATTTGATTTCCCAGGAAGTTGGTGTAGGCCTGCCTCTGCGCCGGCTGCTGCTCGTCCCAGACGACCACCCGGATGGGTCGTCCCGACGACGAGACGGCACAAAATAGCGCAAGCGACAAGGTGAGGGGGCGAATCACCCGCAAATCCCTACAACACTCCCTTAACGCAGGCAATAGAATTCCACGGACGTCATGGACCTCTTGGAAGGTTGCGCTGCGCGGGCGATCCACCGCTCAATCTTTTGCGGCCGCAGCTTCAGCGGCATGCAGCCCGATTCCAGAACACGCGCGTGAAATTCGCGAAGGTCGAAGCGCGCGCCAAGGACTTCCTCGGCCCGCACCCCCATTCACGAATTTTGAGCTAGCCAATCTTGGAGGAAAGCGCCTGGCCCGGCCACGACCTGTACCGTTCAATCCCGCATGCATCTGCGAGCCTGTTTTGAGGCAGGCTTCGCCGAGCGTGTCGAGGAAGCGCTGGGGGTTGGTCTAGTCCTGGAAGATTGCTTCCCGGCGGTCCCCTCGATTCATCACGCCTGTCCCGCCGTAGCTCGGAGCGAAGGTGGATGATAAATCGCGCCCGGATATTCCACCCGTAAATAGCGAGCCATGCCGCAGTCTGGATTCACCGCTTGAACAGCCAATGCTTCTCGTTGCCGCCTGGCGACGCCACGTCCACCGCTTCCAATCGCCCCAGCTTTCCTCCGGACACAGATCCGTCCGTGAACAAAGTGGCGCCGTAAAAGCGCGGGTCTGGCTTAGTTCCTTGGATCACGGCCTGGGTATAATAGCCCGGTCCCGTCCCGGTGGCCACTTCCGCGCCGGAGCGGAATCCCATGTTGATGTGGTTGAGCCGGGTAAGCTTTTCGCCTTCGTTGATGTAAAAAATATCCGCCATGAGAGCGGTGCGAGGTTTGTCCGTTTTGTCCAGCCATTCGTCGGTTGTCCGCAGCAAGTATTGGTTGCCCTTTCCATAGGCTTTGCCGAAGAACCCGACATACCCTCCGAAGATGTAGCCATTTTTCACTGGAATCGGCACAGATAGTGGATCGAAGCGCGGCGCTTGGGATGGGCAAAACCACGCGCGAAAATCCCCGATGTAATCCTTCAATCCGACGCGCATGTCGTAGGCGGGGCCACCATAAGCGCCCCGTGTGTCAGCCAGCATTTGGGTCACGGGGTGGCCCTTGAAACCGCCAAACGTACCCGCTTCGTAACAAGGCACCGGATAGCGCGTGGAATCCGTTTCATACAGGGTCAAAGCCAGCCCGCACTGGCGCAAGTTCGACAGGCACGCCGAGCGCTTGGCGTTTTCTTTAGCCCGCCCCAAAGCGGGCAACAGCATGCCCGCCAGGATGGCGATGATCGCGATGACCACCAGCAGTTCAATGAGCGTGAACGCGGGGTTTGGCCGGGAGGAGAGACTTTCTTTCAACGCCGCACGGGACCGTGAGCGACCGATGGGAATTTGGTCTTTCATAGTTAAAATCGACAATGACGATTGCGAGTCTGGCCGCAAGAACATAAAGTTCCGCTGTCGTGTAGTTTTCAAGACAGGACAGCTGGAGGTTTGCAGTGGTTTTTGCGTAGTTGTCCCGGATCTTGGAGCGGGAGCGACAGGGAATGCACAATCCAGCGGCAAAGGCCTTGATTGATTAGGGGCTCACCGGATTGGTTCACTTTAGGCGCGCCTATTCCTGCCGGCGAGGCGAGTTCGTTACGCGTGGCGACCGGCGGAAACGCGAACTGGAAGTTCAAGACCGTCTCCGCCGCTCGCCCGCCAGGACGACGGCAAGCTGGCCTTCCCGGTCGGAACGGATGACGGCAAGGTGCAGTTGATTCTGACCACACCGAACTGACGACCGATTTCAGAAAACGATACGCCAAGGTCCGTGTGAGACATGCCGGACCTTGTTTTTTCCCTTGAGCACCTCCTTCATGGGGCTGCAAACGCACTCGTGTAAAGAAGAGTGCTCGAAGCTTTTGGGTGTCGTCGGCCTTCCCGGTCGAGCCATTGGCCAGGCGCAAATGGCGGGCCCGCAACGCGGCTGCCTTCCGGTACTCCGAGTGGCCATCGACCATCGTGATGTTTCCCCCCTCGAGGCGGGTGACGCCGTACAATTCCTTGTTCACGCTGAGGCTGTCGCGCCAGTCGGTGTATTGACTCGCGCTGCCCAAGCCGAAATCCAGCGCGACCGCCGGCCGCAATGCGGTGTAATTGATGGTCCAGACGCTTTCCTGGAGAAAAATCGTTTCCGCGGGAGTGGTCACGTTGCGTGCCCGGTTGCTCCATGACCACGGCGTTGGAAAAGTAGCTGGTGGCGCTGTTTGGGTTCGCGACAGTGGAACAGATGAAAGACGCCGGCAGCTTGATGCCGGAAGATCTCACCGCGGGCCTGACTCGAGATGAACTGCACGATCTGATCCGACTTCTTGCCGACCAGGGGCGGGGCTCCCCATCCCGTTGATCACCGTCCCTCCGGATCACTATCCCACGCCCAGGGAGGAGCAAGTGAGGGATCGATCGGTTTTCATGCACTTGCGGGATGGGCGGCACCTCAGGGACAAACCGATGCTCGCGGAGTGTGCGTTGGATCTGCGCAGGTCTGCGTAGGAACGCGCAGGAAACGAAGCATTGCCAAAACTCCTGCTCGGGAATAGAAACGCAGCATGAAGCTCCTCGCAGCAGCGCACCCCGTGCGGCTTTCTTCGCACCTCATCGGATTCACCCTGATCGAACTCCTGGTTGTCATCGCGATCATCGCAATCCTGGCCGGCATGCTCCTGCCCGCGCTCGCGCGTGCCAAGGACAAGGCGCAAGGCATCAAGTGCGTCGCCAACCTCAAACAGATCGGATTGGCCTTTCAGCTTTACGCCGACGATAGCAGTGACTTTTTGCCCACGACCGCCGGTTTCAACGGCGCGGGGGGTTGGCGCGGCGCGCCGAATTACAGCGGCGAAGGCTCCGGCATACACCCGACCAATCGCCCGCTCAACACCTACGTCGGCCTGGCCGGAACCAATCCGACGAACAGTTCCTCGTACCATCTCTTCCGCTGTCCGGCAGACAAAGGCGAAGACTCGGCGCCTCCCAAAAAAACCATCTTCGAAATCAACGGCAGCAGCTACCGTGAGATGTGGGCAGGCCACAGCTGGCGCGTCCAGCGCACAACCGGGCTGCGTTCCGCGGTCGGCAACCCCGCGCCCGTGGCCGGGTCGGAACCGATCAAGATGACCGAGGTCGCAAACAGCCCGGCCAACAAAATCATGAGTGGCGACCACAACTGGCACGGCAACCGGCCCGCGGAAAACCCGCGGAACATGTGGCACAACTACAAAGGCCAGCGCCGAAACAATGTCCTTTTCGGTGACAGCCACGTGCAGTTCTTCAAGTTTCCCCGCGAGATTCAGAGCGATCCGAATTACGCTAACTATTACGCGGGTTCACTCACTTCAGCACCTCAGAAGTACCGGCCGGATTCGAGTTTTCTTTATTGGTAGGGGTCCACCACCAGAAACGCCTAAGGCCACCCGCCCTATCCTGACTCGGCAGTGAGCCTGGCACTACGCGCGGCTGAAGATCGAGTGGCTGAGGGTGCTGGCGCTGTCAGCAAAGGATTCCTGCTCGATGCCCATGGACCGCAAGATGGAGAGGTACAGGTTCGACATCCGCGTCTCGCCGTTTCGCCAGTAGGACCCGTGCTTGAGACCCATGTTGGCTCCGCCGGCTACCAGCGTCGGCAGGTTGCGCGGATTGTGAGTCGTGCTCGCGCCGCTGCCAAACAACACGATCGTGTTGTCGAGCACGCTGCCGTTCCGGTCCTGATAGCCGTTCAGGCGCTCGAAGAAGTGCGCCAATTGCTGGCTCAGGAACAGATCGTATTTGGCAAACTCCAATTGTCCGTTCTTGTTTTCTGCATGCGAGAGACTGTGGTGCGTCTGCTTCAGGCCCAGTTTCAGCGGAAAGGTATCGCTGATGCCCATGCCGTCCTCCCGGTTGAGCATGAATGCCACGGAGCGCGTAATGTCCGCATCGAACGCCAGCGCAATCAGATCGAACATGGTGCGGTAATATTCAGCGGGCTCGCCGTCGCTGGTCGCATCCAGATTCAGGTGCGAGTAGTCCTGCTTTTTCAACGGAACATCGATCCAACGCTCGGAGGCAATCAATCGTGATTCAACTTCATTCAGCGAGGTCAGGTACTGATCCATCCGTTCTCGGTCCGTCTGGCCGAGGCGTTGTTGGAGTGATCGCGCTCCCTCGGCCACCGCGTCCACCAATTTTATGCGCCGCCGCAACTGATCGCGCTGCGCAACCAACGAACCACGGTCGCCGCGGAACAGCCGATCAAATACTCGCCGCGGATTGTTTTCCGCGGGAATGGGCCGGCCCTCCAAGTTAAATGAGATCGTGCCCGTCCGGGAAAGGAAGCCCGTCCCGGCGTCGATCGACAATACCAACGAAGGCTGTCGGCAATATTGCTTGGTGTGCAAGGCCACGACCTGATCCAGTCCGGCCGAGTTGTAGGTCCCGGGTTTCGGATTGTGCAGCGGAGCACCCGTTAGCCACATGTCAGAACAAACGTGTGGGTCGCTCTTCGGACCGCTCGGATGATACAAGCCGCCCATGAAGCTGAGCTGCTTGCGGAAAGGAGCGAGCGGTTCGGTGGATTTGCCGAAAACGAATTCGCCGTTGCTTTCGGCGGCGGGAAACCAGCTCCACTCCTGGAGGTCATGCTCCGTCTTCGGCAGCGACATGCCGTTGGCCGTGTAGAGCGCGCAAAAGCGCCGGGGAATCTGGTCGGTCACTGCCTCACCCATGGCGTCGAGAACGGGGAGCGCGAGGGTAAAACCGCCCAAGCCTTTGAGAAATGCGCGGCGATCAAGTCGAAGAGTTGTGCTCATAAATGTTTAGGGGTGACGGTCACTCTGCTTCACTGACACGGAGAATGCTCAAAACTCTTCATCATGGCGAATTCTATTTTTCCATGAACATCGGGCTGTGAACGACGAACCGGATCATGTCCTGCACGCGGTAGCCGTTGGCCTTCAGCTTGGCGCCGTGTTTTTTTAGGAACTGAATCTCGCTGTAGGAAAGAGTGCGGCCGGTCGCGTAGGTTACGAGATGTCTGAGGAAACTGAAGGCCACTTGATCGATGCGGTCCTGCGCAAGGTAGCGCTTCAGGTCGTTGACGCCGGCGACCTCCGTCTTGTCGGGCAAGGTGGACCGGGCGTCCACGGCCTGTTGCTTGAGCCGCCCGCCCGCATCGTACTCCTCGAAGGGAATTCCCCACGGATCGATTTTGGAGTGGCAGTTGACGCAGCCAGGTTGGTTGCGGTGGCGTTCGATTCGCTCACGAAGGGAGAGATCTTTGGTCTCCTCTTTGAGCGCCGGGACATTGGGCGGAGGATCGTCGGGAGGTTCTCCGATGATGCGGCGGGCCAGCCATGCTCCGCGTTTGACAGGGTTCGATTCGCGGCCATCCGAGAGTCCGGCCATGATGGCCGCTTGTGTCAGCATGCCGCCCAACTCGCGACCGTCGTGTGGGACGGGAACAAATTGTAAACCGCTCTCTGTTTGGCCGGCCAGGTCGTAGTACGCGGCAACGACCTCATTGGCCATGACAAAATCGGACTCAATGAGATGGCGCACCGACAAATTGTTCCGAACCAGGTGTAGCACAAACTGCACAGGTTCTTGCCGCAATTGGGCGCGCGTGTCGCGGGTGAGCTTGGGAAAGCGGCTGCGGTCCGGTTCGAGGACGCTGAACTTGTCGAGAGCCAGCCATTGGGACGTGAACTCGCTGATGAACCTGGAGAAACGCGCATCCTGGATCATCCGTCCCACCTCGACATCCAATTGATCCCGCACCGAGCCAGTGGCAGCCAACTGCAACAAGGCGCGGTCCGGGGGCCCATTCCAAAGAAAGTAAGAGAGCTTGGAGGTCAGTTCATAGTCGTCGAGCGGCTCGGGTTCCGGGGTGGCGCTGTTCTCGATCAAGAATAGGAATGGCGGCGAAGTAAGCACGACCTGGAAAGCGTCCTTCACACTTTCTTCAAAATGGGCGGCCGTTCGGTAGGATTCCTCGAACACGGCCATCAGTTGAGATGCTTCCGCCGCCGTCACGGGGCGCCGATACGCGCGAGTCGCGAAATTGCCAATGATCTCTCGCGCGTAGGCTGGCCAATCATCCTTGCGGTCGAAGTCGGTGAAGAGGTTCCGATGCGATGGCGGCGGCCACGATTCGTAGTAGGGACCCTCAAACTCCACCGACCGGATCAAAAGTCGAGGCATATCGCGACCATCGGTGTACTCGCTGCGCACGCCGATCTCCCGAACGCCCGCGAGGTAATTGACGTTGTCCTTTTCGACATCCGGACTGGGAAAGTTGCGGATGGCCCCTTCAAACACGAAAGAGGTGGGACTGACATTCGACACAGTCTGGGCCACCCCGACTTGAGTCAGCGTGCTGCCGCAATCGCGACGCAAGCCCAGATGCACGCCGAGTTGGGGCGATCGTTTCTCGAACACGCCAAAACGCCGCACGAGTTCGTGTTGCGCGGTGAGGGGCGTGAAGACAACCCGGTCCAGCCGCGCCACGCCGGCATATTCCCCTGTGATGGTTAACGACCCGGCCGGGAGCCGCACCGCCAGGAACGCGGGCTGAGTCAACTTGCCCGAAAAATGCCGGTCGCCCAGGGCCAGCATCAGTTCCTTGGGTTCTTCGCGCGGTGGAGGCGGAACAAAACGACGTCCAGGCGCCAGCAACGCCTGAATCTCGGCTTCATCGAGAGCGCGACGATAAATGCGCGCCTCATCCAAATCTCCTCGGAACGACTGAGCGTCCTGAACGCGTCCCCAATGGAGGTCCGCTTCAGAGTTGTCCAGGTCGGCCGGTCCAATCGTCCCTTTCGCCACCGCATAGCCGTTGACATAAAGGCGCGCACCACCGTTTCCGCGCCGGACCACCGCCGCGACATGCTGCCAGGTGTTGGCGAGAATGGCCCCAGGCGGCGAGGAAATAGCGCCATTGGATTGATTGTCCGGTCCTGCTGATTCGAGCCGCAGAACACCCTTGGTGTCGGATATCTCCAAGTACCAGCCATGAGACCAGCCAATTTTTCCGCGCGAAACAATGCCCCCTCGGCGGAGCTCCCGTGGATGGATCCAAACCGAAATTGTGAAATCGTCCGCACCGACGTTCATCGCCTCGTGACGCGGAATCATCACTGAATCCCCATCTCCAGACAAAGTCACGGCTTGACCAAATGGCGAGTTCGTAAACCGCGCGTTCCCTGCCAGGTGACCGCCAAGCTCCGGACGTTCCGGCACACCAGCCGCATTCCCATCCAAAAGCCACGCACCCACCAAGCCACCGGCCAGGCGGGAGGCGTCGGCAGCGATCGCGGCCTCGTTCCGGTTGGTCGTGTAAACATCCACCTGGTACACGCCAGCCTGCGGGATCGTCAGCGACTGCGGACTTTCCGGAGCCCGGCAAACAAGCGCTCCAATTCCCTCGGACGGTTGGGACGAATCGCGCGGATCGAGCAACAGACCGTCGTCATATTTTGCCGCCGTGACCGTGACGCGAAAGCGGCCGTGGTCAGGCAGTTCACGAAGTGAAATCTTGAAGTTCGCCTTGGGCCCGTACGTGCTTTCCACCCCGAACAGCTCGGCGCTGTGAATGGCCGGACGGAGCAACAGCCCCTGAGGAACCGTTTTGTAGGCCTGTCCCTTGGGGTAGCCGCCGGTGCCACGCATGCAGGCGAAAACCGCGTGATAAATACTGTCGTACCCCCGCCAGCCGCGCACCGTGTCGTTGCCCTGATAACCTTCGATGAAACGGTACTTCGTCCGCATGAAGAAGGGATCGAATGGGAACGGCTTGGCCGCCGTGAGTTGGTTCACCACAAAGTCGGCATTGTTGAGCAGCAGACTGTCTGCGCCGAGAATCAGGTTATCCGGGCACGGCTGAGGATTGATCGATTTCCCCAGATCAACGCGGAAGTTCTGGATGATCGGCCTCGACTTGGGATCGATCATGGATCGATTCAGAGCCGCCTCAGCCAGTTCGAGGTATGCCTCCAAGAGCAAGGGCGACAACTGCAGTGTTTCCTGGTTGTTGGAGAATCCGTCGCGTGACACGGCGTCCGGAGGCAGCGCGTCCGCCAGGTCATCTTCGAGCAGCAGCAGTTCCCGCAGGGTGTTGCGATATTGCGCGACGGTGAGACGGCGCACGCTGCCGTTCTTTGGCGTCGGTCGCGAGCGAGCAATTTCCAAGGCTCCTTGGATCCACTCGGCCATCCGCTCGCGCTCGCTGTCCGTCGGTTGCGGCTCCTCCTCCGGGGGCATGACCTTGTCGTTGATCTGCTTTTCGATGACCTCCCAGAGACGAATCTGCGAATCCTCCAGACTTGCATCGAGGTGGTCAACCCGGACTCCCGACTTCATTTTCTCCTGGTTGTGGCAACGCACACAGTTGCGATTCAGGAACGGCTTCACATGTTGCTCGAACGAAGACTCGAGCGCTGTGGGATCGACGGCGGCGCCAGCCCGCCCCAGCATGAACAGAAGGACGAGAAGCTGCACCAGGTGCGGCACCCGCCAAAGCTTCATTGATCTCATGGCAACAGACCTAGAGAGTTACTCCCGACAACTTTCTCTTGGACGGTGTTCAGCCTAGCTAAATTTCTCGTGGAGGCGCAAGGGCTTCCTTGGATGTTCGCGAACTTGAGTGACCTTTCCTCGCTTCGATCTGTTCCAAATTTTGTCGCCAGGCTTTGGCTTGTCGCCGCACTCCTGGGAGTTCCCCACGCCGCTTGGGACTGTGGCAGCCCGGAAATTCCTGCTGACCCGGCCAGGCTCGGCAGGCTCGGCATGGTTGCACCCAGCCCCGCTGCACCCGCGTCCGTACCGCAGCCGGGGCCGATTGAATCGAGATCACCGAGCGGAATTTTGGGCTTTCAGAGTCTCAACGATTATGTACACATTTTGCCCATGCCACCTAAAGCACTGGCAAACCGGGATCGGTCAGGTTTTACGTTGATCGAACTGCTAGTCGTGATTGCCATCATCGCGATTCTCGCTGGCATGTTGCTCCCCGCGTTGAGCAAGGCCAAAATAAAAGCACAGAGCCTTCAATGCATGAATAATCTGCGCCAGGTCATGCTCGCGTGGCGCCTCTATGCGGACGACAACCAGGGAAAATTGCCGTTCAACACCGTGACCGAACGCGACCTGACCCGGAGTTGGTGTACCGGAATCATGACCTATAACATGAATAATCCGGACAACACCAATAAGCTCCTTTTTACCAAGGCCCTCATGGGGCCGTACTTCAGCAGTGAGGCAAGCATCTTCAAGTGCCCCGGCGATCGCACCGTCAACCCGCCCCGGAAGGACCCTCGAGTCCGGAGCATTGCCATGAACGCGTTCGTGGGCGGATTCTGGGATGGCACCTCGTGGTCGCAGATCGCCGAGCGAAAGCCCACGTGGAAAGAGTATCGCACGATCGACTCCTTCGACGCACCTTCCCAACGGTGGGTGTTTACCGATGAATGCCCCACTCTGAACGACGGCTTCCTGGTGCATCTGATGCCCATTGGCACAACTGTGTTGCCCAAGAATGGATCGATGAACGACTCTCCGGCGAGCTATCATGGTGGATCCGGAGCCCTCTCTTTTGCCGATGGTCATTCCGAAATCCACAAGTGGAGAGATGTGGCAACGCTCCGGCGGACGTCGCACCCGACCGCAGCCGGTGGGCTTTCACCAAACGACTATTTGTGGCTCGCCGAGCGCACCACCGGCCCCGTCCGTTAGTCAATGCGTTTCCGATCAACCATCCCCTGCTTTTCAACCGTGGCTTGGGCTTGCCGCCGTTGCTCCTTTCGCCGTGTTGTCCACCCGTGCTGCCGAACCGGCGATCAAGCGCGTCGCGGCGCTCACGACCGTCTACCGCCATCATTCCCACGCGGACGTGATCATGAGCCGCCTCCTCATGACATTCACGTTTCTCGACTCGCGGCCTCCAGGAATTCACAAACTGATGCAGTCGACTGATCTCTCACTCAACCCACGCTTGGCTCGATCCCGACGAACTCATCCCTTCCTCCCTTGCTTTGCCCATCAGTACTCGTTCCTGCGCCGGATCGAAGGCGCGGTGTGGCTCCTGTTTGGCCTGCTTGGCGCCTTCGGCGCCGCGGCGGCGGACTGGCCGGGTTGGCGCGGGCCAGCCCGCGACGGCCATAGTGCCGCCGGTGGTCCGGCGCTCAGCGGACTGCCGGCCGAACCTCGACGGGTCTGGCGCCTCAAGATTGGCGACGGGCTTGCGGCACCGGTCGTGGCCGGGTCACGCGTTTACTATCTCGACGCGCAGGACTCGAAGGAGACGGTCCACGCCATCGACCGCGACACGGCCCGGGAGGCTTGGAGAGTCACGCTCGACGATGGTTTCAAGAACGGCCAGACCGCGCCGGGGCCGCGCTGCACGCCGCTTGTGGATGGAGAGCGCATCTATGTTCAATCGTGCCGGGGTGAGCTCCAGTGCCTGGGCGCCTCGGATGGCAAGTTGCACTGGCGGGTCAACTTCCTCCGCGACTTCCAGTCCGAGGCCCCCGCCGAAGTGGGCAACAACAAGGGGGCGCAACGCCACGGGTTCACGGCGGCGCCGTGGGTTGAGGGAAACAAGTTGATCGCGCTCGTCGGGGATACCAACGGCGCCGGCGTGGTGTGCTTTGACAAGTTGACCGGCAAAGTTCTCTGGAAATCCCAGAACGACCGTGCGGCCAATGCCGCGCCCATTGCCGCCACCTTCGTTGCGACGGAGCCCCGGCAGATTGTGGGTTTCACGGTGGAGGGGTTGATCGGGCTGAACCTCGACAACGGCGCGCTGCTTTGGCGAGTGCCGATGACCACCACCTACGGTCGTCACGTGATGACCCCGGTCGTGGTGGACGGTATCGTGATGGTTTCCTCCAAGGAGAACGGTCTCATCGGCGTTGCCCCGGCACCCAACCTGGCCACCCGTTCTTGGAGAGCACCGATCGTCTGGGAGGCGAAGGAAATCCTGGTCAATTTTTCCAGCCCCGTGGCCGTGCGCGGGCATCTCTATGGACTCGGCCCGGAACGGAACCTCTTCTGCGTCGAGGTCAAAACCGGCGCGGTGAAATGGTCGAAGGGTGGATTCGCGACGCAGTCCGCGGAGAAGTCCCACCTCGCTCTGGTCGCCGTCGGGGACAACGTCCTGGCGCTCACGGAAACAGGCGAGCTGGTGCTGGTGGCCGCGGATCCAACAGGATACCGCGAGCTGGGCCGGACGCAGGCCTGCGGATCGAACTGGTGCAATCCGGCCTATGCGGACGGACGCCTCTACCTGCGAGATGGCAAGGAATTGACCTGCCTTCAACTGGCGCCTTAACAGGGGTGCCGGGGGCCATAATCCTCAAAAGCTTCTCCGGTTTGAAGCGGATCGAAACCATCGCTTGGAAAAACCTCGCCATGCTCCTGGTTTGCGAGCCGCACTTCATCGCCGACTCGGAGGCCGAGTCCGTTGGCGATGATGCTCATGGCCTCGCCTGCCAACGTGAGTTGCCGGATCAAGCCGCGACGACTGAGCCGTGATGGCGCGGGTTGTTCGCCACGTCGGCCACGTCGGTCGTCCGCGGCAACGAGGTTCGAGGGCTTGGGCATAGGACTTGACGTTAGCCTAATTAGAAGGGTTCCTTTCGCATTTTCCGCAGAGGCCGGCTTTAGCCAATCATGGGACCATGGGCTCACCAAGGAAATTCATAGCTCGGCGCATGGGCGTAACGTTTCATCCCAAGTTCGATCGTGCTCACGGTTCCAGGACTCAACCGAAAGCGAAGGTGCTTCCCGGAAACTCGCCGCGACACCCCGCGGTGCTGGACTCGCGTAAACTGATGTTCTCCAAAAGCCCCCGCCTGGACCACCACCTCGCGCGACTCCGTCTTGCTCAAATTCGCCAGAGTGAGCACACAGCTTTCGGGTGAAATCTTTTCAACCAAAGCGCCCACATCGGGCGGCGCCCCCGCCCGCCGGGCCTGAGGATCGAAATAACGCAGCCGCACGTGCAAGAGACCGCCATGGTAGATGTGGTTCGGCCCGCCCAGCATGGTTTGCACCAGACCCTCGAGCACCACGGGATTGCGCTGCTGCCAGTGATGGACGTCCTGCTGATCGACTGTGGTGCGATCCGCCCGCACGTTGTCCATCCGCCGGGCCGTTTCTTGCAAGCCCGCTTTGAGGATGTCCACCGGATAGTTCGGATACTTTCCTTCCAGAAAGCGCAACCAAGGTCCCTCGTGGCCAAAATCGCCCTTGGCTTTGTGGTAATTAAGTTTGGTCCAGCCGGCGGTGGAGGTCATCGCCTCGATCCGCGCATAGTCCTTCGGATCTTGCGAGAGATACCAGAGGTGAATCAAGTAACTCGCTTGCAGGGGTTGAAAATTGTACCAGCCTCGTTCGTCGTGGCGATGGGGCACGACGAAACGACCGTCCTCCCTCCGCCCTTCGCGGCGAACCATCTCGATCACACCGCGCGGCAAGTCCAGAAACGAACGATCACCGGTCAAAGTGAGCGCATTGGCGGCGCCGATCAACGTCCCCTCCACTTGGTTGAACAAGCCGTGCGGCCATTTCCATCCGTAGTAACCGCCCCACCATTTGCCATCCATGTTCTCGCCGATCTTTCCGGAAAGCCCCACATTGTCCGGCAGGATGCCGCCGTTGCGCCGCACGCGCTCGCGCCAGGCATTGACGTAGTGGATGATCCAGCGCCGGTACTTCGCCCGGGCCTCATACATCTGCGCATTCAGGATGAGACTCGTCGCGCTGAGATTCAGCGGGACATCGCCGCGCATCATGCGCCGATTCATCGTGCCGATGATCGATTGAACCTTCACATCATCCAGCCAGTCCCGCCCGCTGGTGACGCCGGGAATGTCTTCGTAGGGCAGAGGGTAAGGCGCGAGATCATCCCGGTGCGTGGACCAATCCTCGACCGTCGTGTCGAAGCGCGGGCCCCGGCTCCCATTCAACGGCGAACGAATAATCCGATGCCGAAAGTCGTAGTTCATGGCGGTCGGATCTTCGTTCAGATACAGCCCAGCGAACTTGAACGCCCGTGCCCGCATCGCGGGATGATGGGGATCCGCTAGGCCAAAGAAGTAAAAGTTCACATAACTTTCACCGTGATGCATCCAATCGTAGTAACCGTCGAATTCGTTATGCACCTGTCCATACCGGGTGAACTGCCGGGTTATTCCCTCCCACAACTTCACCGAGAGCGGATGCAACTCCGCGGGCCCGCCGAGCGCATGGTAAAGCGGAAAATTGTAAAAGCTCTCATAGCCGTCGTCCGAGCCATCCATGCCTGGCCAAACGTCCCGCCAGATGATCGTCCCATCGGGCATGGTGTAACGCTGGACGAATTCCATCGCCGCCGGATACATCTCCGCGAGGGCGCGACGCTGCCAGACGGCCCACTCCGGCGCCGGGGCCGTGTCGGTCAACTCGAAGGTCGGCAGGGTGGCGCCGCGCGCCGGCGGCAGGCCGGCCGCAAGAAGGAGCAGCAGCGCGGAGACAACGACGGACGAGGATGAAGGACGGCGAGTTTGTTCAGGGATAGACATGGAGTTCAGGGATGTTTGTCGGCGGAGTGATTTCGGAATGGCCGTCCGCAAACGAATAGCCACAGGCTCCGTTATGGCAGCTGGCGTCGTCCGCGTATGGTGCCCAAGCTAATAGAAGCTGCTTGGTGTTGCTCATGCAAAGAATGCCCTGGGCTTTGGTTTTTGCCTTGGACAATGCTGGGAGCAGCATTCCCGCCAGAATAGCCATGATGGCAATGACCACGAGCAGTTCGATGAGCGTGAAGCCCATGCCCGCAAAGGATTTTCCGGAGGACCAGATTTTTGGATGCGTTTTCATGCACGAATATTTCTTTCAAGGCATATTTAGCGTGAGATAGCCGGGAAACTAATGACGCATTAGTTGGCGTCAAGACGTGATTCGGTTCTCGTGAGGTGACCTGCAAGGTTCGGTGCAACTTCCCTTAAGCGCCGATCCAACAATCTGTTTGTCGCGACGCTGGCGGAGGCCTGTGGGAAAGCCGGTTGGCAAGTGCAGGCCTTCTGTCTGATGGGGAATCACTTCCATTTGGTGTTGGAGACGCCGCAGGGAAATCTCGTGGCGGGGATGAAGTGGTTTCTTGGGACCTACACGAGCCGGTTCAACCGGCGGCACAAGCTCTTCGGGCACCTGTTCAGCGGGCGCTACAAGGCGTTGGTGGTGGACGCGGCCAGTCCCGGCTACTTGCGGACGGTGTGCGAATACGTGCATCTGAATCCGGTGCGGGCCAAGCTGGTGCGCCCGAAAGAGCCGTTGCGGTCGTATCGGTGGAGCAGTTATCCGGCGTATCTGGAGCGGCCCGGGCGGCGTCCGGCGTGGCTGCGGGTGGAGCGG
>Ga0194126_10005546_pt1 | contig 18502 bp, 14 predicted proteins | sample TA2KigC150mmetaG_FD_148641 | JGI IMG/M metagenome (GOLD analysis project Ga0194126, IMG submission 148641) | Freshwater microbial communities from Lake Tanganyika, Tanzania - TA2015035 Kigoma Deep Cast 150m | ecosystem: Environmental > Aquatic > Freshwater > Lake | place: Tanzania: Lake... | reverse complement strand
GAGATGGTTGATGAAGCCGAGGTTCTCGCGGATCTGTCCGTGGCCGAAGTCGTGCCAGTAGCGGATCCGGTCCGAGCCCAGCCCGGACAGCAGGGCGGCGAGCTCCGTTTCCGCCGGCACCGCCTCCCACGAGGGGAGGTTCTCGATGCCGAGGCGCACCCCGCACTCGCGCAGGACCGGGTCGAGCAGGGCGAGGCCCTCGCGCAGCCACTCGAGGGGACGCGCCGCCTTGCGTTCGCGGACGCGCTGCGCGGCGTTCCACGTCCAGTTCCACCACCACGTGCCCTCGCGCCCGCGCTCCGCCAGGTCGACGAGCGTCCGCGTGCGGTTTCGCATGCGGACGTAGCCGGCGTGCATCACGACGGCCTTCGCGCCGACCGACGCGGCGAACCGGATCGTCTTCGTGGTCTCCTCGACCGCCTTCCGGCGGACCGCCGGATCGGGCGACGCCAGCACCCACAGTTCCGGGTGCCCGCGCGGCACGCCCATCGGCACGGGGCAGTAGTTGTGGACGCTGACGACCTCGACCGCGCGCTCCGCGACGCGCTGCTCGATGCCCGGCGCCAGGTCGCGGCGCAGGTCGTAGCCGAGTTCGACGGCGCGGAAGCCCGCCGCGAGGATCTCGTCGATCATCGCCCCGCCGTCCCGGTGACGGCGCGAGTTCCATCTCGTGGATAACGCCAGGTTCATAAACGGGAAAACTCCCGGACCCGGGAGTTTTTCACCGATCCCCCGACCGGGGGCTCGCTTACGCCGAGCGGCTTCGCGCCCGCGCGGCCTTCCGCCGCTTCTGCTCCGAAGGCTTCTCGTAATGACGCCGCGCGCGAACCTCGCGCATGACGCCCTCGCGATCCAGCTTCTTCTTCAGGCGCCGCAGCGCCTTCTCGATCGTCTCGCCCTTCCGCACCTTCACTTCGGTCGACACGTGATACTCACCCCGCTTTCGCACCCGCTCCGCCGCCTGCCGGGCGGCTGAAACGAGCGGAAAGAGTAGCCCGCCCGGCGGCTCGCGTCAACGCTTCCCGCCCGCCGGGTGAGGGCGGGGGGGACGCATGACGCGGCGGGCGGGCGGATCGGATATGCAAACAGCTGGGCTTCCAATGGTTGGAAGAGAACGGTCCGGAGGGTTCCAAGGGTCGGAAGCGGGATCGCGGGGCTACCGGATGCCCGGGGTGTCCGTGACCTCGCGGCTGAGGGACTGCGGGTGGAAGCGCTGCATGATGACGCGGCCCTCGGGATCGAGGAGGCTGACGGTGAGCCCGTGGAACTCGTCGCCCGAGTAGCTCCGGATGCTGCCGCGCGTCGAGGTCGAGACGGATTCGGAACGGTACAGCGAGATCCCCTTGAACTCCGCCGTGTAGGATTCGCCGCGGCCGATGCCGGGCAGCACGGACTGCTCGGAGCTGTGGTACTTCTTGCTGTTGTCGGTCAGCGAACGGCTGAAGTACTCGACCACCAGCCGGCTCCCCGGCGGCACCTCGCTGTTCCGGCCGCCGATGTTGATCCGGACCTGGTAGCCCACGGCGCCGTCCTGGCTCTTGGCAGAGGTCTTGGCGCCCTCGGACAGGCGCTCGCGGACGCGGGAGGTGTCCTCCGTGAGCCCGACGCTGATCGTGTAGCCCATCACCACCGCCACGTCCTCGTTGCCCGGGCCGTACATGCGCAGGATCCGGTCGCTCACCTCGACCCCGCTGCCCGTGTCCACGGCGACCGCGGCCTGGTTCGTCAGCGATCCGGGTCCCGCGAGGCTGCCGGCGACGGCCTTGCGGATGCGCGTGTTGGTCAGCAGGCCGTCGCGCTCCGCGTCGAGCGCCAGCAACATGTCCGGGTCCGCGCGCTCGGCCATCGACCGGCGCAGGATCGCCAGGTTCTGGACGTAGATGGCGGCCGCGCGCGTGACGCAGACATCGTTGCTGTACTGGGCCGCGCGCAGCGAGCGGAGGTGCTCCTCGGCGAGCAGCTTCAATTCCGCCGGCTCCGTGGCGGCCGTCGGGGCGGGGGGCGCGTGCCTGGCCTGGAACCTCCGGGCCTCGTCGTACACCGCCATCAGCTCGCGCAGCCGGCCGGCGTACTGCAGAAGGTACTGGAGCTGGCGGAGCCGGTCGGCGTAGGTCAGCTCGAGGCCCTGCATCAGCCGCTGCGTGGCGTCGTCGGAGGACTTCACCGCGGCCTCGTACTCGGCGCGGTAGACCTCGGCTTCCCGGGGGAGGTCCGGCCCGCGCTTGGTCGCGCCCAGCGCCGCGGCGGCCAGGCAGGCCGCCGCGAGCCATTGGATGGGCCGACGCGCGATCATGATCGCCCAGCATGCGAAACGGCGCGGACCTTGTCCACCCGTTTCGCCGCCTATTTCGCCTCCCCGTGATCCCGGACCCACGCATCGAGCAGCGAGCCCTCGCGCTTCGAGCGCTCCTCCATCGCCGTGAGAACCTCCGCCTGCGCCCGCGCCAGCTTGCGCTTCTGCGCCGGGGTGAGGATCGACCGCAGCGCCTCCGTCATCCGCGCGCGCTGCACCGCCAGCTCCTCCTCGGCCGCCGCGCTCGCCCGCGACGCCTCGCGGATCGCCGCCTCGTCGGGCGGCTCCGCGTAGGCCCGGCGGAAGACCTCGCGCTTCGCGGCCGACGCCGCCCTCAACGCCGCCGTCAGCGCCGGCTGGCGCTCGCCCAGGATCGCCGCGGACTTCTGCTTCTGCTCCGCCGTGAGCCCCAGATCGTCGGCCGGCGTCGCGGACTCCGCCGCGGGCGCGGCGGCGACGGCGCCCGCCAGGAACAGGCCTGCCAGGAACAGACGTGGACGGTGCTCGGTGTTCATTTCGCCGCCACCTTGCCCCCGTCGGAAGTCCGTGGCAAGCCTGCCCGTCCGCGATTTCCTTGCGGCGGTCCGCGCCCGCTTGTGCTATCACGCCCCGCATTCGATGAGCACCGTTCCGACCAGGGCCCTCGTTCTCGCCGCGGGACTGGGCACGCGCATGCGCCCGCTCAGCCTCGACCTGCCCAAGCCGCTCATGCCGTTCTGGGGCGCGCCGCCGCTCGGGCGCACGCTCCGGATGCTCCGCGCATGGGGCGTCACGGAGGCGGTCGTCAACGTCCACGCCGGCGCCGGCGAGATGCTCCGCTGGATCCTCGCGAATCCGGTCGACGGGCTTCGCGTGGACCTTTCGTTCGAGCCGGACGCCCTCGGCACCGGCGGCGCGCTGGTCCGCGCCCGCTGGTTCGTCGGCGACCGCCCGTTCTGGATCGTCAACGCCGACATCGCCTGCGCCCTCGATCCCGCCCCGCTGCGCGCCGCCCTCGCCGCGCGCTCGACGGTCGCCGCCGTCTGGGTCGATCCCGCCCGCGGCCCGCGCACCGTCGAGACCGCCCGCGGACGCGTCCGGTGCTTCCGCAGCGCCACGCCGGGCGCACCGGGCACCGCCACCTTCTGCGGCGTCCACCTCGTGCGCCCGGAGCTGCTCCGCTTCCTGCCGCTGCGCGAGGCGTTCGGCACCATCGTCGCCGCCTACGAGGCCGCCATGAACGCCGGCCGCCGCATCGCGGCCGTCGCGATCCCCGGCGCCTTCTGGGCCGACCTCGGCACCCCGCGCCAGATGGTCGAGGCCCATCGGGCGGCATTCGACAGCCAACAGCCAATAGCCAATAGCCAATACCGAACGTCCAACATCGAACATCGAACATCGAACATCGAACAGCCAACAGCCAACAGCCAACAGCCAACAACCAACATCCAACATCCAACGTCGAACATCGAACACCGAACATCCAACATCGAACATCGAACATCGAACATCGAACAGCCAACATCCAGCAGCCGGCAGCCAACAGCCGACAGCCAACGAGGAAAGGGAAGGGCCCGCCCCGGGGGCCGGCCGGATGCCGGATGCCCTCCGGTGGATGTTGGCCGTTGGATGGTGGACGTCGGATGCTGCTCCTCCCGTCGCCCCGCGTCGCTCGTCCGTCCGCCGTTCGCCGTCCGCGGTTTCGCCTCCATCGCGCCGGATGCCGTCCTCGGCCGCGGCGCCGTGATCGAGGACTCCATCGTGTGGCCCGGCGCACGCGTCGAACCCGGCGCGCGGCTGTGCGGCGCCATCGTCGGCCGCGGCGCCGTCGCGCGCGGCGTCGTCCGCGGACCGCTCGTCCGCGCGGACCTCGTCCTCGCCCCCGCCGAACGCGCGGCGGTCGGCCGGCGCCTCGGCGGGGACGTCTCCGCCGAGGCCTTCGAGCCCCGCGGATCGGACCGCACCTTCCTCCGCCTCCGCGGCTCCCGTCGCGGCGCGATGCTGATCCGCCACGGCCGCGAACGCCCCGAGAACGACCGCTACGCCGGCCACGCCCGCTTCCTCGCCGCCCTCGGCGTTCGCGTGCCCGCGCTGCTGGCCGATCGTCCCGCCGCGCGGTTCGTGCTGATGGAGGACCTCGGCGACCGGACCCTCGCGGATGTCATCGCCGGCGCGCCGGAGCCCCGCGTTGCCGCGGCCTACGTCCGGGTCGTCCTCGCGATGGCCCCCTGGCACGTCGCCGGCCTCGCCGCCGCGCGCCGCTCGGGGCTCGGCCTCGAGGAGCCCTTCGGCCCCGCCCTCTACGAGCGCGAGCACCGCCTGTTCCTCGACCAGTACCTGGCGGGCCGCCTGCACGCCCCCGCGGCTCTCGTCGCCGCCGCGGCGCGGGACCTGGGGCGGGTGTCGTCGTGGCTCGCCGATGCCCCGCCCGTGCTGCTCCACCGCGACCTGCAGTCGAGCAACGTCCTCTGGACGCGCGGACGCCCCGCCTTCATCGACTTCCAGGGGATGCGGTCCGGTCCGGCGATGTACGACCTCGCCTCGCTGCTGTTCGATCCCTACGTCCGGGTGCCCGCCGCCGTGCGGACGCGCGCGCTCGACGCCTATGTCGCGGAGGTCGGAACGCGCCGGGCCCGGCCGGACGTCTTCCTGCCGGCCGCCGTGCAGCGCCTGACGCAGGCTCTCGGCGCCTACGCGCGCCTCGGCGCCATCCGCGGCGCGGAGCGCTTCCTGCGCCACATCCCGCCCGCGCTCGGCCTGCTCGAGGAGGCCCTCCGCGGCTGCCCCGCCGGACTCCCGGCCCTGGAGGCGATCGCCAGGTCGCGATCCTGAGGCGATGGAGGGCGCCGCTCCGTCGGCGCCGGTCCGCACCCGGGGCGCGCGCGTGACGCGGGGGGCGTCTCCCCGCTTCAGTTCCTGCGTGCCCGCACGCGGAAGTACGCGGCCGCCCCTCCAACGCTTCCCGTGTACGCATTCGCGGGCGGCTCGGTTGGGAGGTTCGACGCAATGCACGAGTACCCCGTGGTCGGGGCCGCGCTACGCTCGACGAAGTAAACGTGGTTCGAGGCCGAGGACCACCGCAGCGCCACCTGGTCGGCCGCGGCCGTGCCCGCCACCTGGATCTCGGGCATGTCGGCCGGCGCCTTCGGGTCCGCGAACTGGAAGTGGCGGATCGCCATGTCGTCGTTGTTCCCTTGGGGCACGGTGTTGTCGCCGTCGACCACCGCGCGCCCGATGGGCTCGTCCGACACAACCCCCAGGAAGGCGTAGCCGCCGGAAACGGCCGGCAGGGGGAACGGGCCGCCCAGGACCTGGCCGGAGGTTCCGTACACCGTCAGGCCCGGATCGTTCAATCCGGGCTCGTTGTCGCCCAGTTCGAACGCCAGCGCGCGCAGGGGCGGGCCGCCGAGGATCACGATCTCGCAGTCGTCGTCCTCGTAGTTGTCGATGTCGCCGATCGACAACGCATTCTCGTATCCCGCCCCGGGCGGGCTGGAGGGGCCGATCTCGTTGTCGTTGAACGTGAAGGTGGCGCCCGGCTCCAGCGTGGCGACGCGGAAGGACCGGGACAGCCCCGTCGTGGCGGCCAGGAAGGTCAGGTTGCTTCCGACGTCGATGTTGTTCGCCGTCGGCGCGGGGACTTCCTCCGCCATCCCCACGCCTGCGGCCGTGGTGGCCAGTATCTGCCGCCCCGTGACCACCGCCGCCCATTCGGTCTCGTTCGTGTAGACGTAGACCGCCGCCCCGGCGCGACTGCCGCCCGCAGCCCACGCCGCAGCCGCCAGCACTTCCAGCACCCGCCGGCACGCCGCCGGCCATCCCCGCATCGTCGCCTGCATGGCGCGCCTCCCAGCCGCCCCGCGGCAGGGCAAGTGTGGCGCGACAATCGACAGGGATCAAGACTCGAATGCGACGATCAGGGCTCCCGCGAGACCCGCAGCGACCGGACATTGATCGACTTCCAGGACGCCGCGTCGCGGGCCTTGAGGTTCAGGACCAGGTCCCCGGTCTCCTTCACCTCGACGGCGCCGAATCCGACGCCCTTGAACTCCGCCCAGTCGCCGGTCTTCGCGGGCTTCGCGGACAGCGTCCTGCCGGCGAACTCGACGACGCATTCCGCGCCGTCATGGACGGTCGCGAACTGGCCGCCGATCCTGTAGACGCCGGGCCGCTCGATCCTGAGCCGCCACGAGACCCACTCCGCCGGGAGGTCCCAGAAACCGATGTTGGCGTGGACGCCTTTCATCTCGACCTTGATCTTGTCGCCGTGAAGCTCGGCGTCGTCGGCGCGGAGGTTGAACGCGCCCTTGTCGTCGGCCAGGACGACCACCGGCGGCTCGACCACCGGCACGGGCCGGAGGTCCGCGCCCTCGATGCGCAGCGAGCACGTGTACTCCGACACCTTCGCCGCGGGCACCGTGACCGCGAGCCCCTCGTCGGTCTGCTTCCACGCCACCTCGCCCGCGTGGCCCAGCACGCCGACTTTCGTCACCCGGCCCGCCGCCGTGGCGAGGGAGCGGACGAGCAGGGTGCCGTCGGCCGGCCAGCCGAGCGCCGTTGCGTAGAGCGTCGCGCCCTTGGTCGTGAAGCGGATGTCCCGCGCGGAGTAGGCGAAGTCCTCCTTGAAGTGGCCGCCGCCGGCGCGGACGGGCCCCTCGCCGTAGACGTCCCACGGGCGCGTGCCGTAGATCGCCTCGCCGTGGACCGCGGTCCACGTCGCGAGATCCGCGAGCTGCTGCTCGACCTCGGGGTCGAGGGAGCCGTCGGGACGCTGCACGATGTTGAGGAGAAGGTTGCCGTTCTTGCTGACGATGTCGACGAGCATGTGGATGGTCCAGCTCACCGGGCGGAACTTCCAGTCGCGATTGTAGTACCAGTCGCCGATCGAGGTGTCCGTCTGCCACGGGTGCGGGTTGACGCCCTTCATGACGCCGCGCTCGAGATCCTGCACCCACCGCCCCTCGGACTCCTGCTTGCAGGTATAGATGATCTCGGGCTTGCCGCCGCGGCGGGCGGCGTCGGCGTTGTAGAGATGGGCGATCATGCTCAGGCCGCACTCGTTCTCGAACGGCACGCGGCCGTCGGTGTAGACGAGGTCCGGCTGGTAGCCGTCGACCAGCTCGCGGATGCGGTCGAACCACTGGCGGTGCCAGCGCGGATCCTTGCTGTACCAGCCCTTGTCGTCCGGCGCCGCCGCCGGGTGGTAGAGGTCCTGCCACTCCGGGTTCGCGCCGTCGTAGGGCACGCCGGCCTTCGGGCCGTCCTTGTCCGCGCCGTGGCTCGTCTGGAACCAGGTGAAGCTGGCGCCGAGGTGCTCGGAGACGCCGAACTTGAGGCCGTGCTTCTTCGCGGCCTTCTGCCAGTCGCCGACCACGTCGCGCTTCGGCCCCATTTCGACCGAGTTCCACCGGTGCAGCTTCGAGGCCCAGAGGTAGTAGTTGTCGTGGTGGGAGGCCATGCTGACGAAGTACCGCGCGCCCGCCTTCCTGTAGAGGGCCATCAGGCGGTCCGGATCCCACGTCTCGGCCTTCCACAGCGGGATGATGTCCTTGTAGCCGAACTCCGACGGATGGCCGTAGGTCTTGACGTGGTGCTCGTACTGGCTGCGCCGGGCGCCGGGGACGTACATGTTCTTCGCGTACCAGTCGCCGACCATCGGCACGGCCTGCGGTCCCCAGTGCGCCCAGATGCCGAACTTGGCGTCGCGGAACCAGTCGGGGCACGCGTAGCCCTTCAGCGAGTCCATGTCGCCCTTGAACGGCCCCGCCGCGATCGACCACGCCTGCGTCTCCGCCGCCGCGGCCGCACCCGCCATCCACGCCGCCAGCCCCGCCGCCCATCCGTGCATCCGGTTCATGCGCTCGCCTCCGCCGCGGGACCGTCCGCCCCGCGCCCCGCCAGTATGTCCGAACGCCCGCGCCCCGCCATGGCCCAGACTGGCCGCCGCATGCCGAAAATTGACTTCGCGGACGAGGGGCGGGGAAAGTGTCGGGTGGCCAGTGGCGAGTGTCGGGGCGGAGGAAGGCAACGGCGCGGTCGATTGATCCCCGACAGCTTCCTCCTTCTCTTTCAGGTTTCAGGTTTCCTCCCTCATCCCTTTCCCGTTGGATAATGGTTGTTGTATCCGCACTTCGGTGTTCGATGTTGGATGTTCGGTGTTCTCCGGAAGGGGCGAGGGTCGAGGGGCGGGGAAAGTGTCGGGTGGCAAGTGACGAATGTCGACTCGGAGGGCGACAACCGAATGGGGACAACCGAATAAGGACGAGGGGCGAGGGGGAAGGACGAGGGGCGAGGTTCGATGGGCGAGGGGGACCTTCTCTTTCAGGTTTCAGGTTTCCGCCCTCATCCCTTCCTCGTTGGGTGTTGGCTGTTGGTTGTTGGTTGTTGGATGTTGACTCCGGACTTCGGTGTTCTCCGGAAGGGGCGAGGGTCGAGGGGCGAGGGGGGGGGAGTGTCGGGTGGCAAGTGGCGAGTGTCGGGCTTTTGCGCCAACGAGCAAGCCACAACAGGCCCGGACCGGGCCCTGGGCACCCCGCACGCCCCGGCCCGGGATATGCGACGCGTCGCATATCCTCGTAATGGAGGGGTTTTGCGCCACGATCCGACTCAGGCCAATCTCAACCCCAACCGCAGTCTCCACCAAGCCGGCGCTTGCGGCGAGCCCGCCAACCCTCTGGCGCGCAGCGCGAAACCTCAATCAAGAAGCCGCTTGAATCTCTCCGTCGGCAGGCGCAGCATCGTCTGCAAGATGAACGGATGGAGGACCGAGAAACCACGCCGGAGAGGTGCCGACCCGAGAAATGCGACTGGTCGTAGAATACACGTTCGCCGAGAAGGATGATGATGGAATATCGCTTTGCGACAGTCAGTGATCTTGACCGCCTCGCGGAGTGGAATCACCAACTCATCCGTGATGAAGGTCACAGGAACGCCATGACGGTGCCAGAACTGCGAGAGAGAATGCGTGCATGGATCAGTGGCGAGTACAAAGCCGTGATCTTCGGTCCGGAGGTTGACCCGGTCGCGTATGCTCTATTCAAGGAGACCGCGGCGGAGGTCTACCTCAGGCAACTGTTCGTGAGACGAGACAGGAGAAGTGAGGGAATTGGCCGGAAGTCCGTCGATATCCTGCGTGAACGAGTGTGGCCGCGGCAGAAGAGGTTGACGGTCGAGGTCCTGACGGCCAACACTCGGGCCGTGCGCTTCTGGCGCACTATTGGGTACAAGGACTACTCCCTCACGCTGGAGATCATGCCATAAAGAACCGGCGAACCATGAGGTTCACCGTATTCCTCACCCGCGGCGGGTTCGGAATCCGGTGACCTCCGACGTTGGGCTTAAGACAGATGACCAGGACACCTCCAAATTCAATTGAACCAAAGACTCGCCGAGCATGGAGAGCTTGGCTCCAGAAGAATTCAGACAGGGACAGGGGGTTGTGGCTAATCACGTACAAGAAGGCGTCTGGAAAACAGCAATTGACATTCGAACAGGCGGCGGAAGAGGCTCTGTGTTTCGGGTGGATCGACAGCAAGCCTGCCAAGTTGGATGATGAACGTTCCATGCTTTGGTTCGCACCGCGTAAAGCAGGCACAGGTTGGTCCGCGCTCAACAAGAAACGCGTTGCTCAAATGATCGCCCAAGGGCACATGACCCCAGCCGGACTAGCGAAAATAGAAACGGCAAAGCAGGACGGATCGTGGACACAGTTGGATGCGGTAGAACGTCTTGATATTCCCACGGATCTGGCCGAGGCGATGGTTCGTTACCCCGAGTCGAGGCGCAATTTCGAGGCATTTCCGAGATCGGTGAAGCGCGGGATACTGGAATGGATTGTGAAGGCCAAGCGACCAGAAACACGAAGAGGCAGAGTTGAGGAGACGGCGGAATTGGCGATGAAGAATCTACGAGCCAATCAGTGGAGACAATGAAAGCCCAACCATCGCCTCCACCGTATTCCTCACCCGCAGCGGGTTCGGAATCCGGTGAGGCGTGACGTTAGGCCAACGAAAGGGATAGTAAATGGAATCCTTCTCAATGCTCGTATCGATTGTTTTCATGGTGCTCTTCATCCCGCTGCTTGCCGTCCAGCAGCGGCATGGCCATCTTGACTATGGCGTTTACGCGCATCTGCAGATTCCTGTGATCATCTGTGTTCTTTTCGGCGTCTGCTGGTGGCTGCACAAGAAGGCGTCGAAAGCGTCCCTGTATTTCGTCCTTGTTCCGCTCGCCTACGTCGTTTCCACCGCCACAACGAACATAGTCGGCGAGAGGTGTCTCCAGGTAGATCACTCCAAGGATTTGCCCATCAGACAACGGCTCGTGGACTACAGCCCCCCAAACACACCGCCTACCAAGTCGCAGATTCTGGTTGATCTCGGTCAGCCTTTGGGCGACGCCATTCTCGCATCTACGAACGTCAATGTGCCCGAAGAGGTGATGGTAAGCGTACGCTACGCCCCGGCAAGGTCAGAAGTTCTCGTCTACGAGGAAACGGCTCGTAACGGCCTGCATTTTACGTATTTCATCTTCATCGATCCCAACACGGGCAGAAAAGGGTTCCACGTAGAGGTGCCGGGCATCTTGAGAGAGGACCAATGGCCAAGGCAGGCGCTACGTTGATGCTCTGTTCAGAAGACTGAAGGCCTAACAACCGGCGGCACCATACGTCGCTAACGCGCCGCTGGTGCGCCGTGACGTCAGGCGTCGCTCGCGCATCCATGGAACTCAAGAGCAAACAGCACCAGGAATGAAAGCCAAACCCGGATCCACCATGTCCGATACCCGCTTCGCAACCGTGCTTACTGCGATCCTCTGTCCCCTCACGTTTGCCGCCGTCTGGATGTTCTCTGCGGCCGGCACGCTTGTCATACTGCTCGTCCCCATCGCATTCATGATGCGCGACCATTTCCGAAACGACCGCAACGCCTAACCGGGGCGCTGTCGCGAACGGCCACTCCGCCGTCCGTTCGAGCGTCGCGGGGGTTCGCGGGCGCGCCGCGCGCTCCACCGCCGCCCCCAGGCCGTCGCTGAGCTTCGTCGGTTGGAGGGAGGAAGAGTGAAGACGATCATAAGACAGATGGCGGTCTTCGTGCTCGTTGCCTGCGTTGCCGGGGCGAGCGAGGAGGACGATGCGCCGATCACGAAGGTGGAACTGACCGCCAGGACCACGGACAGCACTTTCGGAACGGTCGTCGTGCAGGCAGAGACCTTGCAAGGTCAGGATGGGATCGGTTTCGCCTCGCTCACCGTCACGGCCAAGGGCAAGCCCATGAGCGTGCCCAGGGATGTTCTTGTTCAGGCATCACGCGCCATGCTCACGACAATGACAATCTCATCCGAAGTCGGATACCCAGGCCAGGGAATCGGACCGTACCTCTATGTCTGCTTCCTTGGGCACGACGGGACGAAACCATGCCGGTTTCGAGTTGTGCTTGATGCAAACGGATTCAAGGAAATGAAGAAGGAAGACCATCCAGCCAAGCCCTGAACCGTACCGCTGACCCGCGGACGGCTCGTCCGTCGGGTCCCGATCGACGTTCGGCAGGAGGCGATGGGAGGATCTCGCGGTAGCGTCCGAAGGACCTCGTCGTGCAGGCTGCCCGCGGCGGTTCCGGTCTTCGCGGCAGGCCGTTCCGGCCTCGCGGCATCGCACAATCCGGATATCCTGTTCGCTCCGCCCCGAATCCTGCTTTCCGCGCGGGTCCGGTGGCGACGGACGGATCGCGGGGCGGGCGGCGGGCCGACGCCATCAACCCCCGTGCGGCTCGAAAAAGGGCCCGGGTCCGTTCTTGCCATGTCAGGGGCTTTTCGCCATGATCGCATCATGAGCGCGCGTCGTTGCGGATGGTTGGCCCTGGGGGCCCTGCTCCTGGCGTCCCCGGACACCCGGGCGGCCGGGGGGGCCCGCCCGCCGAACGCCGCGCCGCCGGCCGCCACCAACGCCGCATCGGCCGCGGCTCCGGCGAGCATCTACGAGGCGGCGGAGTGGACCACGCCCGAGACGGCGATCGACAAGTACGTCTTCACCCGCCTCGCGGGGATGGGGATCCGTCCGGCGCCCTGTTCCGACTCGGTGTTCGTGCGCCGCGCCTTTCTCGACGTGCTGGGCATCCTGCCGACGCCGCTCGAGGCGCGCGGCTTCATCGAGGACAAGGACCCGAACAAGCGGATCGCCCTGATCGACAAGCTGCTGCAGCGCGAGGAATACGCCGACTACTGGGCGATGAAGTGGAGCGACCTGCTCCGCGTGAAGGCCGAGTTCCCGGTCAACCTCTGGCCCAACGCGGCGCAGGCCTACCACCGCTGGCTGGTCGAGTCGATGCGGGACAACAAGCCCTACGACCGCTTCGTCCGCGAGCTTCTCACGTCCAACGGCAGCAACTTCCGCGTCGGCCCCGTGAACTTCTACCGGGCGACGCCGAGCAAGACGCCCGAGGGCATCGCCTCGGTCGTCGCGCTGACGTTCATGGGTTCCCGCGCGAACCAGTGGCCGAGCAACATGCTGGCGGCGGTGTCGGCCTTCTTCTCGCAGATCAGCTACAAGCCGAGCCGCGAGTGGAAGGAGGAGATCGTCTACTGGGATCCGGACATCGAGCTGACGCAGGCGACGAACGCGGCGATCGCGGCGGCCGCCGCCGCTGCGGCCGCGGCGACCAACGCGCCGGCCGCGAAGGGTGCGAGCAACGCGGTGGCGAAGGCCGCCGCCCCGCCGCCCCCGCCTCCCGTTCCGCCGGTGCCGAGAGTCGGGATCTTCCCGGACGGGACGCGCGTCAACCTGCCGCCGAACCGCGATCCGCGGGAGATCTTCGCCGACTGGCTGATCCATCCGGACAACCCGTGGTTCACGAAGTGCATCGTCAACCGCGCGTGGTACTGGCTGGTGGGGCGCGGGATCATCCACGAGCCCGACGACATCCGGAACGGGAACCCGCCGTCGAACCCCGTCCTCCTCTCGCACCTCCAGCGGGAATTCGTCACCGGCGGCTACAACATGAAGCGGCTCTTCCGGCTGATCCTGACCTCGCGGACCTACCAGGTGTCGTCCGTGGCGCCCAAGGCGAGGGACATGGCCGCCGCCGAGGCGAACTTCGCCTTCTACCCGCTGCGGCAGATGGAGGCCGAGGTGCTGATCGACGCCATCAACGGGATCACGCGCACCGCCGACCTCTACACGAGCCCGATTCCCGAGCCGTTCACGTTCATCCCGGAGAACAAGCCGGCCGTCGCGCTGCCCGACGGGAGCATCACGAGCGCGTTCCTCGAGCTGTTCGGCCGGCCGGCGCGCGCGACGGGCCAGGAGAACGAGCGCGTCAACCGCGCGAGCCCCCCGCAGCGGATGCACATGCTCAACTCGAGCCATATCCAGCGGAAGTTCGAGGACAGCCCCGTCCTGAAGGCGATCATGGAGTCGAAGCGGCCGCCGAAGGAGATCACCACGGAACTCTACCTGGCGATGCTCTCGCGGTTCCCGACCGAGGCGGAATGGAAGGCGGTCGAGGCCTACGCCAAGAAGGGCGTCACCCGGGGGCGCGAGGCCTGGATCGACCTCGTCTGGGCGCTGATCAACACGGACGAGTTTCGGTACCGGCATTGAGTTGACGGGAAGGCAAACGGGACGACACTGAGGACCAGGGAAGCGAGCAGGAGACCGGAACCATGAGCACGACGACGAACGCGAACCACACGCAACTGTCGCGGCGCGACCTTCTCCGCGGGGGCATCGCCGGCGCGGCGGGCCTGATGCTGGGGGACCGGGCCCGTGCCGCGGCCCCGACGCCGGCCCCGGCGGCGGCGGCCGCCGCCGCGTCGAAGGCGGCCAAGGCCAAGTCGGTCATCCAGGTCTTCCTGTGGGGCGGCATGTCCCACACCGACACCTGGGATCCGAAGCCCGACGCCGGCTACGACTTCACCGGCGACTTCAAGGACACGATCCCGACCAACGTCGGCGGGATCCGCCTCGGAGCCCTGTTCCCGATGCTGGCGAAGCAGGCGGACAAGTTCTCCATCGTCCGCAGCATGACCCACGGCAACAACGGCCACGAGACGGCGGCCTACCTGATGCAGACGGGGCACATGCCCGGCGGACGCCTCGCGTACCCGTGCATCGGCGCGATCTTCGCGCTGCTGAAGGGTTACAACCAGGGGTACAAGGGCCTCATCCCGCCGTACGTCGTACTGACCCAGCCGCAGGGGCGTTTCTCCGAGGCCGGCTTCCTGGGCCCGAAGTACAAGCCGTTCGCGACCGGCGGCGATCCGAATGCGGTCCGGTTCGAGGTGGAGGGCGTCGTCGCCCGCGGCATCTCGGATGCGCGGCAGAACGCCCGCCGCGAGTTCCTCGCCTCGATGAACACGATGCGCGGAGCGATGGGCGACAACCCGACGATCGCCGGGGCGAAGGACGCCGAGGAACAGGCCTACAGCCTGATCCTGGGCAAGGGCAAGGAGGTCTTCGACCTGTCGAAGGAGGACGCGAAGCTCCGCGACCGCTACGGCCGGCACACCTTCGGCCAGGACTGCCTCGCCGCCCGCCGCCTCGTCGAGGCCGGCGTGCCGTACGTCACGATCAACTACCCGGGCGGATGGGACACGCATTCGAACCATTTCACCACGATGCGGCGGCAGTGCCCGCAGCTCGACCAGGGCCTCGCGACCCTCCTGGAGGATCTCTACGACCGCGGGCTCCTTTCGTCGACGGTCGTCTGGTGCTGCGGCGAGTTCGGGCGCACGCCGAAGGTCGACTGGCAACCGCCCTGGAACGGCGGTCGCAACCACTTCGGCAGCGTGTTCTCGGTCCTCGTGGCCGGCGGCGGGTTCAAGGGCGGACGGACCGTCGGCGCCTCGACCGACAAGGGCGAGACCGTCCAGGACCGGCCCGTCTACCCGATCGACATGCTGGGCACGATCTACGATCTGGCCGGCATCGACTCCAACGCGAAGCTTCCGCATCCGGAGGGGCTGCCGGCCCTCGTGCTCGATGCGAGCGAGAAGGGCGCCAAGGTGGCGGGGCGCCTGACGGAACTGATCTAGGGTCTGCGCGGGCGGGGCGCGGGGCCATGCCGGCCCCCCGCCGGCGCCGCCGCGGCGGCGCGTCCGGGAAAGCGGGGTTGCGATGAGTCTCAACGCACGGTTCGGGGCGTGGGCGGCCGGCCTCCTGGTCGCGGCGGCGTCCGGCGCGCGGGCGCAGAGCTACGTCGGGTTCGTCTATCCGGCCGGCGGGCAGCAGGGCGCGACCTTCCAGGTCACGATCGGCGGCCAGGGGCTCGAGGGGGTCGACCGCGTGTTCGTCTCCGGGCCGGGCGTGCGGACGCGCGTGGTCGAGTACAACAAGAGGATGAACCCGCAGGAGATGCAGCTCCTGAACGAGCAGCTTCGGGAGGTCCGGTCGCAGAAGCCTCCGAACCCGGCCCACAGCAACCTCGTCCTGCGGCTCGAGAAACTCATCCGCGAGTATGTCCAGCAGCCGGCCTGCTCGTCGATCGCCAACCTCATCATCGCCGAGATCACGATCGAGAAGTACGCGGAGCCCGGGCCGCGCGAATTGCGGATCCGCTCGAACCGCGGCATCTCGAATCCGCTGGTCTTCATGGTCGGCCAGGTGCCCGAGTATGCCGGCGCGCCGGTGCCGACGAGCCACATCATCACGCTCGGCAAGGAGGGCGCCAGCCTGCGCCGGAAGCCCAAGAAGCCCGCGCCCGTCGGCGGCGGGGACATGATGATGATGATGATGGGCGGCGGGGGCGACGACGGACAGAGCGACCTCGACGATGACGAGGTCGGCATCAAGCTGCCCTGCACCGTCAACGGCCAGATCACGTCGGGCACCATCGACCGCTACCGGTTCACGGCGCGGAAGGGACAGAGGATCGTGGTCGCCGTCCAGGCGCGCGAGCTGGTTCCGTACATGGCCGACGCCGTGCCGGGCTGGTTCCAGCCGGTCGTCGCGATCCGCGACGCGCGCGGCCGGGAGGTGGCCTACAGGGACGATTTCCGCTTCAAGCCCGATCCCACGCTGCCTTTCGAGGCGCCCGCCGACGGCGAGTACCAGCTCTCCATCACGGATGCGATCTACCGGGGCCGCGAGGACTTCGTCTACCGCGCCACGATCGGCGAGATGCCGTTCGTCGCCGCCGCCTTCCCGCTGGGCGGGCCGGTCGGCGCCCCGCTGGCGGTCGAGGTCCGCGGCTGGAACCTCGAGCAGACCCGCGTCGAGAACGCCGTGCCCAAGGACTCCCCGCCGGGCATCTACTGGGCCACCGCGCGCGGCCGCGGGGGGCTCATCTCCAACCGCATCCCGATCCATCGCGACAACCTGCCGGAGTGCGCCGAGAAGGAGCCGAACAACGGCGGGGAGGCCGTGCATCGCCTGACGCCCCCCGTCATCGTCAACGGCCTCATCAACGGTGCGGGCGACCGCGATGTCTTCGAGATTCCGGGCGCCGCCGGCGAGTCGCTCGCGGTCGAGGTCCTGGCCCGGCGGCTGGACTCGCCCCTGGATTCCATCGTCAAGGTCACCGACATGGCGGGCGCGACGGTCTCCATCTGCGATGACGTGGAGGATCCCGGCACCGGGCTCAACACCCACCACGCCGACGCCCGCCTCGTCGCCGTGTTCCCCTCCAACGGCGTCTACCGGGTCGTCCTCTCGGACACCCAGCACGGCGGCGGACCCGAGTTCGGCTACCGGCTGCGCATCAGCCCGCCGCGGCCCGATTTCGCGCTGCGCGTCGTCCCGTCCGGCCTCGCCTTCCGCAGCAACAACTGGGCGAGCGCCACCGTGCACCTGATCCGCCAGGACGGGTTCAAGGGCCCGGTCCGCCTGCGGCTCGCCTCGCCGACGAACGACTTCGAGATGGGCTCCGTGACCTTCTCCGGCACGCAGGCGACGGCCCGCGTCTCGATCAAGGCGAAGCGCGGCGAGACCTTCACCCCCGTGAGCCTGCGGATCGAAGGGGTGGCGACGAACGCCGGGCAGACGATCGTGCGGCAGGCCGTCGGGGCCGAGGACCGGATGCAGGCCTTCCTGTGGCGCCACCTCGTGCCCGCCCAGGAGCTGGCGGCGATCGTCCTGCCCCCGCCGCCCCCGCCGCCGGGGACGATGGTGGCCGCGGTCACGCCCGCCCCCGCGCCCAAGCCCGCGACGCCGCCGGCCACGCCTGCGACGCCCGCGGCGGCTCCGAAGCCTCCACCGTCGCCGGCCAAGCCGGCGGCGCCGCCCCGGGTGACCGCCCTGCCGCCGAAGTAGGGCGCGGCTACCGGTCGGCCCCGGTCCAGAGGCTCTCCATCAGTGCGAAGGTCTCCGGCTCGCTCTCGCGCAGCTCCGCGCGGTTGAACGGGAAGAAGTCGTTCATCCCGAAGTACGACTCCGTCATCTCGGCGAAGAACTCCTTGCAGTTCGTCAGCGCGTAGTGGCGGCCGCGGCGGCCCTCGATCTGGAGGACCTTCTCGAACCGGCCCCCTTCGGTCGTCCGCTTCCACGCGGCGGCGATCTCCGGATGGTCGAAGCCGAGGACCTGGTCGTGGTAGGCATGGGCGAGTTCGTGCAACACGGCCCACGGCTGGCGCCGCTGGTCGCGCGGGTTCGCGAAATAGGCGGCGGTGGGAATGTGGACGCACTTCGCGAGGTTCGTCGCAAAGCCGTGGTCGCGCAGCCACGCCGGGTTCGGATGGTACTGCATCGGCACGAGACTTCCGTGCGAGCGGTCGAGCTGGATCGTCACCTGCCGCAGGCGCTCCACCTTCCCCGACGGCAGCGTGAAGGCAATCGCGTAGAGCTGGTTGGCCAGCAGCCGCAGCGCGCGGTCGCCGAGGTCGCGGTCCGGGCCGGCGAGGAGCCGCGCGTCGACGCGGACCGTCCAACCCTCGATCTGCCGCGTCTCGTGCGCCTCCGGCTTCGGCGCCGCCGGCCGCTCCGCCGCCCGTCCCGCCAGCGCCAGCCCCGCTACCGCCACCGCCGCCATGAGCCTGATCATGCCCCGCATCCTAACGGTTCCACGTCCGCCGCGCCACCGTGCCGTCCCGGAGGCCAGAGCAGACGCATCTTCCTCGAGGTCGTGGCGCCTTTCGGTCGGCGGGGAGCGGAGTGGCTGGTGGACGCTGGCGCCCTTGCGGTTGCGGGGGTGCGACGCGCACCAGGCCGGCCGGATCGCGCGGGATCCCGCCCCGCCTGCGGCGTTGCCGAAGGGGGCGCGGACACGAGTCCCGCCTTCGCCCCGGAGGGCGGGGCTCCGG
>Ga0194126_10005542_pt1 | contig 18507 bp, 21 predicted proteins | sample TA2KigC150mmetaG_FD_148641 | JGI IMG/M metagenome (GOLD analysis project Ga0194126, IMG submission 148641) | Freshwater microbial communities from Lake Tanganyika, Tanzania - TA2015035 Kigoma Deep Cast 150m | ecosystem: Environmental > Aquatic > Freshwater > Lake | place: Tanzania: Lake... | reverse complement strand
GAACCCTGATATTTTGTTAAATCCTTAATTCTGGATTGTGATAAAAATGACAAAAGCACGGTTTTCGCTCAACCATTACTTAACTATCACGTTAATATCCTTTGTAATCTCAGTATCATTGTCTTGCGTGCTAAAGGTGATAACATCTTTCCCCTTTTCGTTCCCTGCAGTTACCGTAAATTTCGCCTTGCCATTCTCATTTGTTTCTGCGCTTTCATCTACGGAGACTTTTTTATTTTCAGCAGACGCATAAATCGTATGGTTGGCACATGCCTCGTTATTTTCACCTTTCACCGTCACGGTAACAACGGCGCTCTTCCCACGTTTTATCACCACTTTTTTTGGCTTAACCTTTAATGTGGATGGCACGCATTCGGCTGCAAATGAGATGGTGGCCGTATCGGTGTAAATATAATCCCCGCTGCTTGCACTATTACCATTTGCCTCGTTTCCTACTGCATAAAAGGTAATTAGGCCTGAAACGCTTACAGTTGGAGCAGTCCATTGAACTGTCCACTGGTTTTCTCCTGTGCCAACCTTGGTGTGGGATGCGTAAAGATTATCATACGGTTCTGTTTGAGCCGTATCATCTTTACTGGCAAAAGTACCGACCTTATTATTCGAGGCATCCACAGCCGTAATCTCAAATCCATGTATCGCTGTTGAGGTATTAGTAAATTCAATGGTAATGTCTAAAGTTTGACCAGGTTTATAATCAGAAGATGGCAAACTTATTGAGAACTTAGCCGACCCAGCATTCACAGCAAAACTGGTATGGCAGGAGGAGGCACACGTATCATCGCCACAAATTTCTCCCGGATTCCCTGTCCGCTCTGCAGGCGGCACACCGGAGAAACCAAAAACAATATCGCCCCAGACAAGAAAGACAGTAAACATCAAGAAAGCACTTTTTCCTATCATGTATCTCTCGTTTGCAAAAACGCTATTTCTGGCGCAAAACAATCTACGAAAAATAGAAACAAAAAAGGGAGCGCTTTTTAAGGCGCTCCCTTTTGTTGGATTTGTTAATCGGCTTATCTGTTTTATCATAAGGCCCTATGTCATGTGTGCCATTTCTTACATCATGGTTTAGCGATTCTTAGCCTTTTCAGGAGAAAGTGTCGGCGCGGGAAACGTTCCTTCAATCTGCTGTAAACCCTCTTTACTCTTCGACCATATTATACTGACAGCATATCTAATTATCACCCGTGATCTTTCATAGCTCATCAGCATCCTGAAAATAAAGTACAACTTCAGCATGACGATAAGAGTTAAAGGAGACGCCAAAAGGAGCGCCTTAGTCTTTGACATCTCTATGGCAATACATTGACTTACATAGCTTATTAATAATGCCATTGACGTAAGGCTGGCAAGAAGAATAAGCCCAATCTTTACCGACATATAAACAACGGCACAATTCATGAGATGTGATTTGTGTGTTTCCTTAAAAACATAAACACTCTTTAATAACTTTCTGGCCTTTTCCTGTAAGTTTATAACCCATCCAACATTTTCAAATGTTATCGTATTCAACATAACATATCCTCAAAAAAGACGTACTTCCTTAACGAATCTATAATTTAGTATCTGCAAAACGGTGACTATATTGCTCTTTGTAATACTCCATAAATTCACCGCTCTTTATTCGTTTCCACCATGACTGGTTATTGATGTACCATTTTACCGTATCCTTAAGGCCATTTCCAAACTTTATTTTTGGTTTCCAGCCCAGAGACATCAACTTGGTGCAATCCAAGGCATAGCGCCTGTCATGACCTTCCCTGTCTTTCACATGTTCTATCAACATTCCAGGCTTCTTGAGTTCCTCCAGGATAAAGTTCGCTGTATCGATATTACACCGCTCATTACCCCCTCCGATATTATACACCTCACCGTGCTTGCCGTGAGTCATTAAAAAATCAATAGCCTCACAGTGGTCATCAACATGTATCCAGTCCCGCACCTGTTTCCCGTCGCCATACAACGGCAGTCTTTTGCCTTCCAATGCGTTTGTGATAAAGAGAGGGATGAACTTCTCAGGATGCTGATATGAACCATAGTTATTAGATGCCCGCGTAATAATAACCGGCAGTTTATAGGTTACCCAATATGCATATGCCAGCCTGTCTCCTCCTGCCTTACTGGCAGAATAGGGATTGCTCGGATTCAAGGCGTCCGTTTCTTTGAATGCACCCTGATGAGCAGCGCCGTAAACCTCGTCCGTAGATATCTGTATAAATTTCTTTATACCGAATTTTTTCGAGGCCTCAAGCAGGACAAAGACGCCTTTCATATCGGTGTCAATAAAGGCGCTTGCGCTGGAAATACTGCGGTCGACGTGTGATTCAGCCGCAAAGTTGACAATCGTATCAACGTCCTCTTCCTGTATGATACGGTCGACCAGTGTCTGATCGCAGATGTCACCCTTGTAAAATCTGAAGAGTTTAAAATATTTGGCGTCTTCGGCAATGTCTTTCAGATTCTCCGTATTGCCTGCATAGGTCAACTTATCGAGCACCACCACCCGCCTGCCCTGATTAACCATGCGGCGTGTGAAGTGGCTTCCTATAAACCCGGCGCCACCGGTAATGAGTACCGCCATAGACATTCCTTATTCAAAAATTTCCTTAATAGCAATATCAATGCCTTGTATGACAGATGAAGACACACGAGACGTTTGTCCTGTCATATCGGTATTATAACTTTTACCCCGAAACTCACCCTCTTTTAAATGCAACACCTCAATGGTTGCCTGCGCAGGGTCAACAATCCAGTACTCACGCACCCCATTTTTTGCATACAGCTTCTTTTTTATACCCAAATCTCTTTTAGACGTAGCCGGCGACAATATCTCAATAAGTAAATCAGGGGTGCCTTTAATATTATCCTTCGTAATAATCTTTCTGTTTTCGTTGGATACAAAGATAATGTCAGGCTGGACAATATCTTCTTCTGAAAGCAATACATCAAACGGCGCGCAATAAACAGAACCAAGCTTTTTTTTCTTTACATAATTCAAAAGGATAGTTGTTAATGTCAGCAAAATGCGTTGATGTGCTTCATTTGGGGAAGGCACCATAAATAGGTCTCCATCGATAATTTCGTATCGTTTATCTTCAGGAAGCTGGAGATAGTCTTGATAATTGAATTTAATGGCTGTTTGCATAATAAGCCTCCTTGAAATTTATACGAAAACTAATCATATAAAGTATACCATACCTTGTAAAAATTTCATGGTCAACAAAAAAACAAAAATCCCCCTGACCTTATTTGAATAAAACCAGGGGGATTCTATTTATTGCATACTTGTGTAATTACGACTAATGCACCTTTGCAAGTTTCAACCACGTATTGGCCCGCTTAAGGGCATCTCTCGCCATTTCTTTCTCACCAATACTTGCCGCCTTAAGTAGAGCCTTTTCTGCTGCATCTTTTTCAGCACGAGCCTTTTCGATATCCACTTCACCCTCCTTCAGGCACGCATCGGTCAGTACCACAACATTGTTAGCCATGACCTCTAAGAAACCTCCCTCGATGGCAAATTGTACCGTATCGTCTTTTCCATCGGTAACCGTCAGGACGCTCATCTGTACCTCTGTAATAAGCGGAGCGTGATCTGCAAGGATACCAAATGAGCCTTCCGTACCTTCTGCAGTAACACTTTGTACAGAATCACTATAAACAACTTTGCCAGGTGTAATAATCTCAAATTTAAATGTTTTTGCCATAATTAACCACCCATCTGTTTAGCCTTTTCGACTACTTCCTCGATGCCTCCCAACATATAGAAAGCCTGTTCAGGCAAATTATCATGCTTACCTTCAACTACTTCTTTAAACCCTTTAATGGTCTCCGACAGGGGTACATATTTCCCTTTTGTGCCCGTGAATTGCTCGGCAACAAAGAAAGGCTGAGACAAGAACCGCTGTATTCTTCTTGCCCTGGCAACCAGCAGCTTGTCCTCTTCCGAGAGCTCTTCCATACCAAGAATAGCAATAAAGTCCTGCAGTTCCTTGTAACGTTGCAGTATCCGTTGTACTTCTCGTGCTACTTCATAATGTTCCTGCCCTACAATCCTTGGGTCGAGTATTCTTGATGTAGACCGCAACGGATCGACTGCAGGGTAGATACCCAATTCGGCAATTTGACGGGAAAGCGCAATGGTAGCATCCAAATGAGGGAATGTGGTTACCGGCGCCGGATCGGTAAAGTCATCGGCAGGCACATAAACAGCCTGCAAGGAAGTAATTGAACCTTTTTTGGTTGTTGTAATTCGTTCCTGTAAATCTCCCATCTCTGTTGCCAGTGTTGGCTGATAACCTACTGCTGAAGGCATACGACCCAGAAGCGCCGACACCTCAGAACCAGCTTGTACAAAACGGAAGATATTATCAATAAACAAGAGCACATCCTGTCCTTCGGTATCCCTGAAATATTCTGCCATAGTCAGACCTGATAACGCAATCCTGAGCCTCGCTCCAGGCGGTTCATTCATCTGACCAAAGACCAGCACGGTTTTATCTATAACGCCTGATTCCTTCATTTCAAGCCATAGATCATTTCCTTCACGCGTCCTTTCACCAACGCCAGCAAAAGCAGAATAACCACCGTGCTCGGTAGCAATACTTCGGATAAGTTCCATGATCAACACGGTCTTTCCTACCCCAGCGCCCCCGAACAGCCCGATTTTTCCGCCACGCGCAAAAGGCGCAAGCAAGTCAATTACTTTAAGACCGGTTTCCAGTACGGTTGTCGTAGTCTCCCTTTCATCAAAGGAAGGCGGCGCACGATGAATAGAAAGACGGTTCGCGGTCTTTACTTCTCCCTGTTTATCAATGGGTTCTCCGAGCAGATTGAACACCCGCCCCAATACCTCTTTGCCCACAGGCACCGTTATTGGCGATCCCGTGCTAATGGCCTCCATGCCTCTGATAAGCCCGTCTGTTGATGCCATGGAAATGCAACGGGCTGTTTCATTTCCCAAATGTTGTGCTACTTCAACAATCAACTCCGTCTTTTTCTGTGGTTCTTTTATACTGATTGCGCTTTTAATTGCCGGCAGATTCCCCGGCGTAAACCGCACGTCTACAACGGGTCCAATCACCTGTGCAATTGTTCCTTTATTATTACTTTTATCTTTTTTAGCCAAAGGTCAGACTCCTTCCTTCATTTATCATAATTTAATAGAATTTCAACGTTGTACTAATGCTTCTGCACCAGAAACAACTTCAAGTAACTCTTTAGTAATTGTTTCCTGCCGCGCCTTGTTATACGTACGAGTCAATTCTTCAATCATTTCTCCGGCATTCTCGGTTGCAGCTATCATGGCTACCCTTCTGGCAGCATGTTCAGATGTCAATGACTCAAGAATACACTGATAGAGCTGGGTTTCTATATATTTAGGAAAAAGGTGTTCAATTATCTGATCTGCCGAAGGTTCAAAGATATATTCACGACGAAGCTCTTCTTTCGTCTCAAAAGCACCCTTTTCTACCGGTAACAATTGGATTTGCGATGGAAAGGACTGCATCACGGTATGGAATTTGGTAAAGAATATATACAATTGTCCAAACTCTCCGGCCTCATATCCGGCAATTAACTGAGAGGCCAATGCCCTCACCTGAGAGTATCCAACCTTCTCCACGGTTTCAGGAAAGTACTTTTCTATTGAGTAACCTGACTTAGAAAAATACAGGTTTCCCTTTTTACCTATAAGAACCAACTTGATTGTTTTGTCGGCATGTTCACTGGCAAACTTTTCCACCTTATCAATTATATTATTATTATAAGCGCCGCAGAGTCCTTTGTCCGCTGTAATCAGAATAATCTTTATCACCGGAACTTCATGTGCCCTCTCCACAAAACACGGGTGTACCGTTTCCAATGATGACGAAGAAACCAAATGGCTTAAAATCTGACGCATCTTGTCAGTATATGCCCGAGAGGCCAGAACTCTGGACTCTACCCTCTTCAATCGGCTCGCCGCAACCATTTCCATAGCTCGGGTAATTTGCTTGATGCCGGTAATGCTTCGTAAGCGTTGTTTAATTTCTCGAGTACTTAGCATTCCTTAACCTTTCTTTGCAAAGGTTTGTTTGAATTCATTGATGGCATTTTCCAACTTATGAATCAATTCCTGATCGATCTTTTTCTTCTCTTTAATCTCGATGCCGACGGATGCATGCTTTTCTCTCATAAACTTCAGAAATTCTTTATCAAAAGCTTTAATCTTATTTACCGCAATATCATCCAAAAATCCATTAACCCCGGCAAAGATAGAAATGATTTGGTCTTCTACAGAAATAGGGTCATATTGAGGCTGCTTTAGAATCTCCACAAGCCGTTCACCCTTTGCTAACTGTGCCTGTGTATATTTATCTAATTCAGAGCCAAATTGTGCAAAGGAAGCCAGCTCCCGATACTGGGCTAACGTTAGCCGCAACATACCGGCAACTTTCTTCATTGCCGGTATCTGGGCATTTCCACCCACCCTGGACACCGACAACCCTACAGAAATTGCCGGACGTATACCGGCATTAAACAAATCACCTTCCAGATAGATCTGGCCATCAGTAATGGAAATTACATTGGTAGGAATATATGCCGAATAGTCGCCACCCTGCGTTTCTACCACAGGAAGCGCCGTTAAAGAACCGCCGCCTAGTTCATTACCCAGTTTGGCTGCCCTTTCCAAAAGACGAGAATGGAGATTAAAAATATCCCCTGGGAATGCTTCACGCCCAGGCGGACGCCGTAAAAGTAACGAAATCTGGCGATACGCTATGGCATGTTTGTACAGATCGTCGTACATGATTACCGCATGCATGCCATTATCCCTGAAATATTCACCCATAGCACACCCTGCGTAAGGCGCAATATACTGAAGCGGTGCAGGATCGCCAGCAGAAGCCACAACGACAATGCTTATATCCAGCACCTTGCTGTCTTCCAGCGTCTTAACAAGATCAGCAACCGTAGACATCTTCTGACCGATTGCCACATAAATACAATATACTCCAGATTCACGCTGGTTAATTATTGTATCTATAAGAATGGCAGTTTTGCCCGTTTGTCTATCTCCTATTATAAGTTCACGCTGCCCTCTTCCAATCGGTATCATGGCATCTATTGCCTTGATACCGGTCTGCAGCGGCTCTTTCACGGGTTGTCTCTCAACCACATTGGGAGTAGTGCCTTCAATGGGTTTGAATTGTTCTGCCGCAATCGGTCCTTTTCCATCAATGGGTTGTCCCAATGCATTCACGACACGACCTAACAATGCTTTACCCACAGGAACCTGCACAATCTTCCCTGTGGTTTTTACTATGTCCCCTTCCTTAATCTTCTCGTCAGAACCCAGAAGTATAGCGCCTACATTGTCCTCCTCCAGATTCATAGCTATACCATAAACATTCTCAGGAAATTCCAACAATTCGCTGGACATACAATTATCCAACCCGTAAATACGCGCAACCCCGTCTCCAACCTGCATGACGTGTCCTACGTTTTCCAGCTTTAATTTTTCTTCGTAACCTTCGATTTCTTTTTTAATAATCGAGGTGATTTCACTAAATCCTGATGCCATATTGCCTTACTCCTGTTCAAGTTTTAAAACAACCACAGAATCGTAAATAAAAAATGTCAGAATGCAAAACCCGCTTTTCAATTCATAAAATTTGCCGGGAAAAACGGTTTTGCACTTTTCATTTTGTTTCTGTTTTTTCTAGTTAAAGGCAACGCCTTACTAGCTTATGCCATTCTCAATTCCAGCAATCTGGCTTTGAGATTTTTTAACCGGCTTGCAACACTTCTGTCTATCATCGTGTTGCCAATTCTTATTACCATACCACCAAGTATTTGCGGGTCATTAACTACTTCAACCTCTACCGATTTACCAGTAATCTTATCTAACCGCTTCCTGAGATTATTCAACCGGTCTCCCTCTATAGGAATCACCGTTTGTACTTTAGCCCTGAGTACACCCTTTTTCTCATCGATGGTTTTTTTGTAAACATCGGGAATGGATTCCAAAACCCATTCTTTTCTTCGGTCTACCACCAAACTCAAAAAGTTTCTCATGAGACCGGAAACCGGAGCGCCAAACACCTTTTTAATTAAATTCTTCTTATCATTTCGCGTAACGGATGGATGCAGCAGAACCTTTTTGAAGTCTGCATTCTGTGTAATTACGTCACAGACCAAATCCAGATCCTTTTCGATCTGCTCAAGCAGCCCTTTTTTGACAGCTATTTCTAACAGGGCATTAACAAATGTCACTGCAACACTATTATCTAACACGCAATTCCCCTATTTCTTCAATAAAGTCATCGACGAGCTTTTCCGCCGTCTGAGAACTGATAGATTGTTGAATGAGCCTTGAGGAGGCTAAGACAGAAAGCGTTACAATCTGATTTCTTATTTCTGCCAATGCCTTTTTCCTCTCTATATCGATTCCCTCCTGCGCCTTTACCTTCATCAACTCCACCTCATCCCTGGTGCGCTTCACAATACCTTCACTAATACGGCTTCCTTCGTTTACAGCCTCCTGAAGCAACCTCGCAACTTCGGTTTCAGCCTCAGTAAGTTTCTTTTGATATTCGACACCAAGCCTTTTCGCTTCTTCCCTGTCTTTTTCAATCTTTGAGTACGTATCTTTTATTCCTTCGGAACGTTCCTTAATCATGGCAGCTATCTTGCCGAAGAGATATTTCTTAAGGACAAAGAGCAGTATCAGGAAACCGACGCCCTGGATAATAATCGACTTAAAATTGATACCCAGACTATTTAAAATATCCAATTATAAACCCCCTCCTCTGCCTATTTAACAGCGTGCTGAATGAGCTCAAGAACTGCATCTGTCTTTGGCAATTTCCCAAGTAAAATAAATGACATCATCAAAGAATAAATCGTTAATGATTCGATGAATGCCAGACCAATAAACATAACAAGTTGTATTTTCCCCGCCATCTCAGGCTGTCTGGCCATACCATTTGCAGCGCCAAAAACCGCGATACCCTGTCCAATACCACACCCTAGCGCTGCAAAAGCTATCAAAGCTACTGCCACTGCCAATAATCCAAAATAAATCACAACGACATCCTCCTTTCAAATTTTTCCCTGATGCACACGTGCATCGTTTATATAGTACAACGATACGATACTTCAACCTTTATGACATTTTCACCTCTGCTCAACCCGATAGTTCCCAATCACTCATTCCTGCAACAGCCTGCTTAAGGCATGAGGAGAATTTTGAGTCCTATCGAATGGAAATGATTACAATATTCAATCAATTCTGTATAACTGAGCGAATAAATTCGCCAGCCGACGAGAGAAGTTCCTGTTTTGGCGCACTTTTAAATAGCTCAAGAATTTCGTTCGTTGGCGGAAGCTTGCCGAGTAAGATGAAAGACAACATCAAAGAATAAATTGTTAATGACTCGATAAACGCCAGCCCGATAATCATAGCAAGCTGTATCTTTGCGGCTACAGCAGGCTGCCTGGCCATTGATTCAACAGAACTACTTACCACACGGCTTTGGCCTAAGGCACACCCAAATATTGCAATCACTATTAAGCCTACTGACATTGCCAGTACGGCAAAGTAAATCATATTTATCCCTCCTTTTCATTCAGAAAACCAAAGAAATATTTACGTATAGCTTAGTTACTATGATATCTCACTTTAATGATGTTCATGTTCGTGCTCTTCTTCATCGTGAATACCCATTGCGCCTGCTATATAAAAACTTGCAAGCAGGGAAAAAATCATGGCCTGTATAGTACTGCCGAGCAAGGCCAAAAAGACCATAGGAATGTGTATGGGCACTGGTATAAGACCTAACAAAAACGGGGAAAATCCTATAAATATCGCAATAACCGTATCCTCACCCATGATATTTCCAAAGAGACGCATAGATAACGATAACGGACGAGAAAGGATTTCTTGCATTATATGCAAGGGGAAGGTGAGAGGAGCAAGCCAAACGGGCTTTCCAACCATGTGCTTAAGATAGCCAAAAACGCCATTACTTTTCACACCCTGATACTGGGTAACAAAGAAAACAATGAGCGCCAGGGCAATTGTCGTATTTAAATTACTCGTGGGTGAATGAAAGAGCGGTATCTGCCCCAGCATATTCATAATAAAAATATATATAAAGAACGTCCCAATAAATGGAACAAATCGTTCTGCAACACGTCCCATCTGGGATTTGGTAAAATTTCCAAGCCCTTCAACAATAATTTCCAGCAACGACTGAAGCCTGCCAGGTACCTTTTGCAATCTCCTTGTGGCGAGTATAGAAAAAACGCCCAGGAATATAATTACCATTGCAGACATTACTATCGGCACCCACTCGTGTTTTGTTAAGCCTAAAAACTGAAAATGGGGATCGATAGGTACAAAATCTAAAAACGATGGCAATTCAGTTGTGCTTTCACTTTCACCACTTGCTGACACAGGACTTACACCCCTTTCTTAATTTCTGTTGTTCTCTGAAGAGACGCATTGAAATAGGTCTCTCGAGAGATTTATGAATTAATGTTCTTTGAAGGTACTTTAATCGACCTGTTCAAATAATTCACAAACAACCTGCTTCCGACCTTCATAACGATTACTGCCACCACGATGCTCAAACCAAGGGTCATAGCGGCAACATTAATCTCAAGAAAAAGACAGGCCGAAAACAACATCGCCCCTATAATAAAATACTTAAGGAAACTTATCTTGAGGAAAAAACCTTTCATTTTCTCTCTCTTATGCCGCACTCCATATTGTATCGCCCACCAGGTTGTTTTAAACAAAGCAATACTCAAAAAACACCCTATAGCAATGCTTGCCGTCAACATAAAGGACATATAAGACAGCGAACCGGCAATTATGATTAGCGATAACAGAACCGAAGTCTTGAGCGCCCGATCCGGAAAATGTTCGTCAAACAAAGAAGACAAATCTTTATTGTTTATCGGTGATAATTTATCCATATTAACAAACCGGAAGTTTACTTATTATTTCATTTGGACAACTTCCTGACCAACTTAAAAAATTCTATAAAACTTCCGGCGACCCCTAACAGAACGAAAGACAACATGAACCACGGAGCAGTATTAAGTTTTTTATCTACATAGTTGCCCAGAAAATAACCACCCGCCATAGCGCCGGTCGCCGTAAAACTAAAGCTTCCAACCACCCCTAAAATACGAAACACTTCATCTTTATCTTTATTGAAAAACAAACTATCACCTTCTTAAATAACTGAAAAACAGCTTGGCGATTTAGCTTCTAATTAAAATCAGGAGATTGCGCAAATTTTAAACCATTCTAAAAGAAACAACCCCTGGAGAAAAAAACAACTTTATCTCTCTATTTTACCAATACTAAGAACATGCACCGACACATATGTTCAATTCTCAGCCTGCGACAGGGAATTTATTTTCTGGCTATAATTCGCCACAAAGGCGCAAAACGCACAGAGTTACCATTTTTTACAACCAAGAGGTACCTCTCGGGTGAGCGTTAGAACATTAAGCGGCATTCAAAAAACCTCACTACTGCTTGTTTTATATGCCAAACTACCGTCATTACAGAATCCATAATATTCAAATACACTGGAAATGACTGCGCCTGACACTGACCTTTGATTAATCGCTCTTCATGCCCTTTTTCAAATCCCTTGGCGATCTTGCCAAGGTTTTCACATTTATCAACAACGTGCTTCATGAGCAATTCGTTCTTGGTTACTATTGCACCGCCAGCTGTTTTTAATATACCAAGCATCTCCTTGAAAAGATAATAAACCTCACTTACTGCCTTATCACTGAATAATATACCTTCATTAATTCTGTATCTTACATGCTGAAGGGTAGAATCTAATCCAGTAACTGCCATTTCAATGCTCCCTATGATAGACATACAGGCTTTTATCACATCCTTATCAACATGAGGCTCTTTTGCTTTGTCGCGGAGCAACCTTCTCAATTCATTTCCTTCGCCACGAATAGTCAGTATCCCCTTACTGGCTTCTTCAATCAAATCAACCTTATTTTTTGTAAATCCAACCAAACAAAGGTTCATAACCGACTCGGCCTCAAAGCACATACCACCAATACGTTCCGATACACTCCTTATATCGCCGCTTACCTTTGTAACTGTCATAAATGTTTGTTTTGTATACCAGACCACCGTCATGATTGAATTCGTGATATTCATATACATCAAAGAGGCCTGCGGCTGACACAACCCTTTTATTAGTCGATCTTCGTGGTCTTCCAAATAGGCATCTACGACTTCACTAAGGTTTTTAAATCTATCATCAAAAGATTTCACGTTTACTTCGTTATCAGCTACTAACGTATCGCCAACTGTTTTTAATATATCGAGTCCCTCCTCGAAGAGATAACGTATCTCTTTTTCCGCTTTATCGCTAAATAGAATCCTTTCACTAATTTTGGCTCTTACATGTTGAAGGGTAGAGTCTATACCCGTAACGACCATTTCAAAATTACTCACAATTGGTACCAGTGATTTAATCAACTCCCAGTTAGTATCGGGTTCTGAAGCCTTTTTGCTAAGCAGCGTCCTTAATTCAATTCCTTCGCTACGAATAGTCGGGATACCCTCCCTCGCTTTGTCGATCAAATCAACCTTGTTTTTCACAAACCCATTCATACATAAGTTAAAAGCCGATGACGCCTTTAAGCACATACCACTTATACGTTTCAGTATACCTCTTATGTCATCACTTGCATTTGTCACTGTCATCGGCACTGTCGGGTTAATTTAAAAACAATTTTTCAAAGCTCAATCTTTGGGAAATAACTATGGTCTCTTTTAGAATAAAGTTATGGAACGACAGCAACCCAAAACGCCACATTATGGATGCCGTATTTATTTATTGAATAATTTGACAAAATCCATCAGACACTGATGAGTTGCCTTAATTATCTTTAATTATTCTCAAAAACTTTTCAACACCTCTTTAAAGGCATCGATGGTTGAGTCAATCTCTTTTTCGCCGTGAGCTGTTGATACAAAAACCGCCTCAAATTGTGACGGAGCAAAATAAAACCCCCTGTCCAGCATGCCGTGAAAGAACTTTGCATACCGCTTCGTATCACATTTTTTCGCCGTAGTATAATCAGTAACCGGACTATCCGTAAAAAACGTACACAACATTGAGCCTATACGGGTATGGCAGGCGGGAACATTAGCATCTTCGCAGACCTTTTCCATCCCAGTTGCCAGCCTCTTTGCTTTTTCTTCCAGATTTGTATAAATTTTGCCGTCTTTTAAAATCTCCAGGGTGGCAATACCAGCCGTCATTGCCACAGGATTCCCCGAAAGAGTGCCGGCCTGATACACAGGTCCTACCGGAGATATACTATCCATGATTTCTTTCTTTCCGCCATAAGCGCCAACCGGAAGACCACCGCCAATAATTTTCCCCAGAGTAGTCAGATCGGGCTTGATATTGTACAACGACTGCACACCACCGTGCGCAACCCGAAAACCCGTCATTACCTCATCAAATATCAACACAATGCCATGCTTTTTTGTTATCTCTCTCAATCCCTCTAAATAATCCTTTTTTGGAGGAACAACACCCATGTTGCCGGCAACCGCTTCAACAATAATACAGGCAATGTCTTTTCCTCGTTTAGAACAAACTTCATTTACGGCATCAATGTCGTTATAGGGAAGGGAAATGGTGTGCTTAACGAAATCCTGTGGGATGCCAGGGCTGTTGGGTGTTCCTAACGTAGTTGCGCCGGAACCTGCCTGAACAAGCAAACTATCCACATGTCCGTGGTAACAACCCTCAAATTTAATTACCGCATCCCGATTGGTAAATCCCCTTGCCACACGGATGGCGCTCATTGTGGCTTCTGTCCCGGAGTTTACCATCCTTATCTTTTCTATTGAAGGCATCGCCTCTTTAATAAGCTGTGCCAGTTTTACCTCTAATTCAGTTGGCGCGCCGTAACTCGTCCCGTTGGCAACTGCCTCATTAATCCTTTTTACAACCCTGGGATCCGCATGTCCCAGAATAAGCGGCCCCCACGAACCTATATAATCCACATATTTATTACCGTCAATGTCGGCAAGATAACACCCCGACCCTGACTTTATAAAGATGGGAGTACCGCCTACAGCGCCAAATGCCCTGACAGGGCTATTAACCCCGCCTGGTATAAAATTCTGCGCCTCAGCGAACGCCTTTTTCGACTTTTCTGTAATTATCTTTGACATGTAAAGTTGAATTTTATATGTTAATAGTGTATTTGAAATTTTCAGGAACAATAAAGAAACACATGATAACAAACCTTATTTTTCTTGTCAATATTTTTCATACATTCTTATGATAAATTTAGGGGTGTTAATTTCCGGCAGTGGCAATACCCTTCAAAATTTTCTAGATCAGATAGAACAAGGGAACTTACCTGCCGCTATTCAGGTCGTCATAAGCAGCAAACCCAATGTCTTCGGGCTGGAACGGGCAAGAAAACACGGTATTCCCACAGCAGTCGTTCCTTACTCAAATTACAAAGATATTGATGCTTTTAGTCGTGCCATTACGGCGGAATTGGATAAGTACCCTATTGACCTCGTTACCCTTGCAGGTTTCGTACATTTTTACAAAATCCCTGAAAAGTATAAAGGGAAGGTCATGAATATTCATCCGGGACTCATTCCTGCCTTTTGCGGCCACCATTATTACGGCAACAAGGTACACGAAGCCGTCATCAACTATGGCGCAAAGGTCTCCGGATGCACGGTGCATTTTGCTGATAATGTATACGATAATGGACCCATTATCATCCAAAGCGCTGTTCCTGTCCTTGATGACGACACCCCTCACACCCTTGCTGCGCGCGTATTTCAGGAAGAATGCAAGGCATATCCGGAGGCAATACGCCTCTTTTCCGAGGGAAGGCTAAAGATTGAAGGGAGAAAGGTAAGAATAGTCAATTTTTAGAGACGTGACAGAAACTACTCGGAGGTGAATTTGACAGACAATTAAGGTTATGAAAGTTCACGCACCATTCAATAAGTCAAAGTGGAACTTTTTACCTTATTTATTTTTTACCTATACTCATTACAACGTCAGAAACGATACAAAGCCCTCCAAACTTCCTGATAATTGGCCTTATAGCTTCTGCGATCTTGTGCATTTCCACTTCGTTACATACGACCATTATATAACTGTTTTTAAATAGCCCGGTCAATTCATAACCTGACCTTACACCCCTACTTCCTTTCCCGACCACATCATTTATGATAGAGTAACCGGAAACCCCAATTTCATCGAGAAGTTTAGCGATATTTTCAACTTCAATGGAATCTGTTATTATTTCAACTTTCATCACTCGTTTCATTTTTTATTTCCAAAATAAGGGAATTAATTCGTCGGCTTTATTAATTAGATAATAAAACAAAGGTATTCCTACAATGATATTGAATGGAAAAGTAATAGCCAAAGACATAGGAACATACAAGCTTGGATTTGCCTCAGGAAGCGACAACCTCATAGCCGCCGGGACCGCAATGTCTGATGCGCTTGCACAGAGTATTGAAAGCATAAGGGCATTCTCCGGCTGTAATCCTATAAGTTTTGACAAAACAATTCCTATACATCCGTTAAGAACGGGCATTACTATAGCAAAAGGCGGCAAGAAAAATCCAGCACTTTTTAAATAACTGATTCTTTTTGCCGCCAAAAGCCCCATGTCAAGGAGAAAAAAGCTGAGCATGCCTTTAAATATGTCTTTTGTAAAAGGCCTTAAAGTATCCCACCCTTCTTCTCCCGAAGCTAATCCTATCAAAAGACTGCCAGTTATAAGCAATACGGAGCCATTCAAGAAGGCTTCCTTAAAGACCCCAGACCAAGAAAATTCATTTTCGTCATTCTCTTTCTTTGGAGCGTATATCCTTGCCAGAATAATAGCAATAACAATTGACGGCGACTCCATAAGCGCCAACGCCGCTACCATGTACCCGGCAGGTTCAAGACCTAAAGTTTGGAGAAAGGTTACGGCAGTAATATATGTCACCGCACTTATGGAACCATAGGTTGCGGCAATCGCTGCGGCATTATAAACATCCAATTTCAGTCTCAAGATAAAAAATGCATAAATTGGCACAATAACCGCCATAAACATAGCGGCAGACAAGGCGAATATAACTTCCTGATTGATTCCTGTTTTACGGAGTTCGACTCCGCCATGAAACCCTATAGCAAGGAGTAAATAAAGCGAAAAGAGTTTGGGTAAAGGGTCGGGGATTTTCAGATCTGATTTGCAAAATACTGCAACCATACCGAGGAAGAAAAAGAGGACGGGCGGATGTACCAAATTGTTAATGATGAGACCAATATCCATTGTTTCCTCTTGATTAAAAATCCATCGTCATTCGCCACGCTATGGCCATTTTACGCGTTTTGTTTCTAGCATAAACGCATAGATATGTGTTTGCATTCCCAAACAACGCAAACAGCATTCCTAAAAAAACCATCCTCGTAAAACCCGATGCATTCCTTTGAAATCAAAGGTTTAACGACGTTAATGCCTCTGGAACAGAGTTAACCGTTACCGGCAAAATGATCTTCATACATTGCATTATGAAACTTATTTTACAATATGTCCATTGTTAGGGCATAAAACCCCAAAAATAACATTTGTCTGTTGTCTGTACAATAAAATCCCTTCACAAAAAGTTTAGATGGCTATTGAGTTAACTCACTAAACCTATAAAAACCGGTAAATAATTACAAAAGTAACGATTCTTTCCTCATTTTCAAGTACAGAACCCCGCTGTAGCGTGCATGAATTGTGGAATAATTAACTTTGGTGAGTAAACTCAATAGCCATAAAAGTTTATGAATCATAAATTCTACATCAAGAATGTGCTTCTCAAAAACCCATAATTTATCCCGATGGAACGATCCTGGATAATTATTTTTATATTTTTTTATTGACCCTGACATTACCTGCCCTTATAAAGGAATACCTGTTGAATGACTATGCACGTATCACTATTACTTAGAAAAAAAACAATGAATATCCGGCAATCCACCATGCAAATGGTGATTGCCTTTCATCTTTAAATCAAACTAATGTACACGTACAGTAAAGAACTATTACCAAACGGACTACGCGTAATTTATATAGAAATGCCCCATATCCATTCCGCGGTGGTGTCCGCTTATATCGGCGTGGGGTCGCGGTACGAAGACGAAAAGAAACTCGGAGTCTCCCACCTCATCGAGCACATGCTCTTCCGCGGGACGAAGCGATTCAAAAATTCCTTCGAATTACTACAGGCTATAGACAATATCGGCGGCGACAGCGATGCTTACACCTCGCCGGAACATTCAGCCGTTGTAATCCAGGCACACAACAAACATATCGAAAAAGGCTTAGAAATCCTGGGCGACATCATTCTTGGAGGGAATTTTAAACCGGATGACATCGAGATCGAAAAACGCATCATCCAGGAAGAAATGAAACAATTTGTAGACGTCAAAGGGGATTACGTAGGTATTGACGACATGTCTTTTTCCCTGATGTGGAAAGACGGTTCGACCGAAGCGCCCTTATTTGGAGACGAAAAAACCATCGCAGCCGTAACGGAGGAAGACCTTAACGCACACTACAAACAATTCTTTGTCCCGGAAAATATCGTCCTCTGCGTCAGCGGGAACTTCGAGAAAGAGTCGGTCTCTCGACACATAAAAGATTTATTCGGGAATTTGCAGGGAAAATTTTCTGCCCAAAAACCACCGCTGAAAACGACACAAACAGAACCGAAATATTTGTTTAAAAAATCTCCGTCTCAAACCACCAGTTTCAAGCTCTGCCACAAGGCGTACCCGTACAGACATAAAAACGTCATTATTATGCTCCTGCTTGCAGACGTTCTGGGAGGCGGAATCAGTTCCAGACTGTCGCTAAACGTCCGAGAAAAACTGGGACTGGTTTATGAAATTGCCTGCTATCCCACCATGTTTTCAGACGTGGGATCTCTCGACATTTACACGTCGACAAAAAAAGAAAATTTCGAAAAGACCGCTCAGGCAGTCATAGATGAGGTACGCAAACTTTCCCGCGAAGGGATAACCGAACAGGAACTCAGCAGGACGGAAGAACGGGTATTCAGCCAGATGCATCTCGTCATGGACAGCCCGCTTGCCATGGCCAACTGGTTTGGCATCGAGGAACTTTTAATCACCCCTGAAACGCCCGACACCCCGGAGAAACAGGCCCAGAAAATTCACGATATTAAACTGGATGACGTGCATAACGTCATTTCCGAAATTTTTGTACCTGAAAAGCGCAATTTTATCGTAGTCGGCGCCTTTAGCTGGCTAGGCAAAAAACACACCATCACGCTCCTTAAATAAATCAATATCTATTGATATCTTAACCCGAACGAGTCGGAAGAGTCCTTGATTGGGAATTTGCGATTTTAGATTTACGATTTGGGATTTAATAAGATTGTAAATCGTA
>Ga0194126_10005540_pt1 | contig 18508 bp, 19 predicted proteins | sample TA2KigC150mmetaG_FD_148641 | JGI IMG/M metagenome (GOLD analysis project Ga0194126, IMG submission 148641) | Freshwater microbial communities from Lake Tanganyika, Tanzania - TA2015035 Kigoma Deep Cast 150m | ecosystem: Environmental > Aquatic > Freshwater > Lake | place: Tanzania: Lake... | reverse complement strand
CCACATCATGGTGCTGCTCGGCTACCTGATGAGCGCGATCTTCATGTACCTCTACTTCGCCCCCTATGGCCGCCTGCGCGAGGCGGTGGCGGCGCAGGACTGGCCGGCGGCGGGCGCGGCCCTGAACCGCATCCGCGTGCTGGTGGGCACCAACCTGCTGCTGGGCATCGCCAACATCGCTCTGGTCTTCCTGCTGCCGATGACCCTGTAGGACCTTGGCCGCGTTCAGGCGAAGAACGCCGCCTCCGCCTCCGCCGGCAGCTTCACGCCGGTGACCCGTGCCTTCTGCAGGACCTCCCAGTAATAGCGGTAGGTGGCGCGGTCGTGCAGCTCGCCGGCGTGCTGGATGGGGCCCCAGTCCGCCTTCTGGGCGGCGAGCAGGATGGCGGCACCGGTCTCCACTTCCGAGTAATCCGGCTTCATGGCGTCGACGATGGGCTGGATCTGCGTCGGGTAGATGCTCCACTGGCGCAGGAAGCCGAACTCCATGCGCGCCCGGCGCGCGTCCTGGTAGGTGGTGTAGGGGTTCTTCAGATCCAGGGTGACGTTGTGGGCGGGGATGACGCCGTTGGCCAGGGCCGCCGAGACCACTTCGGTCTTGGCCCGGGCGATGAGCTTGTGCTCGAACTGGCCCGGGCTGCGCATGGCGCTGGCGGGGATGGCGCCGTGGTGGCCGGAGACGAAATCCATGAGGCCGAAATCCAGCACCTGCAGCCAGGGCAGCGTCGCGATGCGGTGCACGTCACGCAGCGCCCCGTGCGTCTCGACGAGGATGTGGATGGGAATTTCCCGCCCGATCTCGTGCTTTGCCGCCACGCTCTGGATGTAGGCGATCATCTCGGCGGCATGGCCGTACTCGGTGCTCTTGGGAATGGTGAGGTAGGCCAGCAGCTTGCCGGCGCCGCCCACCAGGATGTCCACGTCCTGGCGCCAGGACGGGTGGCTCCAGTCGTGGATGCGGGCACCGGCCATCTTGTGACGGTTCGCCTCGGTGCCGAGCACGCGCACGATCATCTCGGCGTGTTCCTGCTCCCGCCCGGCCGGGGCGCCGTCCTCGCAGTCGCAGGTGATGTTGAACACCGGCCCCAGCTTCTCCATCTGCTCCAGTGCCTTGAGGATCAGCTTCTCGCTGCCTGCGAAATGCTCGCAGGCGGGGATCACCGGGAAGGGCTTCTCGCCGGCGAACAGGGCGGCGTTGGGGTGGACGGGGTGGGTCATGGAAGCTCCGGAAAAGGCTTGGAAAAGGTAAGAGGGGTGTTCCAGGTTGAAGAAATCCCCCCCAGCCCCCCTTTTCCAAAGGGGGGAGTCCGCTTGGCTTGGCGCCCCCCCCTTTCATAAAGGGGGGACAGGGGGGATTGAGCACCAGGCAATGGTCGCGACACGATTCAGGTCCTGCGCGGCATCAGCACCGTGTAATCCAGGTCCAGCACCACGTTGGGGTGGTATTTCTGCTTGCCGCCGGCATCGATCATGGGGTCCGGCAGTTCGGCGGCGGCCAGGTTCTTGATGCCCAGCATGCGCAGGCGCAGGGCGCCGAGGTCGGCGCGATCGGGCAGGTCCCATTTTTCCAGCACTTGCGTGCGGGTGTAGAGGGTGTCGCCGGCGAAGGTGGGGTTGCAGTGGCTGCCGGCGTTGATGGCGGCGATGAGCAGGGCGTTTTCCAGGCCCTCGTAGGACAGCGCCCGGCACAGGGAAATGACGTGGCCGCCGTAGACCAGGCGGCGGCCGAAGGCGCTGTCCTGCATCATGTGGGCGTCGAAGTGCAGCCGCGCCGGGTTCTGGTAGAGACGAGTGGCGAAGGTGTGGTCCGGCTCGTCCAGGGTCATGCCGGCGGGGTGGTCGATGTGCTCGCCCGGCTCGTAGTCGTCCCACAGCCGGGGGCCGCCGGTGAGGCGGGTCTCGTAGTCGCGCGCGTCCAGGAAGGGCGGGATCTCCAGGCGCCGCGGCGCCACGTAGGCGGGCGTCTCCGGCACCACGGCCTTGGGCGCGGGGTGGCTCTTGTCGCGTTTCTTCACCATGACCCAGCGCACCCAGGTGAGGACTTCGCGATCGTCCTGGTTCACCGCCGTGGAGCGCACCCAGACCACGCCGGATTCACCCGTGCTGTTTTCCTTGAGGCCGATGACCACCGATTCCGCCGCGATGGTGTCGCCCACGTAGACCGGCGCCAGGAAGCGCACGTCGGCATAGCCGAGGTTGGCCACCGCGTTGAGGGAAATGTCGGACACGGTCTTGCCGAAGGCCAGGTGGAAGGCGAGCAGGTCATCCAGCGGTCGCCGGGGATAGCCCAGGGCATGCGCCACCGGCGCGGCGCAGCCGACCACGTGGCGGGAGCCGGTGAGCGCCAGGTAGAGGGCGATCTCGCCCTCCCCCACCGTGCGCGGCGTCGGGTGCAGGAAAGTCTGGCCGAGGCTGAAGTCCTCGAAGAAATTGCCGGCGGAAACATGGCTCATGGGGTTCTCCTAGGCGTCCTCGTCGGCTTCCATCTTCACGATCAGATCATGGATCAGCAAGGTGCGGCGCGCCGCCTCCACGTGCAGGGTCTCCACCAGGCGGCCGTCGACCACGGTGACGCCGCGTCCCTCGGCGTTGGCTTCGGCGAAGGCGGCGATGATCTTGCGCGCCCGCGCGACGCTCTCGGCGCGCGGCGTGAAGGCGTCGTTGGCGTACTGGATCTGCAGGGGATGCAGCACGGTCTTGCCGTCGTAGCCGAGGTCGCGCGCCATGCGGCAGGCGTATTCGAAGCTGGTCATGTCCTTCATGTCCAGGTGCACGCCGTCGACGATGGGCAGGCCGTGCGCGCGCGCCGCCAGCAGGCAGTGCGAGAGGCTGTAGAGGATGGGCAGACGCTCGGGAGTGATGCGGGCATGCAGTTCGTTGGTCAGGTCGGATGTACCCATGACCAGGCAGATGAGGCGGTCCGAGGCGCCCGCGATCTCCTCGGCGCGCAGCACCGCCATGGGCGTCTCGAGCATGACCATGACCGGAATCTCGGCGCCCCCAGCCTGGTCCAGGGCGGCGATGGCGTCCAGCACGTCCCGGCGGCTTTCGATGCGCGGGAAGAGGATGGCGTCCGGCTTCAGCGGGGCGATGGCGGTGAGGTCGTCCAGGCCCCAGGCGGAATCGTGCCGGTTCACCCGCACCACCACCTCGCGGTGGCCGTAACCGCCGGCCTGTAGCGCCGCCACCGCGTTGCGCCGGGCTTCCGCCTTGCGTTCCACCAGCACCGATTCCTCCAGGTCGAGGATCAGGGAATCCACGCGCAGCTCCCGCCCCTTGGCAAGGAAGCGCGGTACGCAGGCCGGGATGTAGAGCATGGAACGGCGGGGGCGGTACTGGGACATGGAGACTCCTTGCGGCGCTTCGATATGGTCGCCGGCGGGGGGAATGAAGGTGGCGGGCAGGCGGTCGTTCATGACGCTAGCCCCTCGAACGGGGGAAACGCCCATGTCGAATGCCGTGGTTCAGGATCCCCCTCATGCCGACCTCGCCTCAGCGATCTCCGGCCGCAACTGCTTGCGGATGATCTTGCCGTTCTTGGTGCGCGGGAAATCCTGGGCCAGATAGACGATCTTCGGCGCCTTGTAGCCGGCCAGGTGTTCGCGGCCGAAGGACGCGAGCTGGTCGGGGCTGGCCTGGGCGCCGGGATGCAGCATGACGTAGGCCACCACCAGCACCTTGTCGGCGGCCAGTTCCTCGCCGGTGGCGGCGCAGTCGGCCACGTCCGGATGAGTCTTCATGACCCGCTCGATCTCGTGTGGCGAGACCCGGTAGCCGAAGGAATTGATGATGTCGTCCTTGCGGCCCAGGAACCAGATATAGCCGTCCTCGTCGAAGCGCGCGTAGTCGCCGGTCAGGAACCAGCCCTCCTTGAAGGCCTTGGCGGTTTCCTCCGGCAGATTCCAGTAGCGCATGAACAGGCCCGGGTCGTCGTCGGGCAGACAGATCATGCCCTCCTCGCCCGCCGCCACCTCGGCCAGGGTCTCCGGATCCAGCAGCCTGACGTCGTGGCCGGGTTGGGGAAAGCCGGCGGAACCCGGCTTGATGGGGCGGAACTTGTTTTCCGACAGGTAATAGGACACTTCGGACATGCCGACCGCCTCGTAGATGTCCACGCCGAAGCGCTGCCGCCAAAGGCTCAGCATCTCGTCCGACAGGTGCTCGCCGGCGCTCATGCAGTGGCGCAGGGTGGGCACGTCGGCGCCGGTGTGGGCGGTCTTCTGGATGATCTGCCGGTAGATGGTGGGCACGCCGATGAAGATGGTGGCGGAGTGCTTGGCGATGAGCCTGATCCAGCCCTCGGCGTCGTTCTTGCCCTCGTGCACGATGACGGTCTTGCCGCGATAGAGCGGGTCCATCAGGCCGGAACCGAGCACGTAGGTCCAGTTGAACTTGCCGGAATGGACGATGCGGTCGTCCGCCGGCGCGCCCTTGGTGCCGAAGTCGAACCAGTATTTCGCCGCCGGCTCCCGGCCCAGCATGGCGCGGTGGGCGTGCAGCACGCCCTTGGGGTAGCCGGTGGTGCCGGAGGTGTAGACCAGATAGGCGGGATCGGCGGTGCGGGTCGGATAAGGCGCGTCCCAGGCTTCGATGCCGGCCAGGGAGGCTTCCAGGCCCAGCACCTTGAGGCCGTTGCCGTTGTAGAAAGGCGGCACGCCCTCGCCCGCCAGCAGCACGAAGCGCAGGCTGTCGAGTCCGTGCAGCTTGTCGCGCAGGCCGGCCCACATGGCCTTGTCGGTGACCAGCACGCTGGCGCCGGAATCCTTGGCGAGATAGGCCACCTCCTCGGCGGTGAGCAGGGTGGAGGTGGGCACGGCGATGGCGCCGCGCTTCATGGCGCCGAGGAAGGCGGTGGGATAGGCGAGGGAATTGGGCAGGCGGATCAGCACCCGGTCCTCGGTGCGCACGCCCAGGTTACGAAGGAGCTGGGCGAAGCGGGAGGTGGCCTCCGCCAGTTGCTTGTAGGTGGCGGTGGAGACGCCGAGGGCGTCGTCCTCGACGATCATCGCCAGCTTGTCCTCGGCGGGCGTGCCCAGATGGGCGTCGGTGCAGGCCACGCCGATGTTGAAGCGGTTCGGCAGGTTCCATTGCCAGGGATCGAAGGGGGGGAAGGACATGGCGGTCTCCAGGTGATCCGGACGTTCGGGGGCGTTCATGGGCGAGCTCCTTCGGCGAGCGGCTCCCCCCTTTGCAAAAGGGGGGTTGGGGGGGATTTCATCGCGCCATCGGCGAAGGCCAGACGGCTGAATCCCCCCTGCCCCCCTTTTTCAAAGGGGGGTGTCAACCTGGCGGCGGCATGCGTCACAGGATGACTCCATGAGGCTTCGCCTCCCACGGCCGCAACGCGACCGTGGGGCCAGTTTTAGTTCCGGCCAACGCCGCCCAAGGCGTCATTAGCCTCCACCGAAATTGGCCATACGCGGTCATAGGATGACCCCGTATGGCCAATTTTCTCTCACCACCTGGGCCGGCAGCATGCCCAGCACCTTGAGGGCGAAATCGGTATCGTCTTCCGACAGGGCGCGCAGGGCGTGGGCGCGCAGCAGCACCTGCAGGGCCTTGCCGAACATGGGTGGGTCCAGCATCTCGCCCTCGAACTTGATGGCGCCGCCGAGCAGGGCGTCGGCCTCCACGGCGGCCTGGAGCACGCGGATGTTGCGCGCCACCTCGGTGGGGGACGGGGTGTAGGCCACCTTGCACAGGTGGATGTGGCTGGGGTGGATGACCTGCTTGCCGGTCAGGCCCATGGCCGCCTCCTCGCAGGCGTGGCGGTAGACCACGCGGGACTCCTCGTCGCCGTGCAGGTCCAGCCAGCGGCGGATGTCGTGCGGCTCCAGGAAGTTTTCCGGCATGGCCGCCTGGCCGATGAGCACCTCGACGCCGCCGATGACGCCGACACCGGCGATGCGCGCCTCGAAGATGATCTGATGCAAAAAGTAGGACAGTTCCTGGGTCCAACCGCGCGGCGTGATGTGGATGCCCATGGCCTTGGAGAAGTCGTGGATGCCGAACACCACGTGCTTCACCGTCGGGTAGGCCATGATCTCCGGGGCGATCTTCAGCGACTTCGGATGCTCGATGATGGGCTGGATGGTGATGCGCGGATTCATGCCCGAGAGCGCCGCCGACAGATCGCGGATCTCGGCGGCGCCGTAGGCCTCGCCGGCCTTGGCCAGCATGACCACGTCGATGTGGTCGGCCAGGTCGCGCAGCATGGCCAGGTCCTTCTCGTACTCCTCGGTGCGGAAGGGGTTGATGCGCACCGCCACGGCCAGGTCGTCGCGGTTCAGGCCGGGCAGTTCCTGGCGCAGCAGGTCGCGCGACAGCGCCTTCTGCCGGCAGCCGTCCTCCAGGTCGAACAGCAGGGTCTGCGCGCGGCAGTGGCGGGCGTGCTTCTGGAAACGCTGGGCGGCGGCCTCCAGGTCCTCGTACAGGCCCAGGGCCGGGGCGTACTTCACCGGCGGGTAGTAGAGCTGGATGCCGGGCCAGTAATCCCCCAACACGCGGCTGGCAACAGCCATAGCGGACTCCTCATCTCTCGATCGTCATGGAAGCGGGTCTTCGCCCGTTTCCTTGTTGAGGCGAACGCTATTCCCTTCTCGGCTTTTGCACTGCACAAATATTTCAAGCGTGGTTATTGAAAAACCTAATGGTTTAGTCGGCTTTTCCTCCTGTCATTGGAAGACGATACTTGGCATTGTTTGCGTCCCCAATCAGTCATTCCCGCGCAGGCGGGAATCCAGTTTCCAACATCCGATTGTTGTTGAGGCAATCCGATGAACGGCCTGGATTCCCGCCTCCGCGGGAATGACGCAACCAGGCTGCGGGAGCCTCTATGACCACCATCCGCCAGGAAGACTTCATCCAGTCGATCGCCGACGCCCTGCAGTACATCTCCATCTATCACCCGCTCGATTTCGTGCGCGCCATGACCGCAGCCTACGCGGCGGAAGCCTCGCCCGCCGCGAAAGACGCCATGGCCCAGATCCTGGTCAACTCCCGCCTGTGCGCGGAGGGCCACCGCCCCATCTGCCAGGATACGGGCATGGTGGTGGCCTTCCTGAAGATCGGCATGGAGGTGAAGTGGGAAGGTTCACTGTCGATCCACGACATGATCAACGAGGGCGTGCGCCGGGCCTACACGCATCCGGACAACCCCTTGCGCGCCTCGGTCCTGAGCGACCCGGCCGGGGCTCGCAAGAACACCCGGGACAACACCCCGGCGGTGATCTACCTGGACCTGGTGCCCGGCGACACGGTGGACGTGAAGATCGCCGCCAAGGGCGGCGGCTCGGAAAACAAGGCCCACTTCACGGTGCTCAATCCTTCCGACTCCATCGTCGACTGGGTGTTGTCCGTCCTGCCCGAGATGGGCGCCGGCTGGTGCCCGCCCGGCATCCTCGGCATCGGCATCGGCGGCACGCCGGAAAAAGCCCTGCTGATGGCCAAGGAAGCCCTGCTCGACCCCATCGACATCCAGGACCTGAAAGCGCGCGGCCCGCGCAACAAGGTGGAGGAACTGCGCCTGGAGTTGCTGGAAAAGGTGAACGCCCTGGGCATCGGCGCCCAGGGCCTGGGCGGCCTCACCACCGTGCTCGACGTGAAGATCCTCGACTACCCGACGCACGCGGCCAGCCTGCCGGTCGGCCTCATCCCCAACTGCGCCGCCACCCGCCACATCCATTTCAGCCTGGACGGTTCCGGCCCCGCCGTGTTCACACCGCCGCCCCTGTCGGCATGGCCGGAGATCGCCATGCAGGGTCCGGCGACCGCGCGCCGCGTCAACCTGGATACCCTGACCCGGGCGGAGACCGCCACCTGGAAGGCGGGCGAGCAACTGCTGCTCACCGGCAAGCTGCTCACCGGCCGCGACGCGGCCCACAAAAAGCTGGCCGACCTGGTGAAGCAAGGCCAGCCGCTGCCGGTGGATTTCCGCAACCGTTTCATCTACTACGTCGGCCCGGTCGATCCCATCGCCGGCGAAGCGGTGGGTCCGGCCGGCCCCACCACCGCCACGCGCATGGACAAGTTCACCGACCTGATGCTGGGCGAACAGGTGGGCCTGATCGGCATGGTGGGCAAATCGGAACGCGGCCCGGAGGCCATCGCCTCTATCCGGGCGCACGGCGGCGTCTACTGCATCGCCGTCGGCGGCGCCGCCTACCTGGTGGCGAAAGCCGTCAATGCGGCCAGGGTGCTGGCCTTCCCGGAACTGGGCATGGAAGCGATCTACGAATTCGACGTGGAGAACATGCCGGTCACCGTGGCGGTGGACAGCTCCGGCAACTCCGTGCACGACACGGGGCCGCGCGAATGGCGCATGAAGATCGGCAAGATTCCCCTCGCGGCCCACTGAGGGCCGGGGCGGCGGGAGCGGCTGCCCGCTCCCGCGGTACGCCTTATTTCTTCGCCAGACTGAGCCGCGACATGTAGTCGCTGACGGCTTCCACGTCGGCGTCGCTGTAGCCCTTCAGTACCTTGACCATGTCGGGGCTGGCGTTGCGCCGGCCTTGGTCGCGGCTCTCGCGGGTCTCCCGGACGAGATAGCCGTAATGCTGGTGGGCGACCATGGGATAGAACTTCTTGTGGTCGCCCTCGCCGTTGGCGCCGTGGCAGCTGGCGCAATCCTTGTCGTACAGGGCCTTGCCCTTGGCCAGGTTCTTGCCGTCGCCCTTCTGGTTGTTGGCCGGCGGCGGCAGGCTCTTGATGTGGGCGGCGATGTCCGCGAGTTCCTCCACGGTGACGATCCAGTCGCCGACGAAGGGCGCCATGGCCGGGTTGTCGCGGCGGCCGGCGCGGATGTCCATCATCTGCTTGAGGGTGACGCTGGCATGCTGGCCGGCGATCTGCGGATAAAGTACCTCGGGCTTGCCGTAGCCATCGGGCAGATGGCAGCCCCGGCAGATCTTGTAGGCGACCAGGCCGCGCTTGGCGCTGGCCTTGTAGTCCAAGGCGCGGTTCAGGTCCTTGTCGGGGGTATTCCAGACATAGCCGGGGCTTTCTATGCCCTTGGCGCGGGGTTGGCGCTCGCTCTGGGCGAGTGTGGACTGGGCCGCCAGGATGCCCAGGGCGGCGAGAATGAACGATCGAAGAGTGGTTTTCATTGGGCTTGTTCCTCGGGAATTAGGGCATGCTGGCCATGTACTCGGAAACGGCGCGGGTTTCCTTCTCGCTCATGCGCTCGGCGATGGTCCTCATGACGCGGGTGCCGTTGTTGCGCTTGCCGGCGGCGTAGAGCCGGAACTGCTCCAGCAGGTACTCGACGTTCTGGCCGGCGACGCGGGGAAACTTGCCCGACCCGCTGCCGTCGACCTCGTGGCAGCTTTCACAGCTGGGGATATCGCTGGCGGCGTTGCCCTTGAGGTAGAGCGTCTTGCCCACGGGCAACAGGGAGGGCTCCGTGACGGTTCCGGGCGCCGGCTTTTGCGACGCATAGAACGCGGCGAGATTGGCCAGGTCATCGTCGGCAAGACCGGAGACCAGGGGCCCCATCACTTCATTCTGGCGCTTGCCGGACTTGTAGTCCTTCAGCTCGCGCAGCAGATACACGACCTGCTGGCCGGCCAGCTTGGGAAAATTAGGGATGGCGCTGTTGCCGTCCTCGCCATGGCAGGATGCGCAGAGATTGCCGGCGAGGCTGATGGCCTTGGAGGCATCCCCCGCCTGCGCCACCAGCGGGCTCGCCAGAATCGCCAACGCCGCGATACGCAATAAGGTTTGGGAAGTCATGGAATGTCCTATCGAAAGTACAACATATACAGCATACCCAGACGCGCCTGCATGCGTGAGTGCCGGGGAAGGCGATGCGCATTAAATTTGACTGTGATCAAGAAACATTCCCGGGATTTCCTCCTTTCAGCCGCATCCGCCTGAGGCAGAATAGCGGCGAATACTTGAAGGGAGACCCCATGGAACTGCTTTGGTGGCATTGGGTGGCGCTGGCCCTGGTGCTGATCGGCGCGGAATTGCTGCTGCCGGCCTTCTATCTGGTCTGGTTCGGGCTCGGCGCCCTGCTCACCGGCCTGGTGGTCGCCGTCGTGCCCCTTGGCCTGGCGGCGCAATTGCTGCTCTGGAGCCTGGCCTCGGCGCTGATGGTGGGCGCCTGGATGCGCTTCTTCCGCAACCCGGACCGCACCCGCTCCGGCCAGGCCAAGGAGGGCGCCCTGGGCCTGGTCGGCCTGGTCACCCGCGACGTCGCTGAACTGGGCCAGCAGAGCGGTCCGGGTGAAATTCTCTTCCAGCGCCCGGTGCTTGGCTCCGACCGCTGGCCGGTGGTGGCGGACCAGGCCATCCCCGCCGGCAGCCGGGCGCGGGTCGTGGACGTGATGGGCCAGACCCTGAAAGTCGAGAAACTCTGACCCGGCCGCGTTCCGGCCCCTCACCCCTCACTCAACCCAACCCGGAGACCCTCCATGGGCGGCGAAATCATCTCGGTCCTACTCGTCCTGTTCCTCTTCATCACGCTCTGGAAAGGCGTGCGCATCGTGCCCCAGGGTGAGGAATGGGTGGTCGAACGCCTCGGCAAGTACCTGAAGACGCTGATGCCCGGCCTGCATGTGCTGGTGCCCTACATCGACAACGTGTCCTACAAGGTCACCACCAAGGACCTGATCATGGACATCCCGCAGCAGGAGGTGATCACCCGCGACAACGCGGTACTCATCACCAACGCCATCGCCTTCGTCAAGGTCACCGACACGCAGAGCGCGGTGTACGGCGTCACCAATTTCCAGATGGCGGTGATGAACCTGGTGCAGACCTCGCTGCGCGCCATCATCGGCGACATGGAACTCGACCAGGCCCTGTCCAGCCGCGACCAGATCAAGACGCGGCTGAAGAACTCCATCGCCGACGACGTCGCCGACTGGGGGCTGACCCTGAAATCCGTGGAAATCCAGGACATCAAGCCCTCCCCCACCATGCAGAAGTCGATGGAGATGCAGGCCGCCGCCGAGCGTGAACGCAAGGCCACGGTGACCAAGGCCGAGGGCGACAAGCAGGCCGCCATCCTGGAGGCGGAAGCCCGGCTGGAGGCGGCCAAGCGCGACGCCGAGGTGCAGGTGCGCCTGGCCACCGCCAGCGCCGAGGCCATCAAGCTGGTCAGCCTCGCCCTGCCGGACAAGGATCTGCCGGCGATGTACCTGCTCGGCGAGAAGTACATCCAGGCCGTCAAGGATCTGGCGGGCGCCGAGGGCAGCCGCACCGTGCTGCTGCCCAGCGATCTCATGAAAACCCTGGAAGGCGTGCTGGGTCAACGCCGTTGAGTCGCAGTCCGTCGCACAGCGCAGGAAATAAAGCACTTGGCGACGGCAGGCCATCCGTGGAACACTTCATACCGAAGCCTGTTGTTAAAGTGAAATCTAAAGAGTTCACTTCAAGCGCCGATATTTGCTACATTGCATGCATCAAGACCGCACAGTCCACGGGGTGAGAAATTGAAAAGAACATGGCTGCTCCTGATCTTCGCGGCATTTCTGGCCTCGCCGCTGGCGAGCTACACGCCTGCGCAAGCTGCCAGCCAGCAACCGGCCAAGGCCCAGAAGAAGACAAAAGCCGTCCAGGCCAAGAAGAAGGTCAAGGCGAAGACCAAGAAAAAAGCGACCAAGGTCAGCAAGCGTGTCCGCGAGGCCTACAACCCGAATACCCCACTGCGCACCCTGCAGGCTTCCTATGACACCGCCTGGCGCGACAGCGATCTGGATCTGCAGTCTGCCGCCGCATTGGTGATCGACCAGAAAACCGGCGAAGCCCTCTACGCCAAGAACGTCGAAGTGGCCACGCCGATTGCCTCCATTACCAAGCTGATGACCGCGATGGTCACCCTGGATGCCGGCCTGCCCCTGGACGAAGAAATCGTCATCGGCACGGAGGACATGGATCGCCTCAAGGGCACCGGTTCCCGCCTGGCCCTGGGTACCCGGCTCACCCGGGAAGAGTTGCTGTATCTCGCCCTCATGGCTTCGGAGAATCGCGCCGCCGCCGCCCTGTCGCGCGCCTACCCCGGTGGACGCGAAGCCTTCATCGCCGCCATGAACCGCAAGGCTAGGGCCATCGGCATGGAAAACGCGCATTTCGTCGACGGCACCGGTCTCAGCAGCAGCAACCGCGCCACCGCCGCGGATCTGGCCAAGCTGGTGGATGCCTCCTATCGCTACCCGCTCATCCGTCAGAGCAGTACTGCCGACAGTTATGACGTCTCCGTGCCGGGCCGCAAGGTGGTGCGCATCAAGCAGAACGGCAAGGTGAAGCGCGTCGCCAAGAGCGTCACCCGGCATGTAGCCTTCCACAACACCAACAGCCTCACCCGCAACAGCGATTGGAACATCGGCGTCTCCAAGACCGGCTACATCAGCGAGGCCGGCCGCTGCCTGGTGATGCAGGCCAGCATCGCTGAGCGCAAGGTCATCATCGTGCTGCTCGATTCCTGGGGAAAATGGAGCCGCATCGGCGACGCCCAGCGCATCAAGAAATGGCTGGAGCAGGACCGCCAGCTGGCCCGCGAGGGCTCGCGCGTTTCCGCCTGAGCGGCCGCCGCGCCCACGCGCGGCGGATTACGCTCGAGATGAATCCGCCCTACTCGCTACTCGCTCAGAACAGGGTCGTGGCGCGCACCCAGGCTTCCGGCAGCAGATCGAGGACGCGCGCTTCCAGCCATTTGTCGGTGCCGCTGAGGATGGCGATGCCGACCAGCAGGATGATCACGCCGAAAGTCTTCTTGATCGCGTCGATGCGCGCCATCACCCAGCCGCGCGCGCGATAGAAGCCGGCGCGCGAGGCATAGGCCACGGCCACCAGGGGAATCGCCGCGCCGATCCCGAACAGACCTAGGATGAGACCACCGCGCACAGCGCCGCCCTCACTCGCCACCAGCGCCAGGGCCGAGGCGAGCAGCGGACCAGAACAGGGACTCCAGACCAGGCCGAGGACCGCCCCCAGCAGCAGGGCGCCGCCCAGCGAACCGCCGTCGAGCCTGGCCGAGGCGGCGTTGGCACCGGAAGCGATGGGCATCATCCAGGCGGTGAAACGGTCGTTGAGGAAAGGCACCAGCATCACCAGGCCGAAAGCGATGAGCATCCAGGCGCCGAACACACGCACATGCTCGGAGTCGATGCCCAGGGCCGGCCCCAGGGCGCCCAGCAGGATGCCGATGACGGCGAACGAAGCCGCCATGCCGATGCCCATCGCCACCGGTGCCAGGCGGTTGCCCTGCACCGCGCCGCCCAATACCAGGGGAAGGATGGGAAATACGCAGGGCGACAGCGTAGTCAGGCTGCCGGCGACCAGGCTCAGGCCGAAGTGCGCGAGCGGAATGTCCACGCGGGCCTACCACTCGCCCTTGAAGACGGCGCGCAAATCGTCGGCATCGGTCATGCCGCCGACGCGGGTGACCTCCTTGCCGCCCTTGTACAGAATGATCGTCGACTGGCTGCGCACTCCCAATTCACGGCGCAACTCGCGCGCCTTGTCGTAATCAACCACCAGCAGCGTGCCCGGCATCGAGGCGTCGCCCAGCCAGCTCTTGAAGACGCGCTCCTGAGCGCGGCAGGCGGGGCACCATTCGGCGTGGAAGTGCAGGGCGACGGGCTGGCCGGACTGGCGCAGGCGTTCGAAGGTCGCCGCGTCGTAGGGCTTGATGTCGATGGCCAGGACATTGAGGGAAGCCAGCAGCAAAGTAGCGAACAAGGACACGATGGCTTTCATGGTGCATCTCCTCTCGATCGGTTTCTTCGGTCATGCGCATGGGCCGGAACTCGGCGCGACGCGCACGGCATGCTCGCCGATTTCAGATACCCCGCCAATCCCGCGAGTTCCCGCGGCGGCTCACAGATCCTTGCGCGGATCCTTCGCCACCGCGGCGCGGCCTGCCTCGATGCGGCGCATTGCGGCGTCGTCCGTATAGCGGATCAGGGACTGGTCGACGCGGCCGGAATAACGCCGGGCAAGCAGGGTTTGCGTGGCGGTTTTCCAGGTGTGGGTGCGGTTCTCGAAGGCGACCCCCTTCAGATTGCGCAGGGCTTCCCGCGTCACCGTGGATTCGCCGTATTTTCCGCCCAGGGCCTCGACCACCTCGGCGAAACGGGGTTCGTCGACGTGCATGGAAATGCTGGTCAGGCGGCCGTCGTAATAGAAGAAAAAGATCGAACGCACCGGCGCGCTGGCGATGGTTTCGCGCTCGCGTGGCCGCAGTCCGCAGATGGTGTCCGCCGCCGGCGCGTTGGCCGTGCGGCATTCGTACCTGGGATTGTTGGCCACGGCGGCGATGCCGGAGCCGAGTTCGATGCCCTTGAAGGCGAAGCCGCCGGCGGCGGCCACGGCGACCGGCGCGCACAGCAGGCAGAAGACCCGCAGGGCGAGCCAGCGCGGGCTCAATCGACTTCCTCGATCCAGGCCTGCTGGATGGCTTCCAGGATCTTCTCGCCGGAACGGTTGGCATCATCGGAAAAAACCGGCAGTTCCATCACCCAGCGGTGCAGGTCGGTGAAGCGCACATAGCGCGGGTCCACGTCGGGGTGGTGCTCGGCGAGGGCGATGGCGATGTCCAGGGTATCGATCCATTTCATGGGGTTCTCCTCCTAGCGGGTAGCCGGTAGCGAGTAGAGGGTAGCCTGAGTATCCGCGCCTCCGGCGCGCAAATATTCGGCTACCAGCTACCCACTACCGGCTACCTGCTTCAATGTCCTTCCTTCACCATGTTGATGGTGTACTTCGGGATTTCCACCACCACATCCTCCTTGCCCATGAGGGCCTGGCAGGACAGGCGGGAGGTGGGCTCCAGGCCCCAGGCCTTGTCGAGCAGGTCGTCCTCCAACTCGGTGGCCTCGGACAGGCTGTTGAAGCCTTCCCGCACCACCACGTGGCAGGTGGTGCAGGCGCAGGATTTCTCGCAGGCGTGCTCGATCTCGATGCCGTTTTCCAGCAGGGTATCGCAGATCGACACGCCTTTCTGGGCATCGATGACGGCGCCGTCGGGGCAGAGCTCTACATGGGGCAGAACGATCAATTGGGGCATGGCACGGTCTCTTGTCGACTGGGCAGGACGGCCAGCACGCCGTCCCAGAACTCGATGCGCGCCTCGACCGCGCGGATGGCGGCGGCGCGGGCCTCGGCCAGCCTGGCCGCCTCGCCCTTGCAGAGCACCTCCAGCAGGCGCAGCGAGAGCGGGGCGTGGAAGTCTTCGTCCAGATGAATGTGGCGGCGCAGGTAGTAATGAAAAATCGGCGCCTGCGCCTCGCTCACCGCCATGCGATCGAGAAAGGCGCGGAACATGGCCGGGATGATGTGCTCGCGGCCCAGGGCCAGGGCCGCGGCGACCTCGTGGGCGCGGCCGGAGTCGATGAAAGCGAAGGTGGCGCGGGTGAAGCGGGCGGCCGGCGCGGGCGCGAGCCCGCTGGCCAGGGCGGCCTCGATGCCGGCGCGGCCGGCGAGTTCGACGAAACGGGCGGGAACGTCGGCGTCGGCGCCGATCTCGCGCATGGCGCCGAGGTAGAGCTGGAAGTGGCTGGAGAATTCACCCGGCGCACCGGGGCCTGCCTCGTCGGTCTCCTCCTCCAGCACCAGCTCATTGATGAAGCGCTGCGCCGTGGCATCGGCGCCGGGCGTCCACGGCCAGCGCGCCGGCGCCACCTCGTGTTGCAGATACTTGATGAGGGACATGAAATCCCACACCGAATGCACGTGGTGCGCCATGAACACGCGCAGGTCGTCGAGGGACCGCAGCGCGCCGTAGATCGGGTGCCGTTCCAGGCGTTCGCGCAGACCAGCGATGAATTCGGGCTCGAAGGCGGACATCTCAAACCTCCAGTTCGTCAAGGCGGTGGCCGGTGAGGGCTTTCTTGACGGACAGGTCCATGCGGCGCGCGGCGAATTCCACGGTGCCCTGGTTGAGGGCCTCGGTGGCGCGCTTGACGGCGGCGAGATCGTCGCCGGCAAGGGCGGCGCGCAGGGCATGCATGAGCGCGTCGATGCCGGCGCGCTCGGCCGGCGTCAGCAGTTCGCCGCCGTTCTCCGCCAGGGCCGCCTCGCTGGCTTCCAGCAGCCGACGGCCGTCCACCCGTGCCTCGAGCAGATTGCGCGCGGCCATGTCGTCCTGGGCGTGCGCGTAGGAATCCTTGAGCATGGTCGCCACTTCGTCGTCCGTCAGCCCGTAGGAGGGCTTCACGGCAATGCTGGACTCGACGCCGGTGCCCGTCTCCCGCGCCGTCACCGAGAGCAGGCCGTCGGCGTCCACCTGGAAGGTGACGCGGATGCGCGCCGCGCCGGCCACCATCGGCGGGATGCCGCGCAACTCGAAGCGGGCCAGGCTGCGGCAGTCGGACACCAGTTCGCGCTCGCCCTGCACCACGTGGATGCTCATGGCGGTCTGGCCGTCCTTGTAGGTGGTGAATTCCTGCGCCCGCGCGGTGGGGATGGTGGCATTGCGCGGGATGATCTTCTCGGTGAGGCCGCCCATGGTCTCCAGGCCCAGCGACAGGGGCACCACGTCCAGCAGCAGCCAGTCGTCGCCGCTCTTGTTGCCGGCCAGCACGTTGGCCTGGATGGCGGCGCCCAGGGCCACCACCTTGTCCGGGTCGAGGTTGGTCAGCGGCGTCTGCCCGAAGAACTCGCCGACCGCCGCCTGGATGCGCGGGATGCGGGTGGAGCCGCCGACCATGACCACGCCCTTGACGTCCTCCGCCTGCAGGCCGGCGTCGCGCAGGGCCTTGCGGCAGGGCAGCAGGGTCTTGTTGACCAGGCTCGCGGTGATTTCGTTGAAGATGGCCTCGCTGAGCCGCAGGTCGACGACCTCGCCGGTGGTCAGCACGGCGGTGATGTGGGCCTCGCCGTGGTCGGACAGATTCTCCTTGGCCTCGCGCGCGTGGGCCATCAGCAGGGCCTTGTCCGCGTCCGCCAGGGTGTGGATGCGGGCCTGGTCCAGCGCCCAGCAGTAGATGCGGCGATCGAAATCGTCACCGCCCAGGGCGGAGTCGCCGTTGGTGGCCAGCACCTCGAACACGCCCTTGGTGAGCCTGAGAATGGAGATGTCGAAGGTGCCGCCGCCCAGGTCGTAGACCGCGTAGAGGCCCTCGGCGGCGTTGTCAAGGCCATAGGCGATGGCGGCGGCGGTAGGTTCGTTGAGCAGGCGCAGGACGTTGAGGCCCGCCACCCGGGCGGCATCCTTGGTGGCCTGGCGCTGGGCATCGTCGAAGTAGGCCGGCACGGTGATGACCGCGCCCACCAGTTCGCCGCCCAGGGCGGCCTCGGCGCGGGCCTTCAGCACTTTCAGGATTTCGGCGGACACCTCGACCGGACTCTTCACCCCCGCCACGGTCTTGATCTGCACCATGCCCGGCGCGTCGACGAACTGGTAGGGCATGGTGGCGGCATCCGGGATGTCCTTGATGCCGCGCCCCATGAAGCGTTTGGCGGAGATGAGGGTGTTGTGCGGATCCTCGGCGGCCTGAATCTGGGCGGACAGCCCGACGGTGGTAGAACCATCCTTGTGGTAGCGCACCACCGAGGGCAGCAGGCCATGGCCGCGGGCGTCGTTGAGCACCACGGACACGCCGTTGCGCACCGTGGCCACCAGGGAATTCGTGGTGCCCAGGTCGATGCCCACCGCCAGCCGGTGCTGATGGGGCGCGGTGGAGAGACCGGGTTCGGCGATTTGCAGGAGGGCCATGGTTTTATTGGTGAAGGGTCAAGGGTAAAGGGGGAAGGGTGAAGAGCGGCGGCGGGAGCATGGTTTTACCCTTCCCCCTTTACCCTTCCCCCTTCACTTCAAAGATCCTCATACGCCGCACCCACCTCTTCCAGCAACTTGTCCATGAAGCGCAGCTTGCGCAGGGTATCACTCGCGCCGGCATAGTCGCGCCGCTCGTCCAGCAACTCGCCGAGCAGGTCCCGCATCTCCTTCGCGCGGGCTATCAGGGTGCGCTCCAGCGTCTCCAGGGCGGCCCCATCCTGCGCGGCGCGAGCATCCTCCAGAGCCTCGCGCCATGCCATCTGCGCCAGGATGAAGTCCGCCGGCATGGACGTATTCATGGGGTCCATGGCATCGACGCCGTTCAGCAGCAACAGGTAGCGCGCCCGCTCGAACGGCTTCCTCAGGGTCTGGTAGGCCTCGTTGACCTTGGTGGTCCACTGCATAGCCAGGCGCTGTTCCGCTTCGCCGGCGTGGGCGAACCGGTCCGGATGGATTTCCGCCTGGATGTCCCGGTAAGCCTTGTCCAGCTTGTCCGCGTCCAGGGCGAAGGCATGAGGCAGGCCGAACAGGTCGAAGTGGTTCTGGTTGAAGTCGAGGGACATGCCGGGGAAGGTAAAGGGGGAAGGGTAAAGGGTAAAGGGTGAAAAGCTCGCCAAGCCAACCCTTCCCCCTTCACCCTTCCCCCTTCACCGATTCAGACGTTGAACGATTCCCCGCAGCCGCAGGCCGACTTGACGTTGGGGTTGTGGAACTTGAAACCCTCGTTGAGGCCTTCGCGCACGTAGTCCAGCTCGGTGCCGGCCAGATACGAGAGGCTCTTGGGAT
>Ga0194126_10005527_pt1 | contig 18547 bp, 13 predicted proteins | sample TA2KigC150mmetaG_FD_148641 | JGI IMG/M metagenome (GOLD analysis project Ga0194126, IMG submission 148641) | Freshwater microbial communities from Lake Tanganyika, Tanzania - TA2015035 Kigoma Deep Cast 150m | ecosystem: Environmental > Aquatic > Freshwater > Lake | place: Tanzania: Lake... | reverse complement strand
CGCTTGGCGCCACTCGGTGACCACCTCGAGCCTCTTGTGGTGCGGGCCCAGTTCGAGTGTGGCCCCTTCGTGCGCGCCCAAAAGGGTTGCCTCCTCCACACCAGGTGCGGTGGGCGCCAGCAGGCTACCCACAAGCATCATGACGCAAAGCTTAGCCGCATCGCTCAGAGGCCGTCGGTGTGTGTGGGGGTCTCAAGTCGTTAGTTGCGGCATCAGAGCGCTCGGCTGTTCGGCCACGTTGCAGGACAGCAGTCCCTGGGCTCATGGGCTCCACCTGGTTGACCGAGTACTCGACGGGTTAACTATACGCTGAACGTTTACTCGTGTGCTTTGAAAACGCTTATCCGAGCGCAGGCGGGATAATGTCAAGCCGAGAGTCGGCATCGCGACAGCCAACTTGCGACAGTCAAAGCGCGCTTGGCTTGCGGTTGCTTGCATTCGCTGCCGGGCCAGGGCAGGCTGCCGTCAACCGGATCATAGACCTACTGATGAGAGGTCGGGATAGACGACACATTGCAGGTAGGGCGCGCAGTCCTCTGCGCGCCGTAAACCCCAGTGGACACAGGAAGCCGCGGCGCGCAGAGGACTGCGCGCCCTACCGCCGAGTTGTAGTCCATCTCAGTGACTCATCAGTATGTTGGTCCACCGCAACCTTCTGGTACGAACCGGTCCCGAGCGCGCCCTTGCCGGCATTCCCCGAACTCGAAGCCCGGGTCAGCGACGTGTGGCGCAACTGACCGCTGAGTCTGGCTGGACTGCCGCCCCGCGCGCAGCCGGGGTGCTCCTGCTGCTGCTGGGCCTGGCCCGCGCCGGGGCGGAACCCGCTCTGGGCGAGCCGGCGAACCTGGCTCGTTTCGGCCGCGTGAGCTTGGTGTCCCAGGGCCGGTCGGCAACGGGGCTCGAAGTACGCGCGGTGGCTCAGCCCACCAACACGCTGCCCGTCGCCCTGGTGACCGACAGCGCCCTCGAGATCGCCTGGGATCATCCGCGTGCGGTGCGTGCCGTCGTGCTCACCTTCGAAGCGCCCGCGCCGCCGCCCGAGGACATCGCGATCGAGTGGTGGCACCGGATCTGGCCGGAGACGGGCGTGGGCGGTTGGATGAAGTTGGACGACCCCTTCAACGGCCGCTGGACGCGTGTGCACGCGCAGTCCAGCGAATCGGCAGGCGCGTTGCGGTTGGACTTCGCCCCCTTAACCGCCGCCGAGGCGCCGGGTGTCCGCCAGCCGGGCCCGGCGTTCCGCCTCACTTACAAGCTGCGCATAACCTGCGCGCGCCTGGCGCGCTTGCGCCACGTGGCGGTTTTCTCCGACGCGGTCACCCAACGGGCGCGCCTCCGCTTCGAGTGGGGTCAGCGGTCCACGGTGCGCGGCGAGTGGGCGCCGAGCTTCGAGGCGCGCAACGGCTGGATTCTGGGAGTCACGCAGCCGGAGCAAGCGGCGGCGGTGGTAGACGTCGAGTTCGCGGATGCGGAAGACCGGCTGAGCGCGGACCGTGGGGCGGTCGTCTTCCGTAGCGGCGAGACGCGCAGCTTTGCGGTATTTGTGGACGATGTGTTGCGCGAGGGCGGACTCTGGGTGCGAGACCTTGGGGTCTTTGTCAGCGACGCCGCGCGCGGCTGGACCCACGCGACCTGGCCCGGGCCAACCGGCGATGTCTGGCGCGAAGGCACCGTTGCCGAGCAAGTGGCGCGACTACCGGAGCAGACCCTGGCCCAGGCCCTGGCGGCGATCCCGCCCAAACCGCCCTCCTACCTCTTCCTCGGCGTGCCCAATCTGCGCCAGGAAATCGCCCTCCTGCCCCAGGGCGAAATCCGCCTCTTCGCCAATAGCCTGCGGTCCCTAGGCCCGGACAGCGCCTTGCGCCCGTGGACGTGGGAACACTTGACGTATGATTTCGGCACAGGCGAACAACCGGTGATGGGCCCGCGGCGGGAGCGGCGCGTCACGCGGCGGCTCGAGGCGGGATGGCTGCCGGTCGTGCAGCACCAATGGGACGAGGGCGAGCTGCGCTATGTCCAGACCTGCCTGGCCGCGCCTTTGGTGGGCGATCTCGAGACGCTCGCCAGCCAGCGGGGCACGGAGACCGTCGTGTTGGCGTCTCGGTTCGAGATGCACAACACCGGGCCAGCCCCGCGCACGGCCTGGCTTTGGCTCGAAATGAGCCCCTCGCTGCCTTGCCGCCTCACCGTGGACGACCTTCTGGTGCTCGATCAGCCTTCTGCCGGCGGGGAGCGGCCCGGTCTGTTGCCCGTACGCGGACGATTCGACCGGCGGAGTCGGGGTGCCCTGGACGTGGCGGTGTTGGTGCCGGGGAGTGCGGGCAGCTACCAAACCCCGCTCGAGCGCTCGAGCGCCGCGCGCGAGGCCATCCGGTACCGGGTCGACTTGGCGCCGGGCGAATCGGAGCGTTTGGATCTGTTTGTGCCTTACGTCGAGTTGCTGGATGCGGCGGAGGTGGGAGCGCTCAAGGCGTTGTCCTTCACGAACCTCCATCGCGCCGTCGTGGCGTATTGGCGCCAACGCATCCAGCGCGGCATGACCTATGAGGTGCCGGAGCCGCACCTGAACGATTTCTTCAAGGCGAACCTCTGGCATGTGCTGATCTCGACCGACCTCGACCCCTTCACCGGCCAACACCAACACGGCGCCGCCACTCATGGCTATAAGAATTTTCTGAACGAAACCGCCATGGTGGCGCGCTCCCTCGAGATGCGCGGCGAGCACGCCGCCGCAGTCCGGCTCCTCGAGACCTTCCTGGCAAACCAGGGGGCCAAGGCACTCCCGGGGAAGTTCCAGAGCCAGGCGGGCGTGCTCTATGCGGCCCATCCCGATGAACCGGATCCGTACACCGCGCAGGGCTACAACATGCATCACGGCTGGGGCTTGTGGGCCGCCGCCGAACACTACTTTTGGACCCGCGACCGAGAATGGCTGCAGCGGTGGGCCCCGCAACTGGTGGCCGCCTGCGAGTGGGTCGTCCGCGAGCGCCAGGCGACTCGGGTGCTCCGGCCGGATGGATCTCGGCCGGTCGAATATGGCCTGGCGCCGGCCGGCGACCTCGAGGACGTCGAGGAGTACCTCTACTGGTACGCCACCGACGCCTACTACCATCTCGGCATGAAGAAGGCCGCCGACGCCCTCCAAGATGCCGCCACGCGCGGTCGGCGGGCCGGTGGACCGGGTTCCCCTAGCTCAGCCGCCGAGCGCGCCGCGGCTAGTTGGGGCACCGAAGAACTGCGTCAAGCTCTGCTCGAGGCCGTCGCCGAGTTCCGACAGGACATCCAGGCTAGCGTGGCCGAGTCCGTCGCCACCTCGCCCGTGGTCCGGCTGCGGGATGGCAGCTATGTGCCTTATGTCCCCGCGCGCGCCTACGCCCTGACGCATCGGAAGGAAGGTTGGATTCGCGAAGTCCTGTATGGGGCGCTGCACTTGGTCAACGGCGAGGTCTATGAGCCTGGGCACCCGTACGTCGATTGGACGATCCAGGACCTCGAGGACAACCTCTTCCTGAGTCCCGAGAGTGGGTTCCGATTGGCGGATCCGCGGTCGGATTTCTTCAACTTTGGCGGATTCACCCTTCAGCCTAACCTTCTGGATCTGGCGCTAATCTACCTGCAACGCGACGCCACCCCCAACTTCCTTCGTGCCTTCTTCAACACCGCCGCTGCCAGTCTGTATCCGGACACGATGTGTTTTGCCGAGTGGCTACCGGACTATGGCAAAGGGGGCGGACCGCTCTACAAGACGCCCGACGAATGCAAGTTCATCCAGTGGATGCGCCAGATGCTTGTGCTCGAGCGAGGGGACACCCTCGAGCTCGGTTTGGGCGTGCCGCGAGCTTGGATGCGCGCCGGCCAGCGGATTCAGATCGAGCGCGCCGCCACCCACTTTGGCCGGGTCGACCTCGAGATCGCCTCGCACGCCGATCGTGGTCAGATCGCCGCCGTGGTCACCTTGTCACCGACCGAGCCCCCGAAGAACCTCTGGCTGCGCTTGCGTCATCCCGAAGGCCAACCCATCCGCGCCGCCCGCGTGAACACGCGCCCCGCCCGCGTGGATGCCGCCCGGCAACTCATTCACCTTCCCCCCATGGTCAACCACTGGCAGGTGGTGGCCGAGTTTTGACCGCGCCTCGCCCCTGCGCCGATCGTCCGGTGTGGCCTTTGTGCGGGAGCTGCAGCGCATCCGGGCCGCCTTACGCGAGTTTCCCGTGGCCAAGGACCTCCAGCTTTACCGGGCGCACAAATTCGATTCGGAGTGTGACCTTGCCCAGTTCCCTTCCCCCCGGTAGGCTGCATCCATGAGCATTACGTTGGACATCCCGCCGCATATTGCCGAGAGCGTGCGGGTTCCCCCCCAAGAGGTCGAGCCACGCCTCCGCCTCGAACTGGCCATTGCGCTCTACACGCAGGACCTGCTCACCTCGGCCAAGGCCTGTGCCCTCGCCGGACTGACGCGGGCGGAATGGGAAACCACGCTGGGCAAACGCCAGGTGCCTCGTCACTACGCCGACGCTGACCTGGCGGAAGACCTCGCCTATGGCCAGCGCGGTCAGTGATGCTTCGGTGCTGATTCATCTGGCGGGCATTGGACAGCTTGATCTGCTGTCCGCCTGCTTCGAACGCGTGCTTGTCCCGGACGCCGTCTGGCGGGAAGTCGTGGTTCAGGGCCGCTCTCCCGATGTGGTGCAGGCGGTCGAAGCGGCGTCGCAACAAGGCTGGTTGGCCCGGTACTCTCCCGCCAGTGTCCCGCTCCTCCGCCACCTGCGCCAGAGCCTTCACGAGGGCGAAGCGGAGGCCATCTGCCTAGCCCTCGAAACCGGGCCCGACATGCTGCTGATGGACGAAACCGATGGCCGCGTTGTCGCCCGTTCGCTGGGCATGCGCACCCAAGGTGTCGTGGGCCTGCTCCTCCAAGCCAAACAAGCCGGCCGTCTCACGGCCATCCGACCGTTGCTCGACCAACTGGTCCAGCACCGCTTCTATCTCAACCCGGAATTCGTCCGCCAAATCCTCCAACAAGCCGGCGAACACTGGAGCCTCTCTGGCGGACAACCGGTGGCGATGCGTGATTTGACCGGTCTTCGGCCCTGCACGCCGGTTCTTGCCAACCAGCTTCGGAGCCTGCAGCCTGCTCGGCGTGAACCGCACCTACACTCGCACCCGCGTCTGGACCCGGGTGGTTGGGACGGGGCTGATCCTAGGCCTGGCCGCCTGCACCACCACTCGCCCCCGCGTGGCCCCGCGGCTCGACCAGGTCTTTCACCCCAGTAAACTGGCCGAGATCGACGCCGCCATCGCTCAAGCCGTCGCCGACAACCGCTGCCCGGGCGGCGTCCTTTGGCTCGAGCGCCATGGCGCCGCCTATCGCAAGGCCTATGGCCGACGGGCCCTCGTTCCGGCCGAGGAGCCCATGACCCAGGACACGATCTTCGACGCCGCCTCGATCACCAAGGTGGCAGCTTGCACCCCGGCCATCATGTTGCTGGTCGAACGCGGCCAGGTCCAACTCGACGCTCCCGTCAAGACGTACCTGCCCGAGTTCAGCGGCGAGGGCCGCGACGCCGTCACCGTGCGGCATCTCCTGACCCACACCTCCGGGCTCCGGCCCGACATCAGCCTGAAACCGGAGTGGTCAGGCTACGCGGCGGCGCTGGCGCTCTGCTACGCCGAGAAACTGCAAGCTCAACCGGGAGACCGAGTGATCTACAGCGACACAGGCCCCATTCTGCTCGGCGAAGTGGTCCGGCGCCTGACCGGCCAACCGCTCGACCAATTCCTCGCGCGCGAGGTCTACGGCCCGCTGAAGATGGTCGACACCGGGTTCAATCCTTCTCCGGCCAAACGGGAACGCATCGCGCCCACCGAGGTCGAGAACGGCCAGCCCGTCCGGGGCGTGGTGCATGACCCGCGGGCGCGACGGATGGGCGGGGTGGCCGGCCACGCAGGGCTGTTCACCACCGCGTCGGACCTGGCCCGATTTGCGCGGATGATGCTCAACCAAGGGGAACTCGATGGCGTGCGCCTGTTTCGGCCGGAGACGGTCCGGCTCATGACGCAGGTTCAGACCCCCGCTCACTTGACCGCGCGGCGCGGCTTGGGTTGGGACATCGGCTCCTCCTACGCTGGCCAGCGCGGCACCGTCTTTCCCTTGGGCGGCTACGGCCACACGGGGTGGACGGGCACATCGCTCTTTATCGATCCCTTCTCGGGCACGTTCATCATCTTCCTCTCGAACCGCAATCATCCGACCGAGGCGGGCAATGTGATCGCGTTGCGCCGACAACTGGCCACGCTGGCGGCGCAGGCGGTCATCGGGTTCAACTTCAGCTATGTCCCAGGCGCGCTGCCGGAACTCACCAATGAACCGCCGCGCCGTCCCGTGTCGAGCTCGCGCAACGTGGCGGTCCTCAACGGCATCGATGGACTGGCGAAACAGAAGTTCGCTCCGCTCAAGGGCCTGCGGGTGGGCCTGATCACCAATCACACCGGCCACGATCGCACCCGCCGCGCGACCATCGATCTGTTAAAGGCCGCACCGGACGTGCAGTTGGTCGCCTTGTTCAGCCCCGAGCATGGGATTCGCGGCGCGCTGGACGAGAAGATAGGCGACAGCGTGGACGAGCAGACTGGCCTGCCCATCTACAGCCTCTACGGCGAATCGCGGCAGCCCAAGGCGGAGCAGTTGCGCGATCTGGATGCGCTCGTCTTCGACATCCAGGACATCGGCTGCCGGTTCTACACCTACATCTCGACGCTGGGCCTGGCACTCGAGGCTGCCGGCAAAGCGCGCCGGAAGGTGTTCGTGTTGGACCGAGTGAACCCCATCGGCGGCGCGGCGGTCGAGGGCCCCGTGCTGGTCGGCGAGCCAAGCTTCGTCGGGTTCCATACCATCCCGCTGCGCCACGGTATGACCGTGGGCGAGCTAGCGCTGATGTTCAACGCCGAGCGCAAGTTCGGCTGCGAACTGACGGTCATCCGGCTCGAAGGTTGGACGCGGGATTTGTGGCTGGACGAGACGGGCCTCCCCTGGACCAATCCCTCGCCCAACATGCGTAACCTGACCGAAGCCACCCTTTACCCGGGCGTGGGCCTGCTCGAGAGTGCCGTCTCGGTCGGCCGCGGCACCGACACCCCGTTCGAGGTCGTGGGCGCGCCTTACGCGGACGATGTGAAACTGGCGGACGCGCTCCATGGCGCCGGGCTCCAGGGCGTGCGCTTTGTCCCGATCCGGTTCACCCCTAAGGCCAGCACGTTCAAGGACCGACCTTGCGGCGGGGTGTACCTGGTGGTGACGGACCGCGATCGGCTCCCGGCGGTAGACCTGGGGATCGCCTTGGCGCTGACCTTCCAGCGGCTCTATCCGAAAGACTTCGCCCTCGACAAGCTCAGCAACCTCCTGCGTCACCCACCCACCCTCGACGCCATCCGCGCCGGCCAATCGCTGGCAGACATCAAAAAGGCCTGGGTGACTGACCTGGCCGCCTTCGAAAAGCGGCGGGCGGAGTACTTGCTCTACCGCTGAGCGGGCACGGTCGGTGGCGGGTTCGTCACCGCGCGCCCGTCGTACTTGCGCAACTGGACCTTCTCGACCCGCTGCAACTCGCGCTTGAGTTGGCGGACCATGCTCGAGTTGATGGCGATCAAGGCCGCCATGAGCAGCAACAACACCAGCACCACCAAGGTGGCGGTCCCTCGCTCCGCGCCGCGCGTGGCGGGTCTGCCGCACCTAGTCGAAAGGGTTGAGCAGCGCAGTTTCATGGACGTCAACCGGCCAAACTCACGAGTCACGAAGAGGGACGACAAGTCGGCGGTAGGGCGCGCACTCCGCTGCGCGCCTCAGCCTCCCAGGTCCACAGTGGTTTGCGGCGCGCAGCGGACTGCGCGCCGCACCAGAAAGTTGTCTTTTATCTCGAGGGCTCATTCGTAGGCACCGCTGTAAAAGTGAACCGTGGCCGCATCGTGGCAGACGGCCGGCCGGGTTCAAACTCGAGTTCCCAGCGCCAGGCCGTCACCCGCTCGCGCGGATCGCACACGAACCGGGAGTGCTTCACCCGAGGCACCACCGTGGCCCAAGGCGCGTTCGTCGAACTGCGTCGTTGCACCGATCGGCCGTCGAAGATGTACACGACCTCGCCCTCGCCCCGAGGAAGATGGAGAGCCTGCAGGCCCATCACCTCGAACATTCTGGGTGGTTGCTCGGCGCGACGCACCTCCGCCCGCCACCGCTCGCCAGCCTCGAGGGCGTGGCTGATGTCTTCCGTCACACGACGCAGTTGCCGGGTGTGGTCGAGGGTGCGATGAAAGGCCATCACCGCCATGCCCGTGACCAGGAACAGAACGGCGCAGTACACCAGGGCCTCGAGCAACATGATGCCCCGGGTTCGCCCCGCCAACCCGCTCGCTCGCCGCACCCGGCGGATGCCGACCCTCCGTGACCCCGGCTGCCATTGGGGAGCGGTCTTCATCGCCGGTCCTCCGGTTCGATCGCAGTGGGGGTGTCCACCGTGGCTGCGCCCGCCGCCGGGCTTGCGCCGGGCAACAGCTCAAGTCGCACCTCGCGCTCGACACGGCCGCCCTGGTGTTCCGCCTCGGGCTCCCACACCAACCGCAACCGATCGGGCGCAACCGTGAGGGTGAACGTGCCAGCGGGCAGGCTGCCAATCGCCTCGGCCTTGGGCGTGTAGACGTGCGTGCCAAGGGCGAACGTTTGCCATTCTCCGGCGACGAGCACCTCCATCTCGCCGTCGACCACTTCGAGAGCCACCGCTCGCTGGTAATAAGCGCGACAGAGCTTCTGTTCGCGCAGGAACGAAAACGACAGCGGGACCACCGCCACGGCGAGGATGCTCAAGGCGAAGATCATCTCCGCCGTGATGCTGGCGCGCCTGCGGCCCCAGACCTGGCAACTACCGGTCACCATAACGACTCCGCTTGGATGAGGTTGAGGAGCATTTGAAAGATGCCCACGGCCAGCGCCGCCACAAAGATCCCGTTGAAAAAGACCAGCGCCGTCGTGACCAACTGCGCCACCGTTTGCTCCTGTTGAAACGCCTGCGCCTCGAGGCTCTCGTGCCAACCCGACAAGGCTTCGACAAACCGGCCTCGACCCTGAGCCGCGTTCGCCAGGCGCCACTGAAACTCGCCCGTGGCCTCGAGCCGTTGGACGGCCTCAGGCAACCGCCGGCCGCCCGCCAGATCCGTCGCAACGGCCTTGGCTTGGGCGGCAAACCGCGCGTTGCCAGCGGTAGCCGCCGCCAATTCGACCGCGGTCCCCTCAGGTACCCCGCCATCCAGGAGTACGGCCAGCGTGGCAGAGAAATCCCGCTGCATGCGTTTGCGTCGCCACGGCGTGGCGAAGGCCAAGCGATCCGCCACCGCAGGCAGGAATTGGGCAAACCAACCCCGCAACCTCGGTCCCCCGAGATACAGCAACGCCAAGCCCCAACAGGCGACCAAGACCGCCGCCTGCAGCGCCATGAGCAGGTCGTAGTGGCGCGTCAGATAAGCGAGCCAGGGCGAAAAGGTGGCGCCCATGTCCGCCGCGATCGCCTGGTATCGAGGCAAAACGAACACCGCGATCAGCGTGAAGATGACCGCCCAAGCCGGCGTGACCACAAAAGCTAGCAGGGCCAAGTAGTGATGCGCCTTCCATACCTCCGTCGTCCCGTCGCGCACCCAAGCACGGGAAGCCGGCAAGGCGCGCGCCAGATCTCCAACCGCCACCCCAGCCTGCAGCGCCCCCACAACCTCGACCGGCAGAAACCGGGGCCGCAGCTCGATGGCTTGGGCGAACGGGATCCCCTCCTGCAACCGGGCCGCGAGCAACCGGAAGCCCTTCCCCAACGAGCGATCGCCGCTCTGCGCCACCCCCAGCACCGTTTGCTCGATGCTCTCACCGTGCCGCTGGCCACTGGCGATCAGGTCCAAAAACAGCCGCACCACCTCGCGCCGTCGCATCGGCAGGCTATACAAGTAATACACCAGGTAGAAGAGCCCAGCCAAAAAGGCCGCCCCCAGCAACGAGAGCAGGCTACACCCCAGCCACCACCCGAAACCCTCGCCCCCGAAGGCGAGCGCCGCCGCGCCGACCGGTGTTCCTGTGCTCATGACATTCATCGATCCACTCACGAGCCCGCTAGCGCGTCGCCTCCGCCGAGCGTGTTGAGCATGAGCACCAGCATTTGCACCAGCGGCACAGTCTGGCCCACCACCGCGCCGCCCAGCGCCAGCACCGCCACCGGCAACGCGGCATAGAGCATCATCTCGATCCGGTGCTTCGCCCGCTCGTAATATAGCTCCGCGGCCCGGGCAAAACCGCTTGCCGGGTCTTCACTCGTGTGGCTGATCAACCAGACGAATAGCGGCGGGAAAACCGACCCGCCCCGAGCCACCTGCGCCAGTTTTCCCTCTCCGCCCGCCAAGCGCTGCTGCCAGCGGCCCAGCTCGGCCCCCACGCGGTTGTCCCCCTCCATCTGGCGCGCCAGATCGAGGGCCTGAGGCAAAGGGCTCCCGCTCTCGAGCAACAGCTTCAGCGTCGCCGACAACCGCGCCAGGTGCGCTTCCTTGAAGCCCGGCAACTTCCAGCTCAACCAAGCCCGGCCTTGCGGAACGAGGATCAGGGCGCCCAGCAACAGCCCAGCCAGCGTCAGCCAACCCAGCGGCAACCAGAGCGACCAGGGCCGAAGTCCGAGGCTGGGGCGCACCCATCCCTCGAGCTCGGCGTAGCCGCTCTGGGCCAGACTCACCAGCAGCCAAGTAATGAACCCGAAAATCGCCAGCGCCGAACCATACACGATGAGCGGGTAGACCATGAGCGACTTCAACCGCCGCCACACTACCCCCAACCGCAAATAGTAATCCGCCAGCATCGTCAAGATCCCCGGCAGATTGTTCCCCTCGACCCCCGCGCGCACCATGGCCACGTACACCTGCGGCAAGGCGCGCTGCGGCAACGCCTCGCGCAGCGGCACCCCTTTGGTCAGGTCAGACCCGAGCGCCTCGAGTTCGGCGCGCAATCGCCCTTGGGCCATCGTTTCCGCAAGCCGCCGTAAGGCCCCCTCGAGCGGGATGCCCGCCTTGAGCATCCCGGCCAGTTGCTGGTTGAAAAAGGCAAACTCGTCGTAGTTCATCGCTCGTGCCGCGCGGCCCGCCTGCGGGCCTGCGCGGAAGGTTACCCAGGCGCCGCCGGCAGCCAATCTCGGCCCAGGCAACGCTCGAGTTCTGTTGCATCTGACCAATCGCGCTCGAGAACCTCACGCGCCGATTGCGCCAGAGTCCCTTGGGCCTGCACCTGATCCGCCCCACGGGCGCGTACCCGAGCACGAAGGCCGGGCGAGACCCGCAACCACTCGACCACCGGCACCCGCCCGCGGTAGCCGGTTCCCAGACAACGCTCGCAAGCTGGCCCCGCGCACGCCGGGCAGCGGCGCCGGATCAACCGCTGGTTGAGCACCAGCTCGACCGCCGCCACCACCGCGTAGCGGTCCGGGCACATCACCAGCAACCGCTCGAACACCCCGCGACACGAGCCCGCGTGCAGCGTCGAAATCACCAGGTGCCCCGTCAACGCCGCGCGCACCGCCAATCCCGCCGTCTCGTCGTCGCGGATTTCGCCCAGGACCAGCGTCTGCGGGTCTTGTCGCAACAGATGCCGCGCCGCGACGGCGAAGGTGAGCCCCCGCGCCTCGTGCACTTCGGTCTGCATAATCCCAGGCACCATCTGTTCGACCGGATCTTCGATCGTGATCACGTGGCGCCCGCCCAGCTCCGCCAAGAACTTCAGGCACGCATAAATGGTGGTGGTCTTACCGCTGCCGGCCGGGCCCGTGAGCAGCAGCAAGCCCGACTGCTGCCGCAAGAAACCCTCGAGCTCGTCCACCACGGCCACGGGCAATCCCAACTCGCCCAACGAATGTGCGGCGGTCTGGGTGAACAGCCGCAGCACAATCTTCTCACCCGTCACCGTCGGGTAGGTCGCCACCCGGAGATCGTGCGCCGTGCCGCTGTCCGCGGGGCCGATGCGGCCGTCTTGGGGGAGGGATTCCTGATAGGTCTTGAGCCGAGCCAGGAACTTGATCCGGCCGAATACCCGCTCGGCCACCTCGACCGGCAGCACCCCCATGGGCGTCATCACCCCGTCCAACCGAAAGGCCACCTGCGCTCCGCCGCTGGTCATTTGGAGGTGAATGTCGCTGGCGCCGGCCTGGTCCGCTTGCCGGATCAGCGCGGTCAACAACTCGGGGGCCGCGAGCTCGGTGTTCATCCTGGCGCTCAGTTTGACCACCCATCACCCCCAGCGTCACGCCTGCATGCCGCGCCCAACGGCCTGACCGAGTCAGTCCTCGATGTCGCAGGCGGCCACGCCCCTCCCGAGTCGCCCAGAGGCACTCCAGGTCGCCGGCAGGGCGCGCAGTCCAGTACAGCCTAAAGGAACGGTCATCGTGCGGCGCGCAGCGGACTGCGCGCCCTGCCGGTAGACGCTCGGCGATCGCGAGGAGGGAAAAGGGACAAAGTGCGTTTCGCAGCTAAAGGTCTCGGGGGAACTGCCGATAAAAGGCGTGGTTCGGGTATTCGATGGCGAGTTGGCGGGTAGAGAAAGGCAGGCCTCGACCTTTTGACTCTCATCACCCGAACCAATTCTTTTTGGTGGTAGGAGCTGGATTCGAACCAGCGAAGGCGTAAGCCAGCAGATTTACAGTCTGCCCCCGTTGGCCACTTGGGTATCCTACCGCCCAGGCCGCTTGACGCGGAGGGCGGATTAAGCCAAACACCCCAGCGCTTGTCAACCCAGGGTGCATCCCCTAGTTTGCGCTCATGTTCGATTCGCTGAGCGGCAAGCTCCAGAACGTCTTCCGCAACTTGCGCGGCCTGGGCCACCTTTCCGAGGCGAACGTGGCCGACTCCCTGCGCGAGGTGCGTCTGGCGCTGCTCGAGGCGGATGTCAACTTCAAGGTGGCGCGCGACTTCATCGATCGAGTCAAAGCCAAGGCGCTCGGTCAACAAGTCGTCCAGACCATCCAACCAGGCCAACAGATGATCAAGGTCATCCACGACGAGTTGGTCGACTTGCTGGGGGCGGAACACGCCGGCCTGGCCTTGGCGCACAACCCAACCTGCATTCTCATGGTCGGGTTACACGGCTCCGGCAAGACCACCTCGAGCGGAAAACTCGCCCGCCTCTTGCACAAACAAGGGCGCGCCCCGCTGCTGGTCGCGGCCGACGTCTACCGACCGGCCGCCATGGACCAACTCGCCACGCTGGGCGCCAAACTCGAGCTGCCCGTGTTCGTGCGCCAGGAAGAGAAGGATGTCCTGCGCATCGCGCGCGCCGCCCTCGAGCTCGCCGCCGCCCAGCAACGGAATGTCCTCATCTTCGACACCGCCGGCCGACTCCAGATCGACGAACCCCTGGTGCAGGAGTTGGTGCGCTTGCGCGACGTGGTCAAGGCCCAGGAAATACTCCTCGTGCTCGACGCAGCCACCGGCCAGGAAGCGGTCAACGTGGCCACCCACTTCGATCGCGCCTTAGGCATCACCGGCGCCGTCCTCACCAAGCTGGACGGCGACGCCCGCGGCGGCGCCGCCCTCAGCTTCAAGGCCGTGGTCGGCAAGCCCATCAAATACGTGGGTGTAGGCGAGAAACTCGAGGAGTTCGAGCCGTTCCACCCCGAACGCATGGCCCAGCGCATCCTGGGCATGGGCGACGTCGTCAGCCTGGTCGAAAAGGCGGCGGAAGCCGTGGACTTGGACACAGCCCAAAAGCTCGAGGAGAAGATGCGCAAAGGGCAGTTCACCCTCGAGGACTTCCTGGGTCAGCTCCGCCAAATGCGTAGCCTCGGCCCCCTCGAGAACCTGGTGGGCCTGTTGCCCGGCGGCGGCGAGATGCTCAAGAGCGCAGACCTCAGCAAGAGCGAAAAGGAGTTCCGCCACATGGAAGCCATGATCTGCGCCATGACGCCGCAAGAGCGCCGCACCCCACAAATCCTCAATGCCCGACGCCGCCTCCGCATTGCCAACGGCAGCGGCGTGAAAGTCTCCGAACTCAATAGCATGCTCCAGCGCTTTGGGCAGATGCAGCAGATGATGAAAAAAATGGGCAAATTCCAAAAGATGATGGCCCGCATGGGCGGCGCACCTCCCCCGGGGCTCTTCCGGCGCTGACCCGGACCCGCCCCGGCGGCGCGCGCAGCCGGCCGCCCAAGCCCGCCGAGCGCCCCTGGGCGGATCGCCGCGTTCTTGCCTGCCGTGTCGCCTGACCTCGCCATCCTCGTCCCCGTTTTCAACGAGCAGGACAACATCCTGCCGCTCGCCCAAGAGGTCGCGGCGGCCTTGCAAAACGAAGCGCGCACCTGGGAGCTGGTGTTCGTCGATGACGGCAGCACCGACACAACCTGGGAACGCATCGGCGAGGCGCAGCGGGCCGACCCCCGCGTGCGCGGCCTGCGCCATGCACAAAACGCCGGACAAAGCGCCGCCGTCTGGACCGGATTGCAGCACACGACCGCCCCGCTGCTCGCCACCTTGGATGGCGACCGACAAAACGATCCCGCCGACCTGCCCCGGTTGCTGGCGTTACTCGCGGACACTGACTTCGTCTGTGGCCGGCGGATTCAACGCCAGGACACCCGACTGCGTCGCATCTCCTCGCGCGTGGCACGCTGGGCGCGCCGGACAGCCCTCGGCTACGACTTCCAAGACACCGGTTGCGCCTTGCGGGTGTTTCAGCGCGGCGCGGTCGCAGGCGTCTTTCCGTTCGATGGCTGGCACCGCTTCCTCCCCATCCTGGTCGCGGCGAGCGGCTACCGAACGCGCGAGGTGCCCGTCAGCCATCGGCCGCGACTGGCCGGTGCCTCCAAGTACGGCGTCTGGAACCGGCTCGGACGCGGCCTGTGCGACCTGTTCGGAGTCGCCTGGTACTTGCGCCGGCGCCTGCGGCCCCTCCAGGTCACCCCGTCGCCCCACCGCGCGCCGTGAGTTTCCCGGCCTCGCAATCTGTGTCCAGCTCCCCTCCACCCCCACCACCGGACGATCGCAGGGCCGGCAGCCCATGAGCAATGAGCACCTCACAGGCGGATCCAACGGCTGGGCGCTCGACCGCAGGCGGATCCGAGCCAACGAGCACGCCCCAACCGTGGGGCGCCCCCCCTGAGGAGGTGCCGCGCGGCCTGACCCCGGTCCGGTTCGCCGTGCTGCTCGCCGTGCTCCTGGGCTTGGCGTTTCCAGAGGTGTGGAGCGGGGGCCGCTCGTTCTTCTATCGCGATTTCGGCGTGTTGGCTTACCCAACGATCTACCACCATCGCGAGGCCTTCTGGCGCGGCGAATTGCCGTTGTGGAATCCCCTGAGCAACTGCGGCGTGCCGTTCCTGGCGCAGTGGGGGACGATGACCCTCTATCCAGGGACACTGATCTACTTGTTGCTGCCTTTGCCTTGGTCGCTGAACGTCTTTTGCCTGGTCCACCTTTGGCTGGCCGGCTTCGGGATGTACTCGTTGGCTCGCCGTTGGACAGGCCACCCTCTAGCCGCCGGGTTGGCGGGTGTGGCCTTTGTGTTCAACGGCGTGACCCTCTCGTGTCTGCTGTGGCCCAATTACTGCGTCGCGTTGGGCTGGATGCCGTGGGTCGTGCTCTGGCTCGAGCGAGCCGGACGCAACGGCGGTCGTGCGGTCGCGCTGGCCGCACTCGCCGGCGCCCTGCAACTGCTGGCCGGCGTGCCCGAGCTGACCTTGATGACCTGGCTGGTCGCCGGTGCGTTGGGCCTGGGCGCACTCCTCCAGGAACGCCGCCCTGCCCCAAACCCTCCCGCAGTGCAACCGCCCCGGCCAGAGAACGAATCCCCCGCCGCCAACGCGACCGGACCGCCGGCGTCGCCGCCGCCGCTGCGGACCCTATGCCGTTGGGCCGGTGCCTTCGGGCTGGCGCTCTGCCTTACCGCGGCACAATGGCTGCCCTTCCTCGAGTTGCTCGCTCGCTCCCAGCGAGATGCCTCCTTCGCCACCGCGAAGTGGGCCCTGCCGACTTGGGCCTGGGCCAACCTCTGGGTGCCGCTGCTCCACTGCTTCGAGACCACTCAAGGCGTGTTCTTTCAGCATGGTCAGGAGTTCTTTTCCTCGATCTACCTGGGGCTGTCGATGGTCGCACTGGCCGGCTTCGCCCTCGGGCGGGTGCGGGCGCCGCGCGTCTGGCTGCTCGGGGCACTGGCGGTCTTGGCACTGGCGCTTGCGGTCGGCGAAGCTAGCCCGCTGTACCGCGGACTGAAGGCCGTGCTGCCCGCCGCCGGGTTGGCACGCTATCCCGTCAAGTGGGTCTTGCTGGTATCCTTCATCGTCCCGTTACTCGGCGCGTTCGCTGTTGCGCGCCTGTTCTCTCCGCCTGCGGTGGCGGCCCGGCGACAGGATACCGTGACGTTGTGGCTGAGTTCGTTGGCTGTCGTCGTGCTGGGGGCCGGAGCGGCGGCGTGGGCCGGGCTGCACCCGCTGCCGCTGGATCAACCGGGGCGCATGGGGCTGAACCTGACCGCGCGCGTGGTCTTTGGGATGGGCGTCCTGATCGGCCTGTGTTGGGCGGCGCGGGCGGGTCGGGGACGGCTCACTGCCTGGGTCAGCCTTGGAGCCCTCGTGTTGTTCTGGGCCGACGGCCTGACCCATACCCCGCGACAGAACCCGACCGTGCCCGCACGCCTCCTCGAGCCAGGGATGCTCGAACTGCCTGATCCACCTCGAGTGGGAGCGGGGCGGGTGTTCATTACACCCGCAGCCGAGCAGGCCCTGCTGCATAGCCGAGTGGCCGATTTCGAGCAAGACCTGCTCGGCAAAAGACTGGCGCTCTGGTCGCACTTGAACCTCCTCGAAGCGGTGCCGAAGATCAACGGCTCGGCCACGCTCCAGATCCGTGAGCAAGCCCAAGTTCAAGCCCTCCTCTACGCCTCGCCGGCGACCCAACATCCTGCCCTGCTGGATTTCCTTGGTGCCACCTACATGAGCGCGCCCGATAACCCGGTCGAGTGGGTGGCGCGGGCGGGCGCCCTACCCCTGGTCACCGCTGGCCAGGCGGCGATGTTCGTGGACGCGCGCACGTCGCTGGCTCTCTTGGCCGAGGCCGAGTTCGAGGCTCGTCAAGCAGTCTGCCTTCCCGAAGAAGTGCGCGCGCACGTCACAACCGGCGCGGGCGCGTCGGCAGCCGTTTTAGACCTTCACGCCGAAGCGCATCGACTGCGTTTTACCGTCGACGCAGCCGAACCCGCGTGGGTGGTGGTAGCGCAGTCGTATTACCCCTGCTGGCAGGCCACCGTCAATGGCCGGCCGGTGCCCCTCTATCGCGCCAACCACGCCTTCCAGGCACTCGAGGTTCCTGCCGGGCGCGCCATGGTCGACCTGCGGTACTCCGACCGGCGCTTCCGGTGGGGGGTGGCCTTCTCCGTGGCGGGCCTAATGGCCTGCGGCGTTATCGGCATCCTCGGACGCCGGTCGTCCGGGCCCGGCGCCCGGGTGCTGGAGGTCGCCCCGGCGAGTCAGGACTGACAGGTCAAGGTGGCACGGTGCGGAGACCTCTGAGCACCTGGGTTTTCCATGTCCCTGGTGTTCAGGGTATTCTGCGGCGCGCAGGACGCGGAGAGGACTGTGCACCCTACCCTTACCCTTACCGCCGCTGGGAGGGGGATGCAGTCGGCTTCCTGGCAAATGCTAGAGCTGAGGGCGGGTAAACCGTTCGGGTGGGTACGGCATATAACATTATCGGCCAGGGTTATTATAGTTGACACACTCGCAAGCCTACCGTCACTAGACGCATCTAGCCGGCCCTTGACCCCTTCGGGCCGCGGGGTCCTTTCTTCCCGGCGGCGCAGCTCGGGGACGTCAATGGTGATTGGTGACAGGAGCCTCGCCCTACCCAAAGGGGCACTTTTCGAACGCGGTCTAGACGTTTACCTCGGCGCGCAGAGGACCGCACGCCCTACCGCCTCACCCTACCGCCTCACCGGTCCATAGCCATGACGGTCAACTGCGGTTGCCGTCAGCCACGCCGCGGGGGCTTCTGAGGCGCGCGCTACGCGGCACAGGGGCGGGGCTGATCGCAGCGATCACGCCGCAACTTTTTCAGGCCTTTTTCCCAGTAGTAGGGTGTGACGGTCGGGTGGTGCCGCCGCATGGCCTTGCCAGCCGCCACCCGGCCCCACTGCAGCCCTTGTCCGCTTGCTCCCCGATGGCACTTCGGACCCCACTTGGCGTGTGGCGAAGGTGAGCGGGCACATCACCTACATCCTCCCGTTGCCCGGGGGCGAGGTGCTGTTTGCAGCCTACGGCACGGCCAGGCCGAGCGTGGACTACGTGCTAGCCAGCGGCACCTTGGACTTTCCCGCCGGCGAGTCCGTTGCCACGCTTGAACTCGAGATGCTCGACAATACCGTGCCCGACGGCGCCCTAAGCACATGTGCAAAAATTAATTCCGATTCTCTCTCGGAAGAAGTGTATAGTTCCACTGTGGTAGGACCGGAGACTTCAGGGCGTCAAGTTCATCCAGTTGCTGGGTCGAGACTTTGACTTTGGTTGGG
>Ga0194126_10005525_pt1 | contig 18553 bp, 18 predicted proteins | sample TA2KigC150mmetaG_FD_148641 | JGI IMG/M metagenome (GOLD analysis project Ga0194126, IMG submission 148641) | Freshwater microbial communities from Lake Tanganyika, Tanzania - TA2015035 Kigoma Deep Cast 150m | ecosystem: Environmental > Aquatic > Freshwater > Lake | place: Tanzania: Lake... | reverse complement strand
TGTGGCGAAAAAGGCTGAAATTGCGCTCGTTTGTCATATGTAGCCATCCCAAATATGGCGATTTTCTGTCAAAACTGCCAAACGACGCCACAGGTTGGGCTTTCAATATTATGGCTGAGTAGTAACCTGAGTAGTAACTATTGCTCATTATTTTCGATTCACAAAAATATGGATTTGCGGCCCAACCCGCGTATCAGCGGATTGCCTACCCCTTCGGGGCATTTCGTAACAGCATATGGGCGTCGCGGCCTGATATCCCAAGAGGGGTGTAGCGGTGCAAAGTTCCTATGAAAAGTATAGCATGCCTGTCAAGGCCTGCTTTCCCCGAGCAAGGCCAGCGCCCGATGGATCAACTCACATTCGGAGGGCAGGATGCGCTCCGGCATTCCAGCAGGTTCGAAATAGGCGATGCGGGCGATCTCCAGGTTGGGCTGGAAGCGGCCGGAGATCGTTTTGCAATGGTAGACCAGCGTTACATGCGGGTAGGCGGCAGCGTTGTATAACAACAATGGGTGGATGACTTCCACCTCGAAGCCGGTCTCCTCCAGCAATTCGCGACGCACCCCGTCTTCCGGCTTTTCGCCGCGCTTCAGGTCGCCGCCGGGGATGCCCCAGGCATAATAGCCGCGGTAGTTGTGTTCGCACAGCAGGAGACGGCCTTCATCGTCCAAAATGACCGCCGCCACCGCCACGCAGAACTTCTGCCGCACCAGCCAGGCAATGTTCCAGCGCAGGCGCGGCGGCAGGGGCAGCACTTTCCAGATGGAGAGGACGAAGCGTTTGAGGGAAAGGAACATGGCTGGTCCGATTATACAGGGGATTCGATGGGTGTGATTTTCGTTATGATAAAATGGAACTCAGAAACATCCCAATTCGATTCGGCGCTTTGTGTTTTCATTCAAGTTAAGGAGGAAACTTATGGGTGCTCATATTTTGTTGGTTGGCAAAGACAACTTTGAAATCTGTAAAGAAAAAGGGGTATATGGTTGCGTCAATCCGACGAAGGACTGGAACAGAGGGGAAATAATAGCTGGGGTTATGTCCATTCAACCAAGCGATTTAGTGTTCTTTTATGTGAAGAATATTGGTATTTATGGCGTCTGGAAAGCGATAGGAAAGGCTTATTACGACGAAACAAAGATATGGCCAGTTGATGATCAACTTTACCCATATCGTTTTTCATTTGAGCCAACGATTGGCACTTTCTCGAAGCCTATTCTATTATGCGATATTCTAGACTTGCATGATAAGGGGAGAATCTGGACGTTCGACTTAAATCCCGTGCAACAGAAAAACCAATACAAGATAACGATGGATGAAGCAAGGGAATTGATCCGGCTTTTATTACGAAATAACCCAATACGAAAAGACCCTGAGCCAATCCGCCATCTATACCTACCTCAAAAACTTGCCAGTATTGATCTTGATTTTTCCGCAGTGGAGGATAATCACTTACGTTATGAGAGTTGGCTCAATGCGTGGTTTGTCAATGCTCTCGAACAAGGGAGGTTAAAGGGTCTTCTTGGCGATTACCGAGAGTTCATCAATCTGGTCCCAACGACATTCAATAAAGTAATGGACCTGTTTTTGACGCATGTAACCAATGTGAACGGAATTGAGATATTGCATAAATACACTTGCATCGAACTAAAAGCGAATAAAGCAGACGAGATGGATTTGGCGCAAGTTCTTCGTTATGAAGATTGGATTGCTCGCAAACTTGCAGCAGGAGACCATGAAATGGTTCAAAGCGTTCTTGTAGCAGCTAATTTTTCAGACGGCCTGATAGAGTATGTAAAATCTCGTCAAAGGATTGAAGAAAAAACCGTCCGTCTTATTGCATATATGGTTGCAGAAACTGGTGACGATATACAACTTGATGAAATTTGTGGCTGATATCTGAATATGATTGCATTCAAAAAAAGCACAGACACTTCTTTTGTAAAAGATTGCCTTGGTTTCCTGAAAGACACATTCAGGGAATCCAAAACCAATCTTTATCGTGAGGTAACACCAGAACTAGGTGTTGTTTGCCCACATCTCTTGATGCGGCAAAAATCTCAGCAGCAGCCCATTGCTGTGGTGTGTATCTGGAAGGTTTATAGACCGAATACAAGCATTACAGGTTATGCCAATTTCCTTGGGAACTTGTTCGAAAAGGTAATAGCAATTACTGCTGAATCCCGACCAATGGAATTGCCATTCTTGGTTTGGGGAACGCCCGGAATAGACGCCACATATCATGTGGCCTTACCGGAACTGAAAGCGGCCATTCAGAAAACTGGCAATGAAGATCAAATGGACATGCTGGCTTCCATGATTGACGGACAGCGATTACGCGATATCAGTGATCTGCCATTCGACTTGGCAGTTTAGATATTGCGCTCACCAAAAACGCAAAATCCCCGCCGATTGCAGACAGCGGGGATTTTTGTTCCCTTATCGAGGGATTTCAATCCAACTTGCCGTCCACCAGCGCCATTTTTAGTTCGCCGATGGCTTTCGTGATCTGGATCTCGCGCGGGCAGGCAAGGGTGCAGTTGAAGACCGTGTGGCAGCGCGAGACGCCCATCACATCGTTGACGATCTTGAGCCGCTCCCCGGCGGCCTGGTCGCGGTCGTCGAAGATGAAGCGGTGGGCATTGACGAAGGCTGCCGGGCCGAGGTATTCATCCGAGCCCCAGAAGGAGGGGCAGGAGGTGGTGCAGCAGGCGCACAGGATGCACTTGGTGGTGTCGTCGAACAGCGCCCGGGCCTTGGGACTCTGGTAGCGTTCCTTCTCCGGCTCCGGGTCGTTGTTGATAAACCACGGCATGACCTTCTTGTAGTTGTCGAAGAACGGCCCCATGTCCACGATCAGGTCCTTGATGACGCGCAGGCCGAGGATCGGTTCGACCGTGATCTTCGTCCCCACGTCGCGGACCAACGTCTTGCAGGCCAGGCGGTTCATGCCGTTGATGCGCATCGCGTCCGAGCCGCAGATGCCGTGGGCGCACGAGCGGCGGAAGGAGAGCGTGCCGTCCTGGTAGCCCTTCACCTTTTCGAGCAGGTCGAGCACGCGGTCGGTCTCGATGCCCTCGAGTTTGTAAGTCTTGTAAGAGGGCTTCTTGTCCTTTTCGGGGTTGTAGCGGAAGACTTTGATTGTGATTTCCATATGTACCTCCGCCCTCGCCCCTGCACCCCTCTCCCAGGGGGAGAGGGGACGGGGGTGAGGGAAATTCTAGTATGTCCTGACCTTCGGCTCGTACTTGGTCATCACCGCCGGCTTGTACTTCAGCGTGATGCGGCCCTTCTCGTCCACGCAGGCCATCGTGTGCTTGAGCCAGTTCTTGTCGTCGCGGTCGGGGAAGTCCTCGCGCGAATGCCCGCCCCGGCTCTCGGTCCGGGCGAGGGCCGAGACGGTGGTCACCTCTGCCAGGTCGAGCAGGTTGCCCAGTTCCCAGACGTTCATCAGTTCCATGTTGAAGATGGCGCCGGTATCGGTGACGGTGACGTGCTTGAAGCGTTCCTGGAGTTCGCGCACCACTTCGAGGGCGTTCTCCATCCCCTTGCCGGAGCGGAAGATTCCCATGTCGTCGAACATGACCTTCTTCATCGTGGTGGCGATGTCGAAGGCGTTCTCCCTGCCGTCGGCCTTGCGGATGCGGTCGAACTGTTCCCGGGTGAAGGCGGACGGGTCGGCGGGAAGGGGCTGGAATTCAGCGCCCCTGGCGAACTCGGCGGCGCGCAGGCCGGCGTACTTGCCGAAGACGACCAGGTCGAGCAGGGAATTGGTGCCGAGCCGGTTCGCCCCGTGGACCGAGACACAGGCCACCTCGCCCGCCGCGTACAAGCCGGGGACGGTGGCGCCTTTCTCGTCAGCGAAAGCCTCGCCGAACTTGTTGGTCGGGATGCCGCCCATGGCGTAGTGCGCCGTCGGCTGGATCGGCATCGGCTGTGTGACCGGGTCCACGCCCAGGTAGACGCGGCAGAAATCCACGATGTCGGGCAGTTTGGCCAGGATCTCCTCGCCGGTGACGGTGTAGGACGAACCATCCGGCCGCTTGCGCCCGTCGAGGGCGGCGTATTTGTTCACCTGCTCCGGGCGGACATCGAGGTAGACGTAGTTCTGGCCATTGACGCCGTTGCCGTCGCGAATTTCCATGTAGATGGCGCGGCTGATGACGTCCCGCGAGGCCAGGTCCTTCACTTTCGGCGCGTACTTCTCCATGAAGCGCTCGCCCTTGCCGTTGATGAGGATGCCGCCTTCGCCGCGCACACCCTCGGTGATGAGGATGCCGAGTTTGTAGATGCCGGTCGGGTGGAACTGGAAGAACTCCATGTCCTCCAGCGGCAGCCCGTGGCGCATGGTGATGGCCGGCCCGTCGCCGGTGAAGGCGTAGGCGTTGGAGGTGATCTCCCAGATGCGGCCATGCCCGCCGGTGGCGAAGATGACCGCCTTGGCGTGGAAGATGTGCAGTTCGCCCGTGGCGAGTTCGACGGCGACAACACCCGCCGCGGCGCCCTTCACCATGATCAAATCAACTACCTGGTACTCATCGTAGAAGGTGACGTTGTTCTTGAGGCACTGTTGGTAGAGGGTTTGGAGGATCATGTGACCGGTGCGGTCAGCGGCGTGACAGGCGCGCATGACCGGTTTGCCGGTGATGTTATTCGTGTGCCCGCCGAACGGACGCTGCGAGATCTTTCCGTCCGGGGTGCGGTCGAAGGGCAGGCCCATGTGTTCGAGTTCGTAGATGGCCTGGACGGCCTCCTCGCACATGAACTCGATCGCGTCCTGGTCGCCCAGGTAGTCGGAGCCTTTGACCGTATCGTAGGTGTGCCATTCCGGGTGATCTTCTTCGATGTTGCCGAGCGCCGCCCCGATGCCCCCCTGGGCGGTGCCGGTATGGGAGCGGGTGGGGTAAAGTTTGCTGATGACGGCGGTCCTGGCGGTCTTGGAGGCGTAGAGTCCCGCCATCAGGCCCGCGCCGCCGGCGCCGACGACAAGCACTTCGAATTGATGGGTCTTCATGCCGCCGCTCCTATACGTTGAAGATCAGGTAGATGCCGATGGCGCACAGGGGCAGCCACAGGACGATGATCAGGATGCGCAATGCCCGGCGCAGCCAGGGCAGGGTCAGGTAATCTTCGATCACGCTGAGCAGGCCGTGCAGCCCGTGCGCCGCGGCGAAGCAGACGAAGGCGCTGGCGGTCAGTTTCCAGAACAGGGTCGCCCAGGGAGCAATATCTGGCACATCCGTGCCCAGGACGTGGTTGGCATTGGGCATAAATGTCCAGCGGATGACATCCGCCAAGTTCATCTGGGTGCGGGCGCCCATCAGCAGCGCGCCGGCCAGGGCGATGAAGGCCAGCAGGTACATCGCTAGGGCCGAGAGGCGGGTGAAGGCCCACATCAGCGTTTCGAAATCGAAGCCGCGTTTGGAGATGGAAATGGTCCGTCGTTTCATGGCTGCCTCCTAGCCCCCCACTGCGGATTGGACGATGACCAGCGCCGCGATTCCGTAGACCGGGATGAAGACCATCCACTCCAGCCAGATGGCCTCGCGCTGGTGTTCGATCAGTTTCGGCCACAGGTCGAGGATGACGATCCGCAGGCCGTTGATGGCATGGAACAGGGCGCAGAAGAAGATGACGATCTGGAATATCCAGTGTTCATAGACCGCATTCAGGAAACCACCGACATCGCCGCCCAGGTAGGATGACAGGATGTGGGTGGCGACAAAGATTACGATGCCCAGGCCGCCGATGCGATGCAGGATGTAGGTTAGCATCGGTCCCTTGCCCTGATAGCGCAGCCCCTGGTTCAGGCTGACATTCCGTTTAAGGCTCATCTACGCCTCCTCCGATCCATAAGTTGGGGACATGGGATATTATCCCATCCTCAAATCCATGCGCAATAGTGACAATACTCATGTATTTGTTATTCCAGTCAACCTGTTATCGGGCGGCGGTATGTTCGACGCCGGCGGTCAGATTGTAAACGAAAACCCATTCGGGAGTGGGAGTCGGGAGGATGTAACTCTGGAGATATAACTATCAGTGCCCTTTTTGTATGACGGTTGTAACTTGCGGGGTTTTGGATTGATTCCTATAATCAGGGTGCCTGCCAAACCCGTCGCCTCTCGCCCCTCGCGGGTACTCTTTTTCCTGCAGGGGTACAATTGGCAATACTTCACTCCAAGATCACAGGAGGTACACATGCCAGGTCCCCATCACATCAGCCGGCGGGATTTCGTCAAATTGACGACGGTCGCCGTGGGCGCCGCCATCGGTGCAGTCATCGGCGTGCCGTCGGTCGCCTTCCTCATCAGCCCGGCCCTGCGCGCCGGCAGCAAGGATGCCTGGGCGCCGATCGGAAACCTGGAGGACATCCCGGTCGGCGAGCCGTTCGCGTTTTCGTTCACCCGCACCCAGGTCAACGGATGGGAACGCACCGCCACCAATTTCGGCGGGTTTGTGCTGCGCAAATCCGAGGACCCGGCCGACATCCTGATCCTGTCCAGCCGCTGCACCCACCTGGCCTGCCAGGTCAGCTGGCAGGCGGAGAGCCGCGTCTATGTCTGCCCGTGCCACGACGCCGCCTTCGATGTCGAGGGCAACGTGCTCGACGGCCCGCCGCCGCGCCCGCTGGATGTCTATGATGAATTCCAAGTGGATGAAGGCGGCAACCTACTCATCCATGTCAAGGAAGGCTGACCATGTGGAAAAAACTCTACGCCTGGCTGGATGAACGCCTCGGCCTGAACGACCTGTACAAAGCGACCCTCGACCGGCCGGAGCCGAAGGGCAACTGGTGGAACACGCTCGGCTCTGCCAGCCTGTTCCTGTTCCTGCTCCAGGGCGCAACCGGAATCTTCCTGGCTGTCTACTACACCCCATCCCCCGACCACGCCTACGACAGCATCCAGTACATCATGACCGGCGTCCAGTTCGGCTGGCTGATCCGCGGCATCCATCACTGGGGCGCTTCGCTGATGGTGATGGTGGTCTTCATCCACATGCTGCGGGTCTTCATCACCGCCTCGTACAAATATCCGCGCGAACTGACCTGGCTGGTCGGCATCGGCCTGCTGCTGGCGACGCTCGGCATGGGTTTCACCGGCTACCTCCTGCCCTGGAACCAGAAGTCCTTCTGGGCCACCACGGTCGGGACGCAGATCGCCGGGAGCGTGCCCTTCATCGGGGAATTCATCCTGAAAGCCCTGCGCGGCGGCACGGACCTGAGCGCCCTGACCTTGCAGCGCTTCTTCGCCGCCCATATCTGGATGCTGCCGGCCGTCCTGGCCGGGCTGGTCGGCGTCCACCTCTTCCTGATCATCAAGCACGGCGAATCCCAGTTCCCGGCCAGGGAAGATTAGGAGCGCGGCCATGAGAGAAGAACAGAAGAAGACGATCAAAGAACGCTACGAGCAGTCGCTCCAGAAGGGTGAACGTTTCTGGCCGGACAGCATCTTCAAGGATGTCCTGATGGCGCTCGCCATCTTCGTCCTGCTGCTGATGCTGGCGACCTTCGTTGGTGTGCCGGTCGAACCGAAGGCCGACCCCAGCGACAGCAGTTACGTCCCGCGCCCGGAGTGGTATTTCCTGTTCCTGTTCAAATTCCTGGCGCTCTACGGCCAGATCCCGCTGCTGGGCAAGGTCGAATGGCTGGCGACGGTACTGATCCCGGTCATATACCTCGGCGCCCTGACCCTCCTGCCGTTCATCGACCGCTCCCCCAACCGCTATTATGGAAAGCGCGTCTTCGCCATCGGCATCATGGCGATCATGGTGACCAGCATGGTCTCGTTGACGTTCATCTCGGATGTCCCGACCACCTCCACTGATGCGGTCTACCTCCCCGGCCTGCTGCAGACCCTGGGCGGACTGGTGGTACCGCTGGCCGGGTATTTCCTGCTGGCGCTGATGAATTTCGCGTTCAAGAAGGCTCCCGCCAAAGCCATGATCTGGACCACAGCCGTGACCGTCCTGCTGATGATCGGGCTGACAGCCGGCACGGTGGCGCTGGCCCCCATCCTGGAAACAGTGGAAGTGGAGGTCGCTGACACCCTGGAGGAGCAGATCGTCGCCGGGCAGGACCTGTACTCGGTCCACTGCGTGGAGTGCCACGGCGACGATGGTTCGGTGACCGTGATCGAGGGCGTGGAAGGCCTGGAGGGCACGCAGGTCATGGCAATAAATGGCCGGGACGTGCTCTATACCCTCAACGACGATTCGATGGCCGAAGTGATCGCCTACGGCCGCCCGGATGCCGGCATGAACCCCTTTGGCCGGGCATACAACCCCGAAGGCCTGACCAAGAGCGAGATCGACTACATCGTCATCTTCATGCGCTATGCCTGGGATGACCGCTACGAGATGCCGCCGATGGAACCGCTCTTCCCGGCCCTGGCCGAGGGCGAGGCGCCATCCTACGAGGTCCATATCGCCCCGATCGTCAAGCGTTACTGCGTTTCCTGCCACCGGGCGGGAAAGGACAACCTTAATTACCTGATGACTACCTACGAAGAGGTCCTGACCAGCGGCGACCATGCTGACCAGAATATCATCGCCGGAGACCCGCAGAGTTTCCTGCTGCTGACCATCCAGGAACAAACCATCCCCGACCCGGAGACGGGCGAGGAGATGATCGGCGTGATGCCGCCCAAGAAGGCCCTCAGCGCCGATATCGTGGATGTCTTCCTGCGCTGGATCATGAACGGGATGCCGGAGACAGCCGGGGAAGCCGGAGCGCTCTCCACCATGCCAGCGGCCACAGCGACGCCGTAGGAAAAGTAAAACCAAAAAGCCCGCCAGTTCTCACAACTGGCGGGCTTGGCTCACTCATTGATCTTTTGGCTTCTTGATTTCGGAGGAAACCTTTACCGAATCGTAGGGGGGGTATAGAATTGTGGTATAGACAAGTTACGAGCATCGTGGCTAAGCAAGGAGGAAAAGTGCCAACACAACAGCACGAAATCATCACCATCCTCATTGCAGAAGATCATCCTGCTACACTCTTCGGGATCCGCTCCATCCTTGAAAAAGCCCCGGATTTCAAAATAGTGGGTGAAGCGCAGGATGGAAATAAGATCAAACAATTGGTGGCAGAACTGCGACCGCAAATCCTGTTGTTGGATTTGATCATGCCCAACCTGTCTCCTGCCAGATTGGAAAGGTGGGTAAGGAAAAATTATCCGGATACGATCACGCTAGTATTAACCGCGCATGACCGTGATGCTTATCTGTCAGATATGATGGAGGCAGGGGTTACAGGATACCTCGATAAGAAATTACAGGCAGGACAGTTAATTTCTGCGATTCGGCGCGCGGCGCGTGGGGAAATTCTTTTCGATAAAGAACAAATGGAAAGAGCAAGCCGATGGAGGCAAGAAGTCACAAGCAGGTGGGAAAATATATCGCAACGGGAACGTGAAATACTGCACCTGCTCACAGAGGGGATGGGAAACAAAACCATCGCCACAGCGTTGAATATTTCAATCGATACTGTGGAAAAGCATATGAAGAGTATTTACAGGAAATTGGGGGTAACTTGCAGATCCGAAGCAATTCTTTGGTGGGTGGAAAAAGGTACGGATTTCCGTAATTGATTATAGAAAACACAATGCCTATACTGAGTATATTCTTACCAGATCGTTGCAGGAACTTCAAAATACGACTCTCGAGTTCACTCACTAGGGTTTTTCAGATGAGAATGAGGAGGAGCGAACCATGAAAACAAATTTGAGATTCAACAACATTACTTGGGTCAAATGGGTTTGGGCGTTAATTGCTCTTGTCATGGTGTTCACTGTGGTCGATCCAGTAGGTGCAGATCGTGGAAATGGTCAAGTGTACACAACTGGAGAAAGGCAACGATTTGTGGCACCCGACGGACAGGTCTTTTTGTTGGAAGAGTTCACTATAACATCTGTTTCGCCCACACTTTCTTCTCGTGCAAGTCTTGCCGCTGCCAGTGGGTGTAAGAGCATAACCCATGGGATAAACATGTATAATGCAATTGGCGCAAAAGTTTGGAGTTACGCGTGGAAAATAGATTGGTGCTATAACGGCTCCAAAATAACATCCTTGAATCCCAGACGAATTGTTAATATCTATTCGCCCGGTTATAGTTTCAAGGGAGATACGCGTACCACTCAAGGCGGAGTTAACCAAGGACATTACTATCATTTTACACAAGGGGATATATGTTATATTGATTATGGACCTAACTGCGCCTGGCATACCTACCCTACGGTTGAACAGGATGTTAATGGAGTTGGCGGATTCTATGGATATGCTTGGTACTAATGCTAAGTAAACCCGTTTAGTCTCAAATTTGGAATTTGCCTAGCGCCAGTATTTCGGTAATTTTTTACAATATTTTTGGAGGTTACTCATGAATAAAATGAGAGCAATTTCGAAAACATCTTTGTTTGCTTTATTATTTTCTCTATCTCTCATGTTGGTGACTGCGATATTATTGGGTAAATCAGTAGGGTTGATGCTCATATGTATCGTTTCTATTGTGGGAGGGTTGGCGGTATTTCTTAAGACTAAAGAGCTCCTTCTGAAGATAGCAGGTATCGTTTTCTTTGGATTAGGTTTATTCTGGTTGCTCATATCCCCATTCTGGTTGTAATCACTCCGAAGAAAAGATAAGAGACTTACGCAAAACGTGACTGCTGCATTTCGGGCAAGATATCTTGTAGAACCAACACAGTATAAGGATGTATCACAAGGAGGACAATAATGAAACACCGACCATTGCGTGTATTTATTATTTCCCTTACCGCTCTGCTATTACCAACCTTGGTTGTTACTACTCAGCCATAATATTGAAAGCCCAACCTGTGGCGTCGTTTGGCAGTTTTGACAGAAAATCGCCATATTTGGGATGGCTACATATGACAAACGAGCGCAATTTCAGCCTTTTTCGCCACAGGTGGCGGTTTTTGCTCAAACAGGCTGAGTAGTAACCCTTGGTTTACCTATTGATTTCTCCAACAAATACTGTGTTATCAAGTCCACTGCTAGGAATTTGTTGGAAAGAGGCGTGCAACAATACAGATCCCCATGCCATGGGTTGTGATGTACATGCAACAACCGTCGCTGCAGGAACTTTTGGAGATGCATACCTTCAGCTCCGTAGGTCATATGATTGTGGTAGTTATACCTATTGGGCCAGAACTTCCAATGTGGGGGGCGTTCAGCGGTACCTTAATGCCACCCTAAAATACTATTATTGGTCAGCCAGCCCAGGTGTCACGTGGGGTCCGATTTACACAAACCAGCGCTATTCAGCATCAGGGGGAATGAACGCCTGTGGCTGGGCAAGTGCCACGGGTCCGTTGAACTGTTTGTGGTACTCGCCATGTGTTCCGTGAGGGATAAATTCAGGAGGTTTCCATGAGAAAAAAAGTGCTCGTCAGTAGCATTATCACAATCCTGTTCCTGGTTCTTCTTGCAGCCGGGCTTGGTAACATGAATACACAGGCAGCAAAATACGAGATTCCCGAAGGTGATGGCATCTCGATCTATACACCAGACAAAGCCGCAGTACTCATTCTCTCGAACCAAACCGAGGAAGTGAGTGACACCTATATAGAACTAAACGATGTGCGTCTGGGTAAATCAGCCATCACCGGAATTGTTTGTTACCCGTTACCCAGCGATGCGGATTGGCTAATCGAAGGCATCACACTTGCGGTCGGGGAGCAGGAATACACAGATTACAATATTGCAATGAAGGAGAGACGTTTTTCCGAAGAGGGTGAGAAAGACCAACGATGTGATTACCTAGTTATTCCTCTCGATTCAAGGATCAGCAGCCCAACCATCATAATTTCTATAAATGCGCTGGCAATCACGGTACCCGAACAGCCCGATTGCGAGAAGGTGCAGGAAAGGCTGGATGCCGCCCAGACAGGGATTGTGATAAAGTGTGAAAATGGATCTGGTTATTTTGACTTCGATATATTGCAGATGCCCGAATCCATGCTTGAGATCGAAGTGGTTGAAACGATCAGGGATGCTCTGCATGATGAGATCATCAAGGGACCCTGGGTATTTGAAATCCAGATAACCCATTGATGCTACGACCAGAGATCCTGTGCCCCAAGCGCATCTCTTTTGTTTGGCCCGTTGCAGGATTTCACAGCGCTTGGAGCAGTATTGGTTCCTGAACAGGATTGCCAGCCAATACCCTGATACCCTTGACCACTCCTTGTAATCGTTTGATCGGCTGTACGCCGTGATAAAAACAGGCGCTCTCATATCCACCTCTTGGTTGGGGGGTATATGTTTCAAGATATGGGAGAGCCGATGTATCTTCAGGAGGATTACTAACCAGTGGTATACCTCCCATCGTATTCCAAACATATTATTCCATTTCACTGACTATCACAAGTTCAGGTTATTCCTGCCGCTAAAAAGAACGGAGCCGATGTATGGAAAATTCTTATCGCCTCTTGTTTATCATAGCCATATTACTTATATGGATTACCCCTATGTTGATCGCGCTACTCCGCCTAAGCAAGCGCGGCCTGGATGAGACAGCAAAGGCTGTATGGGTTCTGGCGGTTTTAATTCTTCCCATAATCGGTCCACTTGCCTTCTTGTTGATGAGTGGAGGTAATCAGAAAAAGTAGAAAGAAACATCGAATCTAGGCTCTCCCGTAATTAAAGGGAAAGAGCCTATACACGAAGGGCACAAAGTACACAAGGAGAAAAGGCGGTTATTCTTACGGGTGTTCTTCCTTCGTTACCTTCGTGTCCTTTGTGTTTGAAAAGGTTTTCCCGTTAAAAACAGTAGAATCCGAATCTACAAACACTCTGGTCGCCTGAAAGGATGCATGGATAACAAAACAGACACCCCATGAAACCAGGTGTCTGTCTTACTATCTGTCAACGGGGATACATATGATAAAAACTGTGGGTCCTTTGTATTTGATCCTTTACATCATCCACTTGATGATCGCATCCCCGAACTCCGAGCACTTGACCTCGGTCGCCCCTTCCATCAACCGGGCGAAGTCGTAGGTGACGGTCCTGGCGGCAATGGCCCCTTCCATGCCCTTGACGATCAGGTCGGCGGCCTCGTGCCAGCCCAGGTAGCGCAGCATCATCTCACCGGAGAGGATGACCGAGCCCGGGTTGACCTTGTCCAGGTCGGCGTACTTGGGGGCGGTGCCGTGGGTGGCCTCGAAGATGGCATGGCCGGTGACATAGTTGATGTTGGCGCCCGGCGCGATGCCGATCCCGCCCACCTGCGCCGCCAGCGCATCAGACAGGTAGTCGCCGTTCAGGTTCAGGGTGGCAATCACGTCATAGTCGCGCGGGCGGATGAGGACGAACTGCAGGGTCACGTCGGCAATCGAGTCCTTGATGAGCAGTTTGGACTTCCACTTGCCGCCGCCGTGCGTATCCCACAGTTTCAACGCTTCTTCGATCTCGCGCTGGATGTCGTCCTGCTGGTCAGGCGACATCATGTCGAAGCCGGGGTCGATCATGCGGGCATTTTCCTCGACCGTCAGGGCAGGCTTGGATTCTTTGTTGCCCAGGATCCAGGTCTCGCGCTCGGTGACCACCTGGCCGCGGAACTCGCGCTTCGCCAGGGCATAGCCCCAGTCCTTGAAGGCCCCTTCGGTGAACTTCATGATGTTGCCCTTGTGCACCAGGTTGATGCTCTTGCGCTGGTTCTCCAGCGCCCAGGTAATGGCGGCGCGCACCAGCCGCTCGGTTCCCTCGACCGAAACAGGCTTGATGCCGATTCCGGCTGTATCCGGGAAACGCATCTTGGTGTATTCCCTGGGGAAGGCTTCCTCGAACAGCTTCTTGAATTTGGCGTTCTCTTCCGTGCCATTGGCGAACTCGATGCCGGTGTAAATGTCCTCGGTGTTCTCGCGGAAGATGACCATGTCCACGTACTCGGGGTGTTTGACGGGAGAAGGGACGCCGTTGTAGTAACGCACCGGGCGCAGGCAGACGTAGAGGTCGAGCAGTTTGCGCAGCGCCACATTCAACGAGCGGATGCCGCCGCCGATGGGCGTGGTCAGCGGGCCCTTGATGCCCACCAGGAATTCCTTGAAGGCTTCCACGGTCTCGTCGGGCAGCCAGGTTTTGAACATCTTGAACGATTTCTCGCCGGCAAATACTTCCATCCAGTGCACTTTGCGCTTGCCGCCGTAGGCTTTCCGGATGGCGGCATCGAAGACGCGGACGGATGCCCGCCAGATATCTCGCCCGGTGCCATCCCCTTCCACGAAGGGGAGGATCGGGTTGTCGGGGACCTGCAGCCTGCCATCCCGGATGGTGATCTTCGCCCCGCCAGCCGGGACCTTGATATGCTGATATGCCATGTGCCTCTCTCCTTTGGATAAATTCGGACGGATTATAGCAGGAAGCGCTTAATGATAGATGAAAATTCAGTCCACAGGTTGCATCGGTCGAAAACCACACCTTCCCGGTTGCTCTTGATATAATCCTCCCCGAGGTGAACCATGACCCTGCACATCATCATCGGCGCCCAATGGGGCGATGAAGGCAAGGGCCGCATCGTGGACCACTACGCGGCGCGCGCCCAGGTAACCGCCCGTTTCAACGGCGGGGATAACGCCGGCCATACCGTCACGGTCGGCGAGCGCATCTTCAAACTGCATCTCATCCCGTCCGGCATCATCCACCCACACGTCACGGCGGTGATGGGCAACGGGATGGTCGTCAACCCGCGCACGCTGCTGGAGGAAATGGATTCGCTCATGGCGGCGGGAGTCCCGGTCAGCCCGCAGCGCCTGCGCATCTCCCACGCCGCCCACCTCATCACCCCCGCCCACCAGGCGCTCGATAAAGCGCAGGAAGCGGCGCGCGGCAAGGGCAATATCGGCACCACCGGGCGCGGCATCGGCCCGGCCTATACCGACAAATCCGCCCGGCGCGGGCTGCGCATGGGGGACATGCTGGCCGGCGATTTTCGCGAGCGTATCGCTGATCATATCGAGGATGCCAACCGCACGCTTGCCATGCTCGACGCGCCCATCCTGGATCCCGGGCCGGTCTGCGACGAATACCGGAAATACAGTGAATTCCTGAAAGACCACATTGCTGACATTTCCGTCGAACTGGATGGGGCGCTCAAGGCCGGGAAAACCATCCTGGCCGAAGGGGCGCAGGGCAGCCTGCTCGACATCGACTTCGGCACCTATCCGTTTGTGACTTCTTCCAACACGGTGGCGCCCGGGGCATTGACCGGCCTCGGCCTCGGCCTGGATGCCGCCCGCCAGGCGCGCGTGACCGGCGTGGTCAAGGCTTTCCAGACGCGGGTCGGTTCGGGGCCGTTCCCGACCGAACTCGGCGGCGACCTGGCGCTGCGCCTGCGCGGCAGCGGCTCCAATCCCTGGGACGAATACGGCGCCACCACCGGCCGCCCGCGCCGCGTTGGCTGGCTGGACGGCGTCCTGCTGCGTTATTCCGCCCGCATCAACGGGCTGAGCGAATTGGTGATCACGAAACTGGATATCCTCTCCGGGCTGGAAAGCCTGCGCATTTGCACTGCTTATCGGCGTGACAAAAAACATTTCATCGACTTGCCCTTTGGCCCGGCAGACTTGGCTCCCTATGAGCCGGTATACGAAGAATTGCCTGGCTGGGAGGAGGATGTCTCCGGTGTGCGGCGGTGGAAGGATTTGCCAAAAGCGGCGAAGCACTACATCGAACAGATTGCCAAACTAGCAGGCGTGCCAGTAAAATTGGTAAGTGTCGGGCCGGAGAGGAAGCAGGTCTTGGAGATTTGATTAGTATTCGGAGGAGAAAATTGGTGGTCGTTGGAGGAAAAATGTCCACGAGTTATGAAAGAAAAATGCTCGAAGAACTAAAAATGCCGATTCAAAAAGATGTGGAGCGAGCACTGCTGAAAATGTTAGTTAACAATCATGGGGTCATAAAGGAGTTCGGTGCTGGCGAAAAGATCGTTGATGAACTGGCAGATGAATTTGGATTGAATGAGAAACAACGAGCAGCGAACCTTGAAACTATTTATACAAAAGAGAACAGAGTGAAGAAGTCTAATCTTTGGCATCGTTTGTTATTTCGCGCTGCCGACTCTTTAGCAAAAGAAAAGTTGTTATCCCGCCCTACACAAACAATAGTGCTGACAAATAAAAGAGAGTGGATGCTTACAGAAAATGGTTATAACCAAGCACTTGAAATTATGGGGGTTCCGATAGAACAAAAAGAAGTTTTACCGATACGATCTTTTGAGGTTCAAAAAATTGTAAGCAGAATGAGGAAACAAGAAAGACCGGAACACTACAGTCCTTTCGAGAATAAAAGGACTGTCAATACCACCCAGAAAACTAGACTTCGTAGTCGAGCATTCAAACAGGCAGTCAGAGAAGCGTACAACTTCAAATGTGCCGTTTGCGGACTAAAAATCTACTCTCCAAATGCTTTGCTATGGGAAGTAGAAGCCGCGCACATTGTCCCTCACAGTGCGAATGGAAAGGACGATATTCTGAATGGCTTAGCCTTATGTCATCTGCATCATTGGGCATTTGATGTTGGCTGGTTTACTATAGAAGACAATTATAAGGTCCTTGTTTCAAGAAAAACCAAAGACTTACCTGCCGACTTTGGAAAGTTGGGAAATTATGACTTGATGAGGCAATTATCAAAAGAGAACCTTCTGATTTCTTTGCCCAGGGAACATGATATTTATCCGCACCCCGCAGCAATTCAATGGCACAGAGAAAATATCTTTTGGCGATAAGTTTTGATTTTGGAGATGAAGATATGCCATATTTAAGAGAATTTTCGCCAAGACGTCGACAGCTTGAAACCGAGCGAATAGCGGCTCTGAAAAAAGTTACGCTTTCTGAAATACTTTTAGATGGATCTTATCTCTTGAAATTTGAGTCTGAGTACTCAGTTAGCGAATTAATTAGGCGCCTGCTGCATGAGTGGTTTTTCAAGATAGACGAAAAAATATTTCCTCGCTATGCTAACGTAGCCTTGTTTAGATACCGCCTCGACTTTAAGCGTTCAAGTGAAGAGCTGAGCGAAGAAATAGGGATTCAAGAGAACCTTCTCTTTAGTGAGTTTGCATCTCGATTCCTCAATGCAAATTACGAGATTGATTGGGGCAAAATATTTAAGTTTATCAACAACCACCAAGAAATAAACCAGCCTGGCTAGCTACAGGCTAAGAGACTGCCTCCCAGCAGCCTCTTTTGTTTTTCGCTTTTTGTTTTTTCCTCTATTCCTTCGTCATTCTATTTGGGGGTCTTATATCTCTTGCGAATCTCCGGCAGGAAATACTCATCGAAGAATCTATCCATATCGTAATCGGGTTCCCAGCCCCAGTCGCGGCGGGCGGCGGCATCGTCGATATCTTCCGGCCAGGAATCCACGATCCCCTGGCGGCGCGGTTTAGGGTCGAAGGTCACCTGCGCGCCGGGGAAGGCTTTCAACGCCCGCTGGCGGAACTCGCCCGCCGTCAAGCTGAAGGCGTCGATGTTGTAGACGGTGCGGCTTAGGCGCTCGCGCCGCGCGTCCACCAGCGCCAGGATGGACTTGATCGCATCAGGCATCGCCATGAAAGAGATGCGGGTGTCCTCGCGCACGAAACAGGCGTATGGCCTGCCCTGGGCGGCATGGTGCAGCATTTCCGGGCCATAGTCGCTTGTCCCGCCGCTTGGCAGGGTGAAAGCGCTGATCAGGCCGGGGAAACGGATGGAGCGGAAATCGCACATCACCGGCGGGTGCGGGTCCAGGTGGCGCTGGCCGAAATAGCGGCTGTAATACAGGCCCAGTTTCTCGCAGTAAAGTTTGTTGCAGCCATACATCGTGTGCGGCGTGTTGTAATCGTCCTCCTTCACGCGCCCGGCGCGGCGCTTCTCATCCAGGCTGGCAAAGCCGTAGGCGGCGATGGAACTGGGGAACAGGAATTTCACCGCCCGACCGCGCCGCTCGGATTTAAAAGCAGCCAGCATCAGCAATTGCATCGTGCCTTCCACGTTGATGCGGTGCGCCTCCTCGGTGGCAACTTCGGCTTTCGATGAAAGCGAGGCCGCCAGATGGAAGATGACATCGAAATCATAGTCATAGAATTGCTTGACCCGGTAGACCAGGTCGCCCTGCACGTGCTCGGATGAACATCCCGCGATCGCTTCCGGCAGCGGCATCAGGTCGGTGGTGACGATGCGATAACCCTGCTGCGACAATCCCTGCACCAGCGCCTGACCGATCTCCCCGCAGGCGCCGGTCACCAGGACAGTTTTTTGGCTCATGGACTTCTCCTTTATGCTAGAATGAGAGAGGTACGTTTATTGTACAACACCCGGCCTGGGTTATGCCCGGCCTTTTGCCATCCTGTTGGACGATTAAACTCATGATTCCCGCCCGGGAACGCCTCCTGCCCCGCCCCCTGCCACCCGCCAGCCTGCTGGCCGTGCTCCTCCTGGCCGCCTGCGCCGGGCTGGCCCCCGTCCCCACCCCGACCGGCGCCCCGCTCCCGCCCGCCACGGAGACCCCCACCATAATCTGGTTCCCGCCCACCATCAGCCGCACGCCGCCC
>Ga0194126_10005522_pt1 | contig 18556 bp, 18 predicted proteins | sample TA2KigC150mmetaG_FD_148641 | JGI IMG/M metagenome (GOLD analysis project Ga0194126, IMG submission 148641) | Freshwater microbial communities from Lake Tanganyika, Tanzania - TA2015035 Kigoma Deep Cast 150m | ecosystem: Environmental > Aquatic > Freshwater > Lake | place: Tanzania: Lake... | reverse complement strand
CTGGTCTTGTCCCAGCGCAGCGTGTTCTTCCCTTCCTTGATCCGATTCTCAACGTCGCCGCGCCCGTTGTACACCTTGATCACTTTCCCGGCAGTCAGCCTGGAATTGGTCACGATGAATCCGATCCTTGGGAAGAGTTCCCCATCGTGCCACTCGATCTTGGCGACCACTCTCCGCTCCCTGTCCCAGGTTTGTGCCTGATAACGAAGATCAACCAGCTTGACCTGAATCCCGTCCTTCGGGGGCCGACCCACTGGACGCGTCAGATAGGGGTCGATGAGTCTGTTCAGTACCGCATTGGCTGGAAGCCTGATGAAGTACGTGACCCGTTCACCCTCGCAATACTCGTACATCTGGGGTTGAGCAAATGCCGCATCGCCCCGAAGCCAGAAAAGCACAAACCGAGACCTATACCGCTTCACAATCGGATCGAGAAAGTCCACAATGCCGTCCGCTGAATGAACGTTGCCGGGCCTCAGCTTGGCCCTCAGGCAGTCTCCGTCACTCGTGAAAGCGAACAGGGGATGAAAGCAATTCTTTCCGAAATGTCCGTTGAACGCCACGTTCTCCTGCTTGCCGTGAGCCGGATCTTCCGTTGAATCAACGTCCACAACCAACCGCTGCTTCTTCTTGCGCTTCATGAGCGCGTCGTGGGACCTCGTCAGAGCGGCTTCGAGCGCATTCAATCCATCCTGGGTTCCCAGAACCTCATTCTCAAGCCTCGATAGCCTGGACTAACCGGCCCCGGCCTCGTCTCCCTTGCCAATGGCGGGCCGAAGAGCAGGATCAATTCGCAGAAAGTCAGCATCGTTGCAGTCCTCATACCCGGCTGCTATCTGATACACTCTCTGCCGGACCATCTGAAGCTGGGTATGGTTGCTATGAACCCAGGACCTGGCGTCCTCAAGTTCACTCTCGATTGGCCCCAGTATGTTGAAACGCTCGTCTACCTCTCTCAGCAGCAAGAAACCCGTGTCCGAGGTGATCTTGGCTCCCTGAAAATCCATCACGATGGAACGGTCAAATTGGGGGCGAATTGTCTCTCTTTCCCTTTCACCACTCCCGGACATCCGATCTCCCTCAACTTCACTTGATTTTCCTTACCAGATCTGATGCTTGAGGCGAAGAACACTCTCTTCTTTGTTTACCTGTGGAATAATCCAGGTTGAAAACGTTTTTAGCCTTCGGCACTTCGGTACAGACGGCCCAGTTCCGTGAGGGTCACCGATTCCACGTTCGTGAACGCGTGCAGCCAGGCAAATAAGCTCTGAAGTTTATTCAGGAAACGGTCCACATCTTCTTGCTCCCGGTGAACCGGGGAACCACCCGGGAGAAGCTCGGACGAGTGGAAAAAGATGGTCAACACCTTGCCACCACGATTGCGGTGTAGTCTTACCGAAGCTTTGAGCCTCCGCAAACCCGTCCAGGCCGGTTGCGCCGGGAGCGATCCGAGATTCATCGCGAACCATGCGACACCCCTTGCCAGAGTCTGCCCTTGGCGAGTCCACCTCTGGAGCGCTCGGCCAAGGCCTGGGGTTAGTGGCAAGACCGTGAGCGGGGCTTCAAGTATGCTTGAATTTCCGGAAATACACGGGTCGGCTCGGTCGGGGAAGTATGGATCCGTCTTTGCGTATAGATGGTCAGGGCCGCCGTAGTAGCGATGCATGGGACAAATGCTGCTGTCTACTTCGAAACCGGTCTTTTCCAGAATCGACAGCATCTTCGGACCGAGGTTGAAGCGTCCCATCCTGAACGACACGGGTTTCACGCCCATCTGGCCCAACGCTTCCAGGAGGCTCGCTGCCTTCGCTTCCAGAAGTTCAATCGGCATCTGCTCTGACGGAACGGGCTGCGGATACGGCAACGGCTCAAGAGGCGGCGTATTCCAATGGTGCAGGTGCGCGCCGATCTCTCCGCGCCACTTGTCCCTAAGTGAAAGCAAGAACTCCTGGTGTGGCTTGCGCTCAGCCACCCGATACGTCACCAGCAATGTAGGCTTAATGCCCCATTCCTGGAAGATGGGATCCAGACGAGCTAGAAGGGGCACATTCTCGACAGGCGCACCCCGGGCATCGTATGTCCCGCTGAAAAGCCCCTCTTCCTCAACGTCAATGGTGACAACCAATTGCATGCGCACGACTCATAAGCCAGTTTAGCTCATCTTAGCACGCCAAACCGGGAATAAAAGGTTTTGATGCGTCTTGACATTGGTCCGCCATTGGCGTATGGTATGGAGAGGTCAAGATGGTCTTTATTGAAACTTCGGTTTTCACTCGGCAACTCACGGACTTGCTTTCAGAGGACGAGTACAAGGAACTACAGACGTTCCTGGCCGATCGGCCTGACGCGGGACCCATAATTAGAGGTACAGGCGGGCTCCGCAAGGTCCGATGGGGCTCCGAATCTCGGGGCAAGAGTGGTAGCGTCAGAGTAATCTACTACTGGGGTGTCGCTGAAGACCGTATTTTCCTCTTGCTCATGTACCGAAAGGGCGAGCAGGACGATCTCACACCCGCGCAGCGGAAGATCTTGCGAAGGATCGTAGAGGAGGAATACCCGTGAAAAAGGAACTGTTTGAAGAGCTTGTGGCAAGTGTGCGCGAGGGAGCCTCCATCCTGCGCGGGCGGACTAAGCCTTCCCGCACTTTTGAAGTGGATTTGCCCGATGTGAAACGCATCCGAAACCGATACCGGATATCTCAGAAAGAATTTGCCTCGCTCCTCGGTATCAGCGTAAAGACGCTCCAGAATTGGGAGCAGGGTCGCCGAATACCCAAAGGCCCCGCGCAGATCCTGCTGCGAGTAGCCGCCAAGCACCCAGACGCGGTGTGGGACGTTGTTCACAGCGAACAGAGAATCTAGTACACAACCTCATGGCTGGATTCCAAGTTCGACTGGACAGGAGTGGCTCATACTACCACGAGCGCGCGACAATCAGACGGGTTGCTTGCGTGTGCTCCAGCGTGGCCAAGAAGGGGCTGCAATGACTATCTGCCGAACTCAGGGGGCCAGAGCCTTGCCGTCAACTACTATTGATCCATCTCACAGTCAAATGTTTCCTTAATTAGCTCTTTGAGGCACACCACCTTGATGGTTGCCCCCTTCTTTGGGTTGGAGCCATCTTGTTTCTGCAGCTTTGTTATTTCGTAGAATAAATGCCCATCGTGGCCATTGGGGATGTTGACGCACCCCATGTAATCATACTCATCGTTGATCCATACGCCATTCGCAGGTGTCTGGCTAAATTCCCAGCAGACGATGTACTCAACTGATAGCAGGGGGTGATTGAAGATGTCGTCGTGAGTAAAAGCGAGCTTGTATTCGAGGCCTTTCATCTGTTCTACTGCTAGACCTTCAGCTTCCAAAGGTACGGCCATGGCGTCGATGCTGATTCCGGCCATATTAACAGGACGCACCCAGAGATCTTCGCAGAGTAATTGGGCATACCTCGGCTCGTCTTTAGCGAATTGTGCAAGCAAGGTGTACAAGGCCCCTACCCAATTCTCCTCACCTGGACCAGGATACACAAACGCTCGCCCACCCAGAAGGCCCGTCTTAATCAGAAACTGACACCTTCGAGGTAGACCACTCTTTAGTACGTTGATCTTCTTAAGCTCCTTCTCTAGAGCCTGATACTGCATGTCGTTCTTCAGGCGTTCCAGCAAGGAAGCGAATACAGCGGTGTGGTCGACACCATTACGTCTGTCTTCTCCCGTGTGAAGGATACTGTCGAGAGCTCTCTTGAGATGTACCCGGAAATCTGGCTCATTGAGCGTTTTTTCGTCAACAGCTGTTACGGCGTTACGGTCCGTAACCAGATGAAAAGGGCCATCCAAGAAGAACGTGTAGTAGGGGAATGACCGGGGATCCGCAAGAATATCATAGTCCGACAAATCAAGAAATAGCCGATTGTACTGGCAGATTTTTATCCCTTCGGCACAAAGGTGAGGGCCTCGCTGAGTACTTAAAGGGATGCCTGACCTCGAACTTTTCTGTCGACCAAGAGTATCATACTCGTCCAATGCTCTCCGACTGCCGTCTACAGCTAAAATCCACGTGTAGGTTTCATCTTCGAACTCGAATGTCCCGGCATGTCGGCTGTAGAACCTGCCGCTTTTGAGCTGAGAAATCTCTTTCGGGCCAAGAGGGACTTGCTGTGGTATTTCAAGGTAAGGATAACCTGCCGGAATCTCTTTGAGCTGTTGCCAAAACCTGTCATGATCTGGCTCCAACCCTTCGTCGACCCACACAAACAGTTTCGCAGGAGGTTCTTTGATTGCTACCGGCTCCTGGACAAGGTTCTCGTGGTGCTTGGAAAAGCCGGTCTTGACGGAGTCCAAAAGTCTTACGTCACCGTGCCGGGTGAAGAAGCGAATGTAGTTCCAAAGATACGAGGCTTCATGTTTTCGAGCCTTGCCAAGTTTCTCATCAAGATCATTCTTTGTGCCGAAGTACCGTGAGAAGTTATGGCCTATATCGAAGCCCAGAACAACGATCATCGTTCCATGCTCGAAATCTCTGGCAAAAAATGGCTCGTTTAAGGTCTGAAGGATATTCTTCACTCTTGGTGTTGTTTGTTTGCCAACTTCATCCGATAGCACAGTCCATGGGTGGTCCGTCATATTTGGGGTGATGTCTGTGCTTTGTGTAAGCTCCTCCCTGGGATTCTGAAGAATTTTGTACCTCCATGCACTCTCCTCTTTACACCGCGTAATGACGGTCAGAGTGCGGCATGCGAATGCCAGTTTGGCTCCCTGGCACTTGTACCCAATGCACTCTCCGAGGATTTTCGTTGAGTACCCGATGGAAAAAAAGGACTCGTATGGCGATACACCGTCTGAATTCCGAGTTTGACTCATACCAGACCCGTTATCAAAGAAGACAAAGCCTGACAGTTGCTTGGGTAATAAGGGATAGTATCTGATCTCTGTGGCTCCCGCATCACAAGCATTCGATATGAGCTCACGAATGACCTCACAAGGATTCCTGCTATTGACGGAAAGTTCCTGCAGGACGTGGCGATAATTGATCCGAGGAATCATCACTGTAGGCTCGGTCATTGGGCTCTCCATAGCAGGTGGGCCAAGTTACGCGACACAATACTGGCACTCGCACATGCCAGTTATCGCCAAAGTCTATCCGTACCTCACCCGGCGACCCGCTGTCAAACACAATTGTGAGCACTTTCGCTCACTCACACGAGAGCCCGTAGAGGTAAGCAAAGGCGAGCCCTTAGTCAGATGCGCACGCCGAATCAGATGATTTGCCGAGGGAAGTCCGGTTCCAGCCGCCACATGGGCCACCAATAGCTCCTAGAATGCCAAGGCCGTGATCGAGAAGCTGGCGGCGACGTCGCAAACGCCTTGCAGGACAGCGTGCGAGTTGATAAGTTGTTGTGCAGCGGCTGCTGTGAACTGCCTGATCACTTGGCTATGGAGTGCGAGGGCAATAAGAGGACGGATTCATTGCAAGAACACGAACTCACGGAAAAACAAAAGGAGTGGCTGGAGGCCTCCCGTAAGATTGGCACGTGGCCTCTGACCAAGAGCGAGCGGCAGACCTTAGAGCGCCTGTACGCGGAGATGCCGCCGCGTGAACAACAAGGACTATACGAATACATTCAGGAAACTTACCGAGCGAAAGGTAAATCCGCCGGCGCGGAAGACCTGCTGGCGCTCATGGAAAAACGCCAATGGCATGAGCCCTCGCAGAAACTTCGAAACGCGTTCACCAAAAGCCAAAAAATTGGCCGCCCACCGTCCCATGACTAGATCTGGTTTTCAAGATCGGAGGCTTTTGGAAGATTGGTCGGGGAGACTATTCAAATCCCCCCGGAGCCCTCCCCAAAAACTCCTATGCTTTCAAAAGCATATCCAGTCCGCTCGAGCAACGCTCGAGAGTCTTTTCCCGCAGGCTTATGCGGGAAAAGGATAATACCTGAGGAGACCTGTATGCTGGACATCGCATTCATTCGGAATAATCCCGATCTCGTCAAAGAAGGCATTCGCAAGAAGAGAATGCGAATGGATCTCGACGAGCTGCTCGCGGTAGATGAACAGGTTCGCGGCCTCCGGCGCGATGTGGAACAAATCCGCGCGGATCGGAACCGTCTATCGAAGGAAATCCCGAAACTCAAAGGCGCAGAAAAAGACGAGGCTGTCGCGCAGGTCAAGGGGCTCAAGGACGGCCTCACGTCCAAGGAACCTCAGCTCCGTGAGGCAGAGGAACGCTTCGAGCAGTTGATGTTGCTTGTCCCCAATCCTCCGGCGCCCGAGGCGCCGGAAGGCGATTCCGACGATGATAACGTGGAAGTGCGCACATTTCTGGAACCGCGGCAATTTGATTTCCAGCCCAAAGATCACCTTGAGCTGGCGGAATCATTGGATATTCTCGATATTCCCCGTGCGGTGAAGATCTCGGGCGCGCGGATGTACTGCCTCAAGAACGAGGGAGTAATGCTGGAGTTCGCGCTCTTCCGGTTCACCCTGGACCATTTGATTTCCAAGGGCTTTCAACCCATGATCGTCCCTCAGTTGGTGCGGCGTGAAGCCATGATCGGGACGGGGTTTTTTCCGTTGGGCGAGGAGGACACCTTCTTCATCGAGAAGGATAACCTGTACCTAATCGGAACCTCCGAAGTGCCGCTGGTCGCGTATCACATGGACGAGATCCTCAACGAAAAGGAGCTGCCAAAGCATTACTGCGGTTATTCGTCATGTTTTCGGCGGGAGGCCGGTTCGTACGGCCGTGATACCAAAGGCTTCTACCGGCTGCACCAGTTCAACAAGGTGGAGCAGATTTCGATCTGCGTGAACGATCCCGAGGTTTCCCGTCAAGAGCACAACCTGCTCCTTTCCAACGCGGAAGAGATTATGCAGGCGCTGAAGCTCCCCCACCGAGTGGCCTTGGCGTGCAGCGCGGAGATGGGTCAGGGGCAAGTGCTCAAGCATGAGATCGAAACGTGGATGCCCAGCCGTGGAAAGTACTCCGAGACCCACTCATGCTCCACCTTGCATGAGTTTCAAGCCCGGCGACTCATGATACGCTGGCGTTCCAAGGCGGGCCAGACGCGATTTTGCCATACCTTGAACAACACAGCGGCCGCTTCACCTCGTATTTTGATTCCGATCCTTGAGAACTTTCAGAACGCGGACGGCAGCGTGACCGTCCCGGAGGCGCTCCGGCCCTATATGCGCGGCATCGAGCGGATCGAACCGAAACAATGAGCCACATGCTCGCAACGGCTCTGCTCGAACGACCCGTGGATTCCCACGGTCAGCCGGAATCGTTATGATTGTACTGAAACCGAAAGCTGATAGACGAGTTCGAGGGGGCCATCTTTGGATCTTTGCCAACGAGATTGCGGACCCGCGGGTCTCGGAGTTGGCGCCTGGGTCTATCCACGAACTCCTCGACGCAACGGGCGAGTTCGTAGGAGTGGTTTACGCCAACCCCGTCAGCCTGATCGCGGCGCGGATCTTGTCGCGGCGCAAGACGACCATTGACACAGTCTTTTTTCTGGATCGGATACAATCTGCTCTTGACCTTCGGAGGAGGCTCTTCCCGGATCGGACATGTTATCGGGTGGTTTTCGGGGAAAGCGATCTATTGCCCGGGCTGATTGTGGACCGATACGGCGAGATTGTGGTCGCACAGGCGCTCACCGCGGGCGTGGAGCGGCTTCTGGAAGCGATTGTGAATGCGATTGTGGAGGTCCTGGCGCCCGCAGGAATATATTTGCGGAATGACTCATCCTTCCGGCTCCTGGAAGGGTTGCCCCTTGAAAAGCGCTTGCTGTGGGGCACGGTTCCCGAACGAGTCGAAATCGAGTCTAGAGGACTGCGGTTCGTCGTTGACGTGGTGAACGGTCAGAAGACCGGTTTCTTTCTGGATCAAGAATCGAACCGAGAGCTGATGCGCCAGTACGTGACTCCGGGAATGAAAGTCCTGGACCTGTTCTGCTATACGGGGGCATGGGCTCTTCACGCTCTGGCCGCGGGCGCGGATCATGCAACGGGCGTGGACTCTTCTCGCGGCGCGCTCGACCTTGCCACGCTCAACGCAGCCTTGAATAATTCTACTTATAAGTTCCTCGCGGTCCGCGATCAAGCTGTGGACTTCCTCAAGAAGACACGTGAATCCTGGGATCTGGTGGTGGTCGATCCTCCTGCGTTTATCAAGACCCGAGCCCAACTGCGCGAAGGAAGGAAGGGGTACATTGACGTAAATCGCCGCGCCCTGAGGCGTCTCCGCCCGGGCGGCATCCTTGTCACCTGCTCCTGCTCGCATCACGTTGACCTAAGTCTCTTTGAAGAAATCCTTATCAGCGCGTCACGTCAGAGTGGCCGAAGACTCAGGATTCTGGACGTTCGCGGGCAGGGACCCGATCACCCTGTGCTTCCGGACATGCCCGAGACCAGGTACCTAAAGGTCTTCGTGGCTCAAGCATTCTGATCGAACCGTTGGGAACCTTCTCATGCCGAAAGGATCTATTTAAGTGAAAGACGTTTATCCTACTAAAATGGGCCGGGGGGCTGCATGATGCGAATAATTCCGGTTTTTGGCCTGTTGGCTTTCGTGATACTATCATCGCTGTCCGCGTCTATCAGTGTGGGGACGGACCCTGCGCTGGCGAACGGGGAAGGCATGTTCGATCGTGAGCGTTGTCTCAGAGGCTGCCAGAACCGGTACGGCGGATTAGGAGCCGCGTGGGAAGATGGCGCTCGTGTGGCGTCTGAAACCGGCTACACGCGATGCATGGAGGAATGCGAACGAGCATTCTGGAAGGAGCGGGACAGCGAGAGGGACGGCGCTTCCCCAAAGGACAGGTAGCGGTTTGATCATTGGACCACGCGAGAATTTGACGGAAATCCTCGCGAGGCGAGTGAATCCGAGTTATGACAAAAAGGAAGTTCGAAAGGCCGCACCGGTTGGTCCGCTGAGGCATGGCCCGCGCCGAGGCGCAGAGATCATAAGCGGAGAATGAAAGGACCAATCTCGGAACCGGTCCCCGAACATGCGATCACCAGAATAACATGACCACAGACAGAGGATATCATGTCGCGAATAATCATACTTCTCTTTGTGTTGGCCTTGATCCTGCCGTTGGGCGCTCCCGCGCCTCTCAGTCAGATCTCGGACATGGCATTCGCTAACGGTGAAGGTCAGTTCGACCGATTCCAGTGCATGGAGGGCTGTCGGTACAAATTCGGCGGACTGGGCGCCGCGGATGGAGAGCGAGTCGCTACGTACACGATGATCGGTTGGCAAAAATGCCTGATGGAGTGCGAACGGAGTTTCTGGAAAGAGCGCGACCGGGATTCCGACAGCTCTTCGCAGGACAAATAGGTGGGCTGGGAGCGCTATGGTCGCTCGCGCGTCAAGCGAAGCTCATTCGCCCGGAGAGCGATCGTATTCAAGCACCACCAATGCGCAGGCGCTCTGATCGGTGTGGGTGAGAGAGACATGGATTCGTCCCACATCCATTGAGCGGGCGACGGCAAGAGCCTTATCGGTAAGAGCAATGGTGGGGCGGGATCGCTCTTCGCCTTGGACCATGATGCGCGCCGGGGTCACGCCTCGGGAAAACCCTGTTCCTAGGGCCTTTGCAAGAGCTTCTTTCGCCGCGAACCGGGCGGCGAATCCCTGTGCAGGGTGCGCAGTGGCCTCGCACGCTCTAATCTCTTCGTCGGAAAAGACTCTTTCAAGGAATCTGCGGGACCGTGAGCTTTCCAGTATCCGCTTCATCCGGTTGACATCGACAATATCCACGCCCACACCGACTATCACAGGCTTACCCGCTCCCTCAGAATCGCGTCCGCCACCTTGCAGGCTTGGACCGCGGACGCTACATCGTGAACTCTGACAATGTCCGCGCCACGCAGTATCCCCGCGGTGACCGCAGCCACAGTGCCCAGGTCACGCTCGGTCGGCGTAGGCAAGTCCAGTATTTTGCCCAAGAAAGCCTTGCGGGAAGCCCCAAGACAGAGAGGCTTCCGAAGATCGCGAAAGAAATCGAGCCGATTGATAAGAACCAGATTCTGATCGAAGGTCTTCCCGAACCCGATACCGGGATCTATGACGATCTTGTCCGGAGCAATGCCTGCCTGCTCAAGTTTGAGTATTCGCTCTCGAAGAAAGTGGTAGATGTCATGGGGGAAGGAGTCGTACAGGATCTCCTGTTGCATGGTCTTTGGAGTTCCCAACATGTGCATGACGATAAGGCCTGCTCCCGATCGTAGGGCCAGTTCCATCATCTCCGGATCGTCACGAAACCCCGATACATCGTTGATGATTTGGGCGCCCGCGTCCAGGGCTGCCTCCGCCACCTCGCTCCGTCGAGTGTCTATGGAAATGACCGAGTCGGGCCTGAGTCCCTGTATTTCTCGGATCACCGGAGCGGTTCGTCTGAGTTCCTCATCCGTATCCACCGGGAGAGATCCGGGCCTGGTGGATTCACCCCCCACGTCGATGATATGAGCCCCCGCGTCAAGCATCCGTATCGCGGCAGCGACCGCGTGCTCGGGTTCAAAATGCGCGCCGCCGTCGGAGAACGAATCCGGAGTGGTGTTGATGACGCCCATGACGAGCGTATAAGGACCGGGCTCAAAGGCGGTTCTGATCAGGGGAAGAGGTCGCGAAAGCATCTTACGGCTTAGTCGTGGACTGATGTATCTTCACACAGAGAACGGGAGCCTCAATCAGACTCCCGTTTCTCAATGGCGCTATTCCGAAGTCCTTTCCGACCCCTTCCCAGTCTTGAAACCGCGTCTAAACCTTGGTCGGGTCCGGAGCGCTTGACGGCCCCGCGAGAATCACCGGTTCTTGCGCGCTCGTGGGCCTCAAGTCCACCGGATCGGGCTCCTTCTGCGGTTCAGGAGGCTTCGTGATTTCCGGCAGTTCCCGCCCTTCGATGATCGCGTCGATCTGGGACGCTTCCAGAGTCTCGCGTTCCAGCAAGGCCTCAGCAAGCTTTTCAACCGTTTCGCGGTTCTCCTCGATTACCTGTTTGGCCTTCTGGTAATATTCGGTCACAATTCCCCGGATTTCGCTATCAATCGCCTTGGCGGTCTCTTCCGAGTAGTCGATGTGCCGGGCAAACTCTTTACCCAGAAAGATCTGCTCCTCTTTCCGCCCGAAGGTGAGCGGCCCCAGGGTGTCGCTCATACCCCATTCGCAGACCATTCTGCGCGCCAGTTCGGTGGCCCGCTCCAGGTCATTGCCCGCGCCGGTGGTCATGAGCCCGAGGAAGATCTCCTCAGCCGCGCGGCCTCCCATGAGAACCGCTATCTGGCTCAGGAGATAGTTCTTGTTATACGTGTGCCGGTCATCCAGCGGGAGCTGCTGAGTAACGCCCAGCGCCTTGCCGCGGGGAATGATGGTCACCTTGTGTATGGGATCGGTATGAGGCATCTTCCGCGCCACGAAAGCGTGGCCCGCCTCGTGGAACGCGGTGGTGCGCTTTTCTTCCGGGCCGATCACCATGCTACGACGCTCGCCGCCCATCAAGACCTTGTCTTTGGCAAATTCAAAGTCGGACATTTCGATCAGGTTCTTATTCCGCCGGGCCGCGCTCAGCGCAGCCTCATTCACCAAGTTGGCAAGGTCCGCGCCGGAGAAACCGGGGGTCCCCCTGCTGATGGTGCCGAGGTTAACATCGGGAGATAGCGGCGTCTTGCGGGTATGAACTTCCAGGATAGCTTTACGGCCTCGTATATCCGGCGTGGGCACCACGACCTGACGATCGAACCGACCCGGACGCAGCAGAGCCGGGTCGAGCACGTCCGGCCTGTTGGTCGCGGCGATCAGGATTACTCCTTCGTTAGTTTCAAAGCCGTCCATCTCGACCAGAAGCTGATTGAGCGTCTGTTCCCGCTCATCGTGCCCGCCGCCCAAGCCGGCGCCACGATGGCGGCCCACTGCGTCGATCTCGTCGATGAAGATAATGCAGGGCGCGTGTTTCTTGCCCTGGATGAAAAGATCTCTCACCCGGGACGCGCCTACGCCTACAAACATCTCCACGAAATCTGAACCGGAAATGGAGAAGAACGGCACGTTCGCCTCACCTGCGACCGCCTTGGCCAGGAGCGTCTTGCCGGTGCCGGGAGCGCCAACCAGGAGCACGCCTTTCGGGATCTTGCCTCCCAGGCGGGTGAACTTCTTCGGATCCCTGAGGAATTCGATGATCTCCTGGAGTTCCTCCTTGGCTTCCTCCACGCCGGCCACATTCTGAAACGTAATTCTGTTCTGGGATTCGTTAATGAGACGGGCGCGACTCTTCCCGAAGCTCATCGCCTTGCCTCCGCCGGCTTGCATCTGGCGCATGAAGAAGACGAATATGGCGATCAGGAATATCATCGGGAGCCACGAGACGAGAGCCGTCAGGTACCACGGATTGTCGTCTTCAGGCAGGACTTGGATCTCCACCTCTTTTTTCATCAGGGATGGGATCAGCTCTCTATCGTCCGGCGCAATCGTCCTGAATTGGCCGCTCCCGTCCACATAGGACCCTTTGATCCGTTTACCCTGGATCTGGACCGATTTGATTCCCCCCTGTTCGACTTCCTGGCGGAACCGGCTGTAATTCAATTCTTTCTGAGGGACCTGTTTCTGCTGGAACAAATGGAACAAGAAGATCATAACAAGGCAAATGACCAGCCAAAGCCCCAAATTCTTATATACGGTATTCAACGATCACCCCGATCTTCGTCTCTCACGACCGTCTAATTCTAGCACCAAATACCGGTCCCAGCAATCCCCCCTCACTTAGAATGGGCGGTAGCTGACCTTTTGTCAAGTTAGGCGCTGGAACTCCACAACAGCTATGGGCAGTTACGCGGATTTCCTTCTCCTGAGCTTCAACAAAAAACGGTTTGACAAAAGCGCCGACCCCACATAAGGAGGAGGCGGAGCGCTCGAACAAAGCCGGCTCTCAGCAACGCCCCAACGGAACGCGTCGGAACGGGCGGCACGGAAGCAATGAGCAATTTCTAAGAAGCGAAAAGGCGGCGAGCGCTCGCACGTTTCGGGCACAAATCGGAGGACCCGCCAATGAAGGCCGTCATGGCAGACTTCAGCTTGGGACGAGAAGTTTGGGACCGTTTCAGATCGACTGTTTTCAAGAAAGGGGTCAGATCCCACGCCCTGTTCGCTACGCTCACCGAAACCGGCGAACCCGCGATGATTTCATCGCGGTGGGTTAAGATCCGCGCCATCATGTCAGGTATCTCCGATATCGAGGAAGGAATTCTCCTCTCCGAAGATCCCTCTCCCTTCGGAGCTTTTGTCTCTTCCCCCTTTGTCCCCGGAAACGAACTCCTCGGCATCATTACCGATACGGGTGATGACGTGCATGGGATCGAGCCTGGGGAGCGCGTGGTGATTAATCCACTGCTCTCCTGCGAGGCTCGAGAAATCGAACCCCTCTGCCCGTCCTGCGCCAACGGCGACCCTTCGTCCTGCCGGAATTTCACCCGCGGCGTCTTAAGCCCCGGCATCATGATTGGAGGCTGCAAAGATACGGGCGGGGGTTGGGGCGACTACGTGATTGCGCACAAGAGTCAGGTGCGGGTCTTGCCCCAGAGCATGGCAAGCGACCACGCCATTCTTGTGCCTCAGTTCGCCAGGGCCCTGAGAGGCGTTCTGAAACATGCCCCAAGCCTGGGTGAACGAGTTATTGTGATGGGAGGCGGAGCGCTGGGACAACTGACCACTCTGGCCCTCAGAAGGCTCGGTCACGAGGCTCAGGTCCTCCTGGTGGTCGAGCACCCTTTCGAGGCCGACGTGGCAAGGAAACTCGGACAGAAGCAGATCGTCATCGCTCACGGCCCCGGCGATGTTTATGAGCAGGTGGCTGAACTGGTTGAAGGCTCGGTGATCTATCCTCGATTCGGTCATATTCACCTTGAAGGAGGAGCGGACCTGGTCTTTGAGACCACAGGGAAAAAATCTTCCATTGAACACGCAATCAGATTCGCCGGCGAAGGAAGGAAATTGGTGCTCATGGGCCTGGCGCATCCCTACGGTCTGGATATGACGCCTGTATGGTTCAAGAACGTTCAAGTATTTGGGACCGTTTTCTCCGGTTTGGAGACTCACAATGGTGAGATTACCAACACGTTCGATGTCGCCATGGAGATGGTCGCGCAGAACGGTCTCCCGTACGAAGACCTGATCACCCATCGCTTCAACCTTGAGGATTATCGTCTCGCTCTGGAAGCCGTGGCCGACCCCTCAAAGAGTCAGGCCATCAAGGCCGTGTTCCAACACGTTGTTTGAACGCGGACGCCCGCGAACGAGTGGGGAATGCGACCTCTCGCATCGCATGAAAGAATGTTATGGCCCTGACACGTATACACCTGATCATGAGAGACGTGGGGCTTGGGTCCCGTCGGCGCGCCGAAGAGCTGATCCGAGAGGGTCGCGTCACGCTTAACGGGCGAATCGTGCGGGATCCGGGTGAGAAGGCGGACCCCTATAAAGACCACATCAAGGTCAACGGCAAGCTGCTTCAGCCGCCTGACCCCCTGAAGCGCTATTACGTCTTCAATAAGCCAAGGAACGTAGTTTCCACCTTCGACGATCCTCAGGGCCGGCCGTGCATCGGAGATCTGTTACGACAGTTGAAGCAGAGGCTCTTTGCGGTGGGGCGCCTGGATTTCGACGCGGAAGGCATTATGATACTCACAAATGACGGCGATCTGGCCCAAGCCGTGAGCCACCCATCGCACGCGGTTCCCCGCACGTACCTGGTGAAAGTAAAAGGGGAGCCTGATTCCGAGGCTCTTTCACGCATTCGCAAAGGCATGGCCATCGGAGAAGGCGACCGCGTGGGAGAAATAAACTGCGCCGTCCTCTCGAAACAGAAGACCACCACCTGGCTTAAGGTCGTGCTCTTCGAAGGTAAGAAGAACGAAATCAAACGCATCTTCACACGCATCAATCACCCTGTGCGAAAACTGAGGCGTATCCGGTTCGGACCGCTCACGCTCGGGAAACTCCCTGTCGGAGAGTGGAGACCCCTCACCAATGCGGAAATCGCCAAGATTAAATCCCTCGCTCACCCAAACGACCGTCGCTCATGAAGTTTGCGTCTCGTACGGGTGACTTTCGAACCCGCCACCATCAGAACGCGTCGTTGCAAGTCCCGCTGAGCGCGGGATCGTTCCATTGCGCTGAATGATAGGCGTCTCGCCAGGCATGTTCACTAGGCCAACGGTCACCTCCACAGGCGCTAAGAAAGATTGACAAGATGCCTTCTCATCCTCTAGGCTGACGACGTGTGAGGCAACCCGGCGGGGAGGAAGATGCCATGAAGAAAGAGGGAAGAGTTGCGAGGGTTACTGAAGTGATTGCCGGTTCGCCGGATGGCTTTGACCACGCGATCAAGATCGCCTTTGACCGGGCCAACAAGACCCTGAGAAACATAACCGGAATGAGGGTCATTGAACAGCGGGTGAATTGCGAGGCGGGCAAAATAAAAGAATACCGCGTCCGGGCTGAAGTTATATTCGTGCTGGAATAATTTTTCCAGCGACAACCCCACATGTGATGCACCGACTTCGGGGTTGCCTCACTTTGTCTTCACACGGAGCGTTTCACTTCCAAACGGCGCTCATGTCCCACCGGGGCCGAGCGCAACGATCCTTGTCTGAAATCTTTACGCCCCATCTCTTTGAGCAACCTGTTTCGAACTCCACGGCGATCGAGCATCCAAAGGGGCGCCACCAACTCTTCCGCATGGGGATCGGACGTGAGCCGATGAATCACCGTCCGGGGAGGAAGCGCCCCGAGGACCGCAAGGGTAGCTTCCAGGGATTCACTTTCCGTCAAAGGCCGATAACTCCCGTCCTGATACATTTGTTCGAGCGCAGTGCTTCTCACCACGTATAGCGGGTGCAGCTTTACACCTTCAACACCCGCCTCCGACACTCGGATGGCTGTCTCAACCATATCTGCAACGGATTCTCCGGGCAGCCCGAGAATGAGATGGGCCACCACAAGGATTTTCCTTTGCCGCGTCCTCGTCACGGCATCGAAAAAGGCCTCGGGGCCGTGGCCTCTATTGATGAGCTTCAGCGTCCGCGGATGGACCGACTGCAGGCCGTATTCCATCCAGACCAGGCGTTCGTCCGCTAAATCCTCCAGCACATTGAGCGCCTCATCAGGCACGCAGTCCGGCCTTGTTCCCACCGCAAGTCCCACCATCTCAGGTCTCTCAAGGGCTTCCGCATACAATTTCGCCAGATGGGACGGCTCTGCGTACGTATTTGTGAACGATTGAAAGTAAGCGATGAACTTGCGGCAGTGGTACCGGGCGGACAAGAACTCAATCGCTCGATCCACTTGCTCTCGAATCAGGATACCGCGTTCGTGGGCGCCCGCGCCGGAACCGCGCGCATTACAATACACGCACCCTCCAAAGCCAAGAGTCCCGTCCCGGTTGGGGCAGCCCAAACCCGCGTCCAGAATAATCTTACGCACCGGCTCTCCGAACCTCTCCTTGAGCCATGACGAAAGCGATCTGTAGCGCGGGTCCATATCCTGACTCTTCATCGCAACCACGTATGTAATAATGTAACACGCAGGCTGATTCTTCAGCAAATACGCGCGCGCTTCGTTGTCCGAGGGATAATCCCCCTGCCTCCCATTCAAAAAGGAGGGTTCCTGAAGTCCCCCTTTTTTAAAGGGGGATACAGGGGGATTTTCAGTGCGACGGAAACCATGTCAAAGCGAAGCGGCTTTTCTTGCGCACGCGTAATTGAATGGTTTCGCAACCGTTGGAAATACCTTGAGATGGCCCGCGGAACAGGTTAGAAGAGAGCTGAATTCCGCGATCCCGCCGATGATTACGGAGCAAAAGGTGAAGGCCGAGACGGTTTTTGTCTGCACACAATGCGGACGAACGCTTGTGAAATGGATGGGGCGTTGCCCGGGCTGCGGTGAATGGAACACCGTTGTGGAGCGGGACATGCCGTCTGTTCGAAGCAAAGCGGCTCTCTCACTCGCGCAAACCGAACCCGGAGGCGTTCTTCCCATAACAGAGATCCGCGGCATGCCTGAAGCCCGACTCAAGACCGGTATGGAGGAGTTCGACCGGGCGCTGGGCGGCGGCATCGTGGCAAGGAGCCTCATACTCCTGGGCGGCGATCCAGGAATCGGGAAAAGCACGCTCCTCATGCAGGCTCTTGGCGCCTTAGCCCGCTTAAACGAGCGAGTGCTCTACATTTCGGGGGAAGAATCCCCTGAACAACTCAAATTGCGGGCAGACCGGCTGGGGATTCTCGCGGACAACTTTCTTGTGCTGGCTGAAAACCGCTTTGAAACGGTCTTGAGCCATATCGACGAATCCCAATGCTCCGTAGTGGTGGTCGATTCGGTGCAGTCGATCTTCAGCCCTTCGCTGGACTCCGCCGCGGGGAGCGTATCCCAGATTCGACATGTTACAGCGGGGATTCTGGATGTGGTGAAACGCGGGGCCGCCGCGTGCTTTCTCGTGGGCCACGTGACCAAAGACGGGGTCTTGGCCGGTCCCAAAGTGCTCGAACATATGGTGGACACGGTTCTTTCCTTCGAAGGGGAGCGCAGCCATCCGTACCGTATCTTGAGGGCAAGCAAGAACCGGTTCGGGTCTTCCAGCGAAATCGGCGTATTCGAGATGGGAGATCGGGGTCTCCAAGAAGTGGCTAATCCCTCGGAGCTTTTCTTGTCCGAACGGCCGGAGGGAGTGTCCGGCTCCGCAGTAACGGCTCTGGTGGAAGGAACGCGCCCCATCCTGGCGGAAATACAAGCCCTGGTGACCGGGCCGGCGCCGGGCCAGGGCAGGCGCACGTGCCTGGGAGTGGATTCTCAGCGGTTGGCGCTCATGATTGCGGTCCTCGAAAAGAAGCTTGGTCTTGCGCTAGCCGATCAGGATATCTTTCTCAACGCGGTGGGGGGTGTCCGCGCTTCCGAACCCGCCGCGGACCTGGCTGTCGCGGGAGCGCTCCTTTCTTCGTTTATGGACCGAGTCGCGGGTTCCCGAACGGTGCTTTTCGGCGAAGTGGGGCTCGCGGGAGAAGCGCGTCGAGTCTCCAACGCGGAAGGCCGCATCGCTGAAGCCGCGCGGCTGGGATTCACCCGCATCATAGCGCCGAAGGCCAATGTGGAGGCCGCGGCTCCCGGGCGCGGCCTCAAGCTCGTTGCGATCACTCACATCAAAGAGCTGGCCTCGCTCCTCTTTCAGGAGGAAAGCTAGTTCGCAAGCGGAGCGGAGGCAGGACCCGTGACTAAACGAACTCAAGGTGAGAAGAAGCTTGAAGAGAGCGCCAAGCCTGGAACCCGACTGCGTGTGGGGCCCAATATCAGGGAGCTTAGGAAGCGAAAGGGGCTCTCGCTCCCTAAGCTCGCGAAGCTCACAGGGATTGCCGCGTCCAACCTGAGTTCTCTTGAGCTGAACAAATCCTCGCCCACCCTGAATACCCTCGTGCGCATCGCGGCCGCGTTCAACATGAAGCTGGGGGCATTCCTGGATGAGGTGGTGTACGAGAAGGCCGTGGTGCGCCGCCGAGGCCAAGGGC